>WNFL01446960.1_pt1 | contig 16452 bp, 13 predicted proteins | sample 5400361 | NCBI WGS metagenome assembly WNFL01 (sample SAMN13153351, study PRJNA577476) | soil metagenome | isolation source: 40 cm soil on Douglas fir-dominated hillslope | place: USA:California | collected 2013-09-17 | reverse complement strand
GAAGGATGTCCAACCGGTCTGTCCGACGAAGCCATCGCTCATATTTCAACACCAATCTCTTCAGCGATGGACATATACTTGATTCCCAATTTCCCACATCCTTGGGCAGATCCTCATCCCAATTCCTGTCAAATTTGCCTTTTGGGTCATACATCGGTTTGGCAAGCAAGCCTTTGAAGAAGCGTCGACCCAACACACACGGCCTCGCAATGTCTAGTCGTAGCTCGTTCAGAGCAGGGAGGAGCTTTAAAACTGACAACAGTAGACCTTCGTCGCATAGAACGGAGAGGTGTAGCACGCGGGGTTGCCATTGAATGCCTAAACCCGCTCTACAGAGTAGAATGACCTCTTTGCTTCCACGTAACGGAGTCCATTCATTACTTTTCATTGAAATTGAATAGACCTTGGGTGCCCGGAACCGCCCAGCAACCTCCACACTTCGATGTCCGAGCTCAAGCTCCTGACAAATTGGAAAATAAACGTCAGACGACAAGGCAGGATAGGTTGTTGGAGAATTAATTGAGCAACTCTGTAGTTGAGGAAAGTTCCGTCCACCCATCCACTGAATCGAGACAACCTTGAGGCGTAAGTGGTGAAGGCTATGAATAAGGGGCAGATCGTGCGTATGGTGGGAGAGAGATGCTGGTTAGATCGAGAACCTCAACCCTCAAAAGATGTGGAAGAAGATCGACCGAATCTGGCGTCGCTCGAGTGTCTGCCTTCAAAGTCGTAAGAGAGTGAAACACTTGAACATATTCTGGTTGGAGAAGGTGCCTAATTGTCTGGGGCGACGTTGTTTCCATCATTGAGAGGCTCCCCACAGCCGCCGTACCGATATTCTCCAGAATTCGGTCTAGCAGAGGTGAGGACTGGGCTTGTGAGGCTACTCTGATATATTTGAGCCTAGTTATAGGCGGAATGACGACAGAACTAGGCACGGGATTGCCATGCGGCAAGGAATCGATTGTCAGCCGCCTCCAACGAGATGCGTCGGCCAACACCAAAGCGAGTGCTTTGTATCCCTCATCCGCATGCTGATCCTTTCTCCTTTCCACATCTTCCTCTGTGTGAATCACAACGTTCATCCACCATGCCTTCTGCAAGAACCGCTCCACTCTTTCCGGAGCGGTAAAGGTCCCCAGCTTGAGAGATTGCCACATGCTAGCCATCCCGTCGACAATCAGATACCAGTCTCGGCAGACCAACATAAGTCTGATTGAAGATTGCTCGTTCTCAAAATCGATGGTGAATACCTCCATAAGAATGTCGATTGAGAGGCGGTAGATGGGCGTTACGAAGTCTCGGACTTGTTTATACTGGTGCTGAAGGGTCTGGAGAGACGCTTCGTCGTGTTTAACCCAGGAAGCACGTCGACGGAACTCCCACTGAAGCGCTGCGGCGAGTTCTACACGTTTGGAAGCACGCAGCTGAGACAACTGCGACCCGTACTGGGAAATTGCCTCTTGGATCTGAAGTCGATGGTTTTCTCTTTCTCCAGCCAGGCTACGAGCTAGTGTGATTTCGAAGCAACCACCCACATCTGCGTTGGGTGGATTATGAGCAGGGGTGTTTTCGTTTGTGGGTTTATCGACGGCCATCGACGACTGGGCAAGGCAAGGAAGAAGGAAAGAGCGGAAGAGGCCACGTGATCTAGGAATGGATAGCTGGGTACTGGGCAGCACGGAAATTTTCATTCTATTCGTATTTAGCTCCAGGTTCCAATCTTGTCTCTCGAGGTTCTCCCTCAGTCCGTTTTGCTTGAGCTTCAGGAACCCACCGTCTCGGCTCGATGTGGCACTTCGGAACTTCCGCACACATGTTGGGCGTGGTCGTTATAGCGGCAGCGGTGGCTGCATTGGCCGCAGCAGCAGCCTCCGCCCTCTCCTTCTCCTTCAATATGACTCTTGCGCTCTTTCCGCTCCTCATCCGTTTCCATTGTCACTGGAATAGCGTCCAATAAATAGGTGAGATGTATAAAGGGATCACACACGAACGACATACCGTCCTTTGGCCGGGGTTCGATTCCTTGCTTCTCTTCCTACAACTAAAGACTAGTACCAACGAATGGAGGATTCTTAAAGAACCTTCGCACACGTTCAGATACTGTTTGAAAAAGTCTTGGTCTTCGGTTGACTATATATAGCGGTGTTCGCGAGGGGCGAATCGGTGAGATCGTTGAGGGACATTTCTTGAAGGCAAGTGAACGCTTATATCGACGAGACGAGACGTTCCGGAGTAGCGAAGAACAGCTTCAAGAGCTGCTACTAGCTCAATTATCATTGTTATTTAAGTTGCATTCTTTGCTGACGACTCGTAGCCTAGAACCGCTCACATTGAGATAGGCATCTCTCACGTCTCTAAACAATGCTCACCATTTGTGGAATTGACAAAATATTCAGGTAGATGGCCTTTCAGGGGTGTGCTGCGAGTGATTCTCTCGGCTCAGCCGATATTGGGGTTGTACCAGGCAATGTTAAATCGCCATCAGTACCACCTGGGGTTGAAGTTAAACCCACATACACTACCGAGGGTCCTGATCGAGCCATCTCCAAAGACCGTTCATTAGTCGATGCGTGTCTACACAGAATAAGGCAGAGAAATTTATCTGAAGGATAAGCCATGCTACCACTGCCGTGATTCATCGAACCACTTGGCTCTTGCATTCCGGCTGACAATGTGGATCACACATTCACCGAGGTCGAGCATAGCCCACCCATCTTCTTTTTGCCTCTTGATCGACTTCGTAGGTAGTGGTAGATGAGGGAACTCCTTCTTGAGCTAGCAAACGCATAAGATTGGGTAATAGGGCCAGAAAATCGTCCTGCGAAACTTAAAACCCACCATATTCCGCACTTCAAAAGCAACCGACTCGATAGCACCTCGTCCTTCAGTACCTTCCTTGACCTGCGCAACGAGCGCCCAGTCCCAGATCCCTCCGCTCATCCCAACTTCGATACCTCTTCCCGGCCACAACGAGCGCTCTATTCGTGATAATCGCCGTGTAGGAATATTCATGGGTAGGTCTACGATAGGCTGAAATTCCGAGGGCAGCGGTTTTGAGACCGTCAAAGTCGAAAGGTCAAGGAGCGGGGACTGCGCGAGATGCGAATGGGCCCACTTGAGGTATTCTGGTAAACCTGGAGGTAGAGGTTTGACCTCTACTTGGGGTCTTACAAAACCAGGCGCCTGGGCGTGGGATGTCGAAGGTACAGGCGCTTCATCGGCGTCAACGAACCACGGACGCGCGGTTGCGTAACATCTCGCTTTCCCAGTTCTCGTGTAATGAATATTCTTGGGTCTAGTCGCCGAAGTGATTATTTGGCGGATTATTATGGCTGCTCGCATGACACTGTCCGGAACGAAAAAGGGACTTTCACATTCTGGAAGCCGACACGTCGGGTACGACGCTGGGCTCGGTCGCGAAAAACTACGAAATAACTCTTGTTCGCGATGGGAATACGAGCTGCAGTCGCTGTTCTTGCTACTTCGTTTCTTCTTGGTACGCTTCGCAGGTCAGTCCTGACCCGACTGCTTGATCCACGCTGACCGGAGATACTCATATTTTTGTTGTCTTAATATAGGAACGATGTTAACACATTGGATGGCAGATGCTCTAACCTTGTGGAAGGTACCCTTGACCGACGCCCACCTGTTCACTGCTGCATCGTATTATGCACTTCTCTCCACAATGCCTCCGACAATGAGATGGGTGCTTGTAGCAGTTGTACTATCCGGGACTATTGCTCTCTTCATGAGTTTTAGCGACCAACGAGCAGGAAATTTGATGTTCGATGGTGCAAGCATCTGTAAGAACTTTCGCCTCACTGTTACACAAACTACTGTCATTAATAACTCTTTTTTCCTACAGTCTTATACCTTTCCGCGCTAGTAGCATACTTCCACTCGGCCGTCCCACGTCTCCAACAATTCGCAGTGCTCCCACCATTCGCGAGGAACCTCCCAACCTTCCCACCACACCTTAAAGACCCCACCGTGGAGCTTGCCTCTTCTCATCTCGCCGTCTCTGTCGCGCTGACGGGGGTCATGATCCTCCAAGCGGCACGGTTCTGGGTCGAAGGGGAGGATGCAGAAGCAGCCGCAAAAAATAGCACCTTCGCCACCGATGATACGGAAAGTGATTCGTCACATGGGTGGAAGCGAAGTCCCCGTCCCCCTCGGCTGGAACCTAAGACTGAGTCCTCCCCTGTCCGAACAGGAACAGGCAGCTGGAGGAAGAAAGTAACAATCGGCAGGCGGAAACCTATCTCCAAGGGTAATGGCGTACTATGATTTCCTCTCCCTCGAACGAACGGGGATCTATAGGCAAAGTAGGAGCCTTGTGTCGGGTCAGTGGGGTATTATATGTCTTCGATCTCGTGCTTCTCGTCAGTCTACGTTTTGATTCACTCAAAGGAAATTGTATTACATTGCTTCACCACGACCCTCCTGCACAGGAATTGAATTTTCTTGTCACCACTTACGCTCCCGAAGCAAAGCTCTTCCGAATCTGACGAACAATTTATTGGAGCCTTTCTTCCGGGCAATGCCGCTACAGATGACTGATAATCGGGCGGGCCTAACACCAGGGAAGAATTCAAGGAAATATTCAGGAAGCTGTTCAAAAACTATCAAGTAAATTTGGCGAGTTCGATGCCACAGAAGTCGCTATTATTAGTCATCTATCGCGTCAAAAGCAGGCTGGAATGAATGGGAACAAAGCCTGAAGCGTTGACAATAGATGGCCTCGCAATTCACGGCCTCAGCAACTAGCGAACCAATCAACTGGTCGGAAAACGAGACAGGCTCCTAATAATCTGACATAAATACCCTTGCAACCTTGGAAGTTACCCACCAACGAGTATACTCGCCCCCGATCCGTGTCCATCATGACATCCCAGCAAAGCCAGCAAACGCCGTCTCTAGCCCTGCGACGTGTTCATGAAACTGCAAGAATCTCACAACTCTCCCCGACATCTCCTACATCTCCTCACTCTCCTCACTCAGCGGTTTCGCGTGAAGAGATCGCCAGGAGGGTGGCTGCTCGCATGCGGCAAGGAGGGCTCGTCGTCCCTTACACGGAAGAATGGGTCGAGGCTAGACGTGAGCCTTTGAGGAGAATGGTGGTTACTATTCGTTCGAGGTTCGAAGGACCCAAGGTACGGTTTGCCGTTTGCAGGCCCCTTCTTTGGATAGTGAACTGACACTCGTTGGCAGGCAGAGGGTGTTCTAGAGGTACTTAGTTCATACCTGCCATGACCAGGGGGTGTTACTCACTGCTTTGGAGGCACTGAACACTCTCATATCCAACGCAGTCAAGCAGTGTGAGACACCAGAAGGTCCAAAGCGTATCAGATGGAGTTCAGAGCGCGTCAAGGCATGGATCAGATGTGATCCAGATGGTCCTGCTGAAAATTTCTTAACCCTCGTGCGTTCTAGCCTTGCTCCCTATGGACGTCCCATATCCTTACAATCGGCTAGGCGGGATTCAGTTATGTACTACACGAATTCAATGAGTACTACCACCTCACCAAATGGGCACAAGTCGAAAAACGTGGAACCGTCAAGGTATCGCCCGGCTTCACGCCACACAGGTCGTCGAACGCCCCCGCTAACGCAAACACGTGCAGAAATTACTTGGAGTAGCACACGTAGTGCTTCAAGACTGCCTCGCGGATATCAGGAAATCCATTCAGACCACCCGCAATCTCAAGAACCGCGAAGAGTGCCTAGAGAAGGGCCGTCGTGAGAATGCACTGCGAAAGATTGAGGCGGATCGACGACGGGTCAAGGAGAGGTGTCGGAAGGAGAAGGAGGCACGCCAAAATGCCCCTCAGAACGCTCGGGGCGGAGGAGTTGTCGGAACTGGGACCGGAAATGAGATTCCATGGAGCTCGAACTCCGATGATGACAATGATGATGATTCCGATGATTCCGATGATTCCGATGATTCATTCTAAAATGTATCCTACTTGGATCAACCCTCCAGACTCGCCATCACGGCCTTTGAATTTATATTTTAGCGACCTACTGGACTGGTGACCATCTGGCAATTGGGGAGAACAACCACCGACACTAGTCCCTTGTGGGTCAGTCTCCTGCCTGTCAGCTAAGTACTCTAAGAGTAGGGCGGAACCGAAAGACGGTTGCGAGGAGTCTGTGTGCGTCGGTGGTATGGACAGAGGTCGAAAAGATTGTGCTGGAAATATCAAAGCCACGGCTCAGATAACAATTTGGTACTCTTCACCAGGTAAATAACTGCTGTGCAATTCGGATATCGTGTGGGTATTGCAAGAATTCAGAATATTGTGAAAATCCAAGTTATGAGGTCGTTATATATCGAAGAATCGAAGACATCGGACATGGAGATGAAAGAAGCGCTATTCTTTATTCTTATTCTCGACCGCGCTTCGGAACCGAAACGCGAAGAAAAGACGCCCCAAGACGCCGACCTCACAACGCAACTTGGACCCAATCACCAACGCCAACACCAACATCAACGCCTACGCCAACGATGGCTGGCCCACGACGAATCGCAAGGGTCGGGCCCTCGTCCTCTCTCCCAAGCACACCACACGACCTAACCTAATGATCCCCGTTTTACGCGCGCACACAGGAACTGACCGAGCTGAATAAGAACCCTATCGAGGTCCGTTGCGTTGGCGCGTTGGCTTGCCACCCACCCCCCCTCCCCGCTTCCGCTTCTCCCATCATCGGCTCTTTACCCCACTTCTCCCCGCTCTCTTCCCGCTCTTCCCGCTCAACCGTCGGCCCGTTCCACTTACTTATTTCATCCCGGCCCACACAACGCAGGGCGTGACGATTAACCCCGCGGAGGACAACATGCGCTTGTGGAACGTCGTCATTGCTGGGCCTGTACGTTTTTGTCCGTTTATCTGTCTGTCCGTCTGTCCCATCCACCCCTCACACGGCTGATGAGTTTTGGTGCGGTTGGTTGGTTAGCCCGATAGCCCATATGCAAAGGGGACGTTTAAAGTGAAGATTGAATTTCCAGAAGAGTTCCCGTTCAAGGCTCCTTCGGTGCGTTGAGACACTCACTCTCTTGGTCGATGGGTGCTGCGTGCTGACGAGTAGTTGGTGGGTGGTAGTTGACGTTCCAGACGAAGGTGTATCACCCGGGGATCAACAACGAGGGTCAGATTTGTGTACCGGTTTTGCGTGAGCAGGTGCGTGTGAGACGGATGAGGAATGTGATGTGGTGTGGGATCGAGTGCTGATGCTGATGGGGGTTAGTGGAAGCCGACTGTGACTATATCGAGTAGTATGTTATTTCGCTCTCGTGCCGGTGGACTGCCGGTGGACTGCTGACTGACTGAACTGATGGTGGGCTGGATCGAAAGTTCTACACACTGTGTACGATAAACTCGCTAACCCGTCGTCCGATGACCCATACGAAGCCGACATTGCTGCTGTAAGATTTGAAACTGGAAGCCGTCTTCTGTTCGGTTCCCAATTGATGCTTCGCACCTGCAGCTACTGAAGAGTGACAAGGCAAAATTCCAGTCCAACGCAAAAGAGTGGACGAAGAAGTGAGTAGAGCCACAGGTGTGGTTATCTGAGTTACTGACTGGCCCTTGGCAGACACGCGACATAGCCTGGCTGTGACCGGAAATGGAAAACGGGACACGGGAAACAGGAAACAGGAAGCGATCTTAGTAAAGTCAAGAATGATGCCTGCATGATATATTGTGTATCGTGTTTAAACCCATAAATCAATAATCTTTCGTGCTGGGCTGGTTACCTTTCTTAGTTAGTGTGATCTACTGTACGCCGTGTGCCGTGTGCCGTGTGTGGTGTGCCGTCCCTGAGCCCTGAGTAGTCTCCGCTGGAGTACTGTTGACTGTTGGCTGTTGGCTGTTGGCTGTTGGCTGTTGACTGTTGGCTGCGGTGCCGACCCTCAGTTTGTCCCTGACCGCTACAATTGACATTCCCGGTCAGCAGCCCCACAGAACCGTCTGGACCCGCTGGTATTTTTCTTTTCAATAATTATTTTACAAAAAGCGTCGGGATCATCAACGACGTCGACGAAGAAAACAAATTGGGGCAAAGTAGTTAGCGCCGCCAAGTCAAAAGCGAGCGTAGGTGGTTGGGCAGCTCAGTTGCAGCGGCTCAGCGGCAGCAGGACCAGCAGCACTAGTCGTATACTGAGACTGATAAGAGATCCAAGATGAATAGGTTCCGGTACGTACCCCAGATAACAATCCTCTGCTTCTCTCCGTCGAACTCGAACAACACGCGGCGGACGCACCAGAGCAGCGCGTTGGGGTCTTCCCGTTGCTGCTCCCCTCGTCGCTCGCTGTCCCGCTTCTCCGGCTCCATCTCACTTCCGCTGATAACCTCTTCCATACCCTAACATTCCCCCATCCCCGACAGCAAAAGGCCAGACGCCCGCAACGTCCCTAGGCAAAACGACGCTCTTCCAGGCGTCCTATCGTCTGCATCTGCTCCCCCATCCCAGCAGTACTTCCAACAACACCAACTACAACTTCCTCTCTTATCGCTACCTACTATCACTTCCGCGGACGACTTTCGCTCCTCGGTCATCATCCCTGAGTCAGTTTCCCTGTTCATCACCCCGTTTTCTTCCGTAGCTCACCTCCTTTACACCCATATCAGCCTTGGAAAGCGTTTTAGTATCCTCAACCGCAACGGAATCCTCGCCGCAGACAGGATTCGCTCAAAACTCGCACAACAGCGCGCCGTAGGCGACGAAAACCGCATCACAGAGGAAGAGGAGGACTTCCTCATGTATGCCCTCAGCTCCCTCCAGGTACCCAGGTCCAACAACTCGTCTATTTCTTCTGCTCCTCCCGGCGAAACCAGCTTCCCTGCCAGCGTAACCTCACGTCCGAGCCTTCACTCGAACTTCTCTACGGCAGAATTGACCTCGACATCCCTCTACCCCATGTCTGCATTATCCCCTTCCACCTTGACGCCGCAGGAACCACCAATTTCCGCTAATGGGACCCCACGCTCGTACAAACGCGCCAGCAACAACCTCTTTGGGTCTGGTCAGTTTAGGGACAAGAGCTACATTCGTTCCGCAAAGAGCACCAACGGCAACCGGAGTCCTGCGTCCCCCATTGGAGCCGGTGCGGAGCGACCGCACTATCGCCCGTCCGAACTCGAGCAGTTTGCCCAGATCGACGAGACGTCTGAGGTCGAGCACAGTCCTGGGCTGGTAGAGGAGGACCAGATCCGGCTTCAAGTCTCCCCCGTGGTGGTCGACGATAAGGCCGGGTACATCGCCAGCGGCTCTGAGGGGAGCAGCGGGAGCGGGGGCAGCGACCGGAGGGTGCTACCTGGCACGGACCTCACTGTCGCCCAGGCCCGGCGCATGAGCCGAGCACTCGAACGCGCCTTGTCCTCCATATCGTCTGAAGATGAAAGTGGTGACCTGATGGACGATGAGACAATCCTCGCACCGCCGCTGGCGAGAAGTTTTCCCAGAGGGAGCAATGGCAACCAGAACCATAGCCCATTGCTGCAGTCCCAGGTGAGTGCTCCTCCCTCCCTTCGTGCACGATACACGTGTTTGTGATGAACTTAAGCCGCAATTTTGGGTTTATTTTGTTCTTGTTTACCCTCTTTTACTTACACCATGTTTTCGGTTGTACAGCAACACTACCCAGACCCACATCCACCTCAGCAACTTCAGCAGCAGCAGCAACCACAGCCGCAACAGGAGCTTGAGAGTCTGAACCAGAACCAGAGCCAGACGTTTCGAACGGAGGATATCAGAGCCATGCTTTCGTATCTGTCTCAGACGGACATTGGCCTGAGGGCAATTCGAGAAACGCCCGAGCTTGCCGAAATTATTAGCAACACCACCTACACCACGACTACCACCACGTACTCACCATCACCACATCACCAACCGCCCTTCCGAGAATCCGAAATTGAGCTCGATTCAGACTCCGCCGCCTCTGCAACCTCTTCGAACTCGCCGCATCCACCGCGCAACGCCACCGCGTCGCCCGTACCCGACTCGTCTCAGCGCGTCCCAGGGTATGTACCTGGTATGCATCGACCCATTACCCCGCAGTTCTTTGGTAATGGCGTCACGAGTGGCACCGGCAGAGAGTTTGACTCGGACGATTATTCCACCACCCCGCGCGCGACATCCCCAACCAATATGGTCCGCCGCGAACGAAGTGAGCGGGAGCGGGCGGGCTCGCCTGTGTTGGGTGGTATTGCGATGCGTCCTGTGATCGGGGTGCGCGAAGGGGGCGGCGTGCGCGGGATAGCGATGGAGGGAGCGAGTTCGATCGAGGGCGTGCTGAGTGGGGAGAGGGATAGAAGAAGGGGGCTGGATTCGCCTTCGCTTTCCCTTGGGGATTTGATGAGGCGCCGTCCTGCGAGCCCGCTCTCGCAGGTCCATACTGCTCCCTCTGCGCCTTTATCGAGGCCATCGACCAGTGGGAGCACCAGCGCCCAGGTCAACGCAAACTTGTCCCACCCCAGTACCAACGCCAATCCCATCGCCAACGCCAACGCCAGAATACCGGATGCCACGCATTCCCCCAGCAGTTCGAAGAGCGAGAGCAATTACAGTGCCCATAGTCGCATGGGGAGTTCGTCGTCGTCCAACCTTGACCATGACCACGAACAAGATCATGGTATCACCGAGGCGTACGCGGGAGGAAGTGGACTGGCACGGTCAAAGTCAATTGCATCTAGGAGTCTTGCGTCCCCTGCCCTGCCCGACTCGCCGTTGATTGACAGTGAACGGAATATGATGGGGTATTTCCATGCGGGGAGCGGGAGTCAGTCATGGGATAACAGCAGCAGCAAGTCGATGTCCCCCATCTCTGTTGGGCCGGCCTTGTTGTATAAGAACGCGACAGCTGGGGGTAGCAGGCCGTCGACGCCGAATATCCAACGGCCTACGACCCCGGGGCTGGGTGGACAGCGGCCCAGCACGCCCGTCAGTGCAGCTGGTACTTCTATTGCTCGCAGCCCGACGCCGAATTACTTGCTACAGCGGTCGCCCTCTGCCGCTGGGTACCACTCCGAGCACGAACGACCGGGGAGCGCAATGGTCAACACGCGCGCACAACACCACGCACTTGCGCACTCGAATTCGATCCGCACGACGCCCAGCCACACGTCCTCTTCGTCCGCGTCCAACCCGCTCCTCCAGTCGTCGCTCGACAACTCGTCCCGGTCGTCCCTTGAAAGCGTGGGATCGAGCTATCATTCATCCGACGGCGAGGTGGAAGATAAGAAAGCCAAGATGCTCATGACGCTGCTGTTTGAGCCGGATTCGGACCGTGCCAAGTTGGTCAGGAAGCGGCTCGAGGGGCTTACTGGGTCGAGTTCGAGTCTCAGAAGTCCCGGGGAGGTGAAGAAGGCGAATGGGTTCTCGTTCATGAATGGAGGTGGGGGGGAGCGCGATGAGAATGGCCATGGCCAGCCCAAGGGATCCGATTCGCCTATCTCTGCGCTGGGTGATCAGGAGGACACATTGCGACTTTTGACGGGACTCACAAAGAAAGACGTTGCGACTATTCAGCAGAAGCTTGTTTCTGCCTATGTCACGCGAGAAGCGGAGAATGCACTCAAGGCTTCGCAGAGACGGCGACGGCCCAGTGTACAGTCTCGAGATTTCGTATGTGTATCCCCGCCACGTGGGGAGATTTACGTGATTATTAACCTCACTTCCTTTTGCCCTCACTTTGACAGGCCACTAGTCCTACTCCCCGCCCTGTAGCAAACGTGACTGCCACGAATACTGCATCTTCAGTCGCACCGAGTGCAGACGTGACCACGCAACAGCCAGCCCCGCCAGGTCCATCATCCTCCACTTCTACCACATCGGCTTCGCCCGTCAAAGGAACGCCGAGCCCACCAGCTCCTGTCGTCGTACCACAGTCGGGTAGGGAAACCCCAGTCAAAGTCGAGGACCAGCAATCTCCGTCCCCAACTGCTGCGGTGGTCAACTTCTCAACCACCAACTCAGCCCCTGATTCTCGCCCACCGTCAGAGTCTGACCATGCGCCGAAGGATGCCAGTCAAGCCACAACCCAGGGCCAGTCCCCCAGTCCCAGAGCACGCGCTCTCGCCGAGGCGCTGTTTGGCTCTGGGGAGCCTTCGCCGATCAACACCAACGCGGCACGGCCGCTTTCAGCATCCTTATCGAATTCGCCTGATGCGCCGGGGACACCATTCGTTGCCCATGTGACACAGCCCGCGTCTGAAGCCAGCTTGGAAAAGGATGTGCAAAGAAAGGCTGCTGCTGCTACTGCTGCCTTGAAGAATAGCAGTGAGGCGTCTAGTCTTGCGTTAAGGAGAAAGCCTACCAAGAAGATTCAGACATACCAGATTTCGGGCCCACATCTGCTCTCTGCTTCGATGAGTGTTGACGCCATTCCCTTGGCTTCACCAGTGTCCGCGTTGGTACCTGCTTCTCCTGCATCGAACCAGGACGCGAGTAGCGGGAGCAACAGCAGGGCATCTGGAAAGGGGTTGCTTGGTCGCTGGCGTAGCCTTCGAAAATCTCAACAAAGCGGCATGCTTGAACCCATTGAGACGGCCTCTAGTACCCTGGCACGTCAAGACTCGGTTTCTCCCGGTGGACAAACAATCGTGTACCAACCAACCACTATGCATACACCCGAAATTCAAAGTGTACCCCCTCCTGGAACCACTCCATCAAGTCCACCGCAACACCAATGGCCTCAATCGGCGGGACCAACTCGAACCATGCCTATTGCCTCCCCACCAGCGACTTCTGGTGGGCTCAAGGGCTTCATGACGCGACTTCGACAGGCGAAAGGTTCCGCTCGTAAGGAAGAAGCCAAAGGGTCACCAGCTACCCCTTCGGTCGCCCTTCAGAATGCGGCCGCTACACCTTCTCCGCAATCTCAACAACGGGACACCCGGCGGTCACCATCGTATCAGTCGCCCCACCAATCCTCGATGCATCCTCTCCTCCAGCGGATGCGTGGGGCGACCTCGGACAGTGCCTCACCTCCCATATTAGCAACGCCACTGGAGGAAGAGGAAGAGGAAGCGGTCAACGCATTTCGGCTGGCGGCGAAGTCCTTGGGACTTGAAGACGATATGATCAACGGTTTCCTATTGCAGCGGTCAAATTCTACTACTCGAGCCGGTTCTTCTGATGTACCAAGGCACGAAGGCGCAAACTCGCCGTTTGTGGCGCCCTCGACGCCGTCACGGCAACTCTCGACCAGGGCGAAACCAATGGAAGGGACCGTCAACCCTCGAGCGCGTGTCATGCGAGACGGCGTAGACCCGTTGAGCGCCGTAGTGAGACGCACCATCATCTACCCTTCGACCTCTGCATCGGCTTTCTCCTCTTCTTCGAACATTATGACCGAGGGGAGGATTGCTTCACCTGTTCTTCGAAAGTCTTCGAGTCGTCGGAGACCCCCAAGTGCGACCTCGCAGCACTCAACCAAATCGCCGATCACGGACAGAGTACCTACCCCACCGCCACCTCGTGGTGGGCGTCGCTTCTCAGAGGATAACAGACCGCCATTGCCATCGCTCCCTGGCACGAATTCGCACAACCTCACACCATTGAACCAAAGCTCGCACGCTGGAGGGTATGTACACGGTTATAGACATGTCCGATCATTGACTGTTGGTGTTTCTTTTCTGGACCCAGATACGACAGTCCGACCTCGAGTCGACCTTCTATCGATAACCCCGGGGCCGACCCGAATGATGGAAGCAACATGCGAGGGGTAGGCATTGAGGTCGTCGAACTGGCAAACGGTGAAGTGATATGGTCTGTGCTGGACACCCTTCGTGGAGCGCATGCGCCGCTCGACGTTGAGGACGATGATTCGTCCCTTTTTTTCCGAGACCGGCTGTCTGTTATCTCCCATTACACCGAACCTACTGAGGAACTCCAAATGACGTTCAAACAAGCCCTTCTATCGCCTTCTCGTGGAGCCGCGCACCCGTCCAGCAGCAAGACCGCAGGAGATGCCTTCAGACCGGAAACTAAAGTGAGCAGGCCTTCTTATTCTGATGTACTTGCAACTGGAAAGCAATTGCCGATCAAACTCGACTCATATGTAACGAACGACGAGCTGACGCATGGCTTCCTTCTTTTGCCTTTTGCCCTTTTGCAGATCTTTTACTCCGACGCAAAAGACATTACCCGGTTGATAGAACAGATGACTAACGGCGCCGATTCTGGTAGTTTTAACCTCGTCCCCAAGCCTGCAAGCCGCGCCGGCGGCGGAAGTTTCTCCACTATGCACACCACACGAACCGAGGATCTGCCTGTTGAAGACCAACTTGACCGCTTAATACAGCGGGTCAGTGTTCAGGATTCTCCACAACAGGATTAGGTTGTCTTTTTAGAGATTTTATCGGGCATCTCAGTACAATATTCTACATGCCAGCTTCCCATTTTTAGACAATATACCCCTGCTATCTGAATAAAGGGTTTCTATTCTCTTGCTGTAGTCCATGAACAAGATATACATCATACATCATACATCATCACACATCATACATCACCGGCACACCATTCTAGGTCTAGACTCGGGGCTTACGGGCACCGTTTAGAGCCCATGTGCGTGCGCCCAGCGCCCGCAAATTAGCGATAGAAGACCATAAACGAGCAGGAGACGGTCTTGTGGGAGTGGGAAATATATCGAGAGAACTGCGGGGGTCGTGGCTGAAGTTTGACGTTGATACAATGCCAGAGTAGTGTCATCTCCCTCCCTGGTGAGCTGCGAGAAGCAAGCCCCAGTCAGTATTCAGTTTCGGATGGGGGGCGGTAAGCAAACAAAAAAGGGAGCTGGGCAATGGAAAGGCAGGGAAGCAAGGGAAGACAAGGGAGCAAAGGGGGAAAAGGGGGAGAAAAGGGGGGAGAAAAGGGGGGAGAAAAGGGGGCAAACCTTACCACAAAGTGGGGAGACTGGTCCCTCCAGCAGTAAACTGTCTTTATCGCCTTGCTAATCAACGAAAACGACCATCCTTCGAATCTGGAAGTAAGAACGAAACGCTCAGTCTTACCCTGCAGGGAGGGAGGGGAGAGGAGAGGAGAGATCTCACTGGGGACGCACGACGGTTTGAAATAATGCAAGAGCCGTGTTCTGGATCGGGGGGTAGGTCACGGGCGAATAGAGCTCGACAGTACTCGGCAAATTCGGCGTGGCCCATCGGACACAAGCAATGGGCTCCCCGTTGGGGTGGTCGAGGACTTGGGTGGTGAGTTGTCGACCATACTGATGGGGAGTAATCGTTCGGAATTGAATGTAGAGCGATCGGCCATCATTCGTCTTGCCCTGAGCGACGAAATCGCGCTCTGAGAGCTCGTCAGTGATGAGGAACTGAGCAAGCGGCTGGCTGTTAGGAGATAGAGACATCTGTGTGTAGACTATCACACAGAAGAGACACTGGATCTACCGTTGAGCTCGGTTCGGGGCTGTTATATTGTATGGGAGGGGGAATAGGGACTCCTAGCGGGTGGGCACACGGACAAGGACACAGACACGGTAAGTAATGGTGACCCGGTGACACAGCAGGGCCAGGCCTAGGGTGAATGCCCGGCGCCCAGGCCCAATGTGGACAGAGAGTCAAGAAGTCAGAGAGACAATTGGATCACGGCCGGCTCCGAAACACACTGGTTGCGGCTTGCAGGTGGTATTAAACGGTTTCTGTGGCGTTAGTGTGTTTTGAATTAAGAAGGCTGAGGCACCGGAAAGGGTTCGCATTACGTGACCAAGTTCCCAGTTGGTCGTTGATCTCTCACCCGAACGCCACCATGTCAGCGTCAGAAAGCGTAGCGGATACTGAAAACTAAATATGCAATGCGTGGCTAGAGCGGGACGGCCACCAGCCAATAAACCGAACGGAAGCCGAACGTGAGGATGAATCGATTCTGAAGATCAACGTTGTTAAACAACTAGTGAAGGTAAGCACGATAATGGCGAGACAAGTGGAAAGGGTAAGAAGTGGTATCGCAATGATGCTCTGGCACTGCAAGGAATGGGGATCAGCAACACGCCGGGAGAATGAACCAATAGAGCACGATGATGCGGGTCGCTAGAGGGACGATGATACCTACAGAGACGATGCTTCATGCATGCTTCAGTGCTACATTTCTATTTTGTGACCTTCCAGAGTGGTCGAGCCTTCCGTCGAGTCTTCCTAGTGACGTGGACGTTGCTCCTGCCCTCTCCAACTGCTAGCACGACTGTCTCTTCCACATCTCGCCCTACGAATTCCTTGCGACGTGCAATGGCACCTTTGGCAAATCGGAACCGATCATGATCACCGGAGCCTATGACGAATAAGAAGCGCCACAAACGTCAGCAACTTCACCATGTGATTACATTGCCAAGGGTGAGATAGCCAATCCGCGCGGACGATGCACATTGCGGGGAAGGGGGGCGATGAAGTCCACACCAGTGACAAGTGACAGGGGAGAGTGGCTCACCAATGATG
>WNFL01446689.1_pt4 | contig 16456 bp, 15 predicted proteins | sample 5400361 | NCBI WGS metagenome assembly WNFL01 (sample SAMN13153351, study PRJNA577476) | soil metagenome | isolation source: 40 cm soil on Douglas fir-dominated hillslope | place: USA:California | collected 2013-09-17 | reverse complement strand
ACGTACCCGAAGTCCGCGGTGGCCTCGAGCGGCGTCGTTCCTTCTGCGGTATCGGCGACGCACAATGCGGCGTTGCCGGTCCGCAGCACATCGTACACGTCGGCGTCGAACCACGAGGCGTGACGAAACTCCCAGGCGCACTTCAAGTCGGGCGGAAACTGGGTGAGGACGTCGCCCAGACGGTCGAGGTCCTTCTTGAAGTTGGGCGGCAGCTGGAACAGGATCGGCCCGAGCTTGGGCCCCAGGGCACGCGCCGTCTCGAGAAAGAAGCGCAGGTTCTCATCCACGTTCTTGAGGCGCGCGATGTGCGTGATGCGTTGGGGGGCCTTGAGGACGAACCGGAACGCCGCCGGAGTCACGGCATCCCACCCGGCCTCGATCTTGGCGGTCGGCATCCGATAGAAGGTGTAGTTGATCTCGACGGTCTCGAGCTTGCCGGCGTAGTACTCCAACCACTTGGCGGTGGGGAGCTTGGGCGGGTAAAAGCTCCCCTTCCATTCGGGGAAATTGTAACCGGAGGTCCCGACGAAGAGGCGCATGAGCGCCCTAAGGTAACACGACCCGGGGGACGGGTCACCCGCGCACGCGTGACTTGCGTCACTCGGAACTACAACGGCAATCGACAGTATCAAGGCGGTGCCTATCTCACCTATTAGGGAGCCTAAGACAATGACCGTCAAGCCCATCATCGCGGCGCTGCTCGTCGCCGCGACCGCGTGCGGGACGTCGGCCGAGACGGAGCGCAAGCTCGCCGATCTCGAGCAGGCGAACGCGCAGCGCGACAGCTTGCTGCAGGAAGTAGCCGTCAGCGCCCGACTGCTGAGCGATGTCAGCTCGGCGCTCTCGAAGGTGCAAGTGCGCGGCCGTCAGATCCGCACGTCATCCGAAACCCCGTTGCTCGCCCAGCGCGACACGATGATGCAGAAGCTGCGCTACGTCGTCGCGCGCGTGAGCGAGACGGAGAACCGGCTGAACGAGGCGCAGAACCGCATCAAGGGCCTCTCCACCTTATCCGACAGCCTGCGCGCCACGCTCGATTCGACGGCGACGAACCTCGGCGCCATCATCGAAAGCCAGAAGGCGACGATCACCTCGCTCACGGAACAGGTCACGAGCCTCGAGACCGAGAACGTCGCGCTGCGCGACACCGTCGCCAACGTCACTGAGCGCGAGAACACCGTCTACTACATCATCGGCACCAAGGACGAGCTGAAGCAAAAGGGCGTCATCGTGGAAGAGGGTGGGAGCCGCGTGCTCTTTGTGTTGTGGCGCACGGGCAGCACACTCTCCGCGGCGCGCGAGATCGATCCCAGTCTGTTCACACCGATCAACAAGCGTCAGGTGACGGAGATCCAGCTGCCCGACGCCGCGGGCGAGTACCGCATCGCGTCGCGCCAGGATCTGGAGTACATGACGACCCCGCGGAGCGAGCAGGGCAAGATCACGGGCGCGAAGAGCCTGCAGATCTCGGCGCCCGAGCAGTTCTGGCGCAACTCGAAGTTCCTCATCATCGTCCAGGAGGGGCGGACGAGTGGGGGCCCTAATACCGGGGGACGGACGGAGTAACCTTCCCCCTCGGTACTGAGACGAGCCCCACATCACCCCGCGTGGTGTGGGGCTCTCTCTTTGCCGGGGGTCGGAACATGGTGCGGTGTACGTGGGCACAATCGAGCGACCTGATGATCGCCTACCACGATCGTGAGTGGGGCGTCCCGGTCCACGACGATCGCCAGCTCTTCGGCAAACTGATTCTGGACGGCTTCCAGGCGGGCCTGTCGTGGTCGACCATCCTCAACAAGCGCGACAACTTCCTCGCTGCCTTCGACGGGTTCAACCCGGAGCGGATGGCGCGCTACGGCAAACGGGACATCGCCAAGCTGCTCAAGAATCCCGGCATCATCCGCAACCGCCAGAAGGTCGAGAGCGCGGTGAAGAGCGCCCAGGCCTACCTGAAGCGCGCCGAAGAGGGGACCTCATTCGACACATTCTTGTGGTCCTTCGTTGGCGGCGCCCCGCTGCGCCACGCGCGCAAGACCACGCGCAGTGTCCCAGCAGAAACGAAGGAATCGATAGCGATGAGTAAGGCCCTGGTCGAGCGCGGATTCCGCTTCGTCGGGCCCACGATCTGCTACGCCTTCATGCAGGCGGTCGGGATGGTGAATGACCATCTCGTGACGTGTTTTCGGTACGCCGAGCTGTGACGTACGACGTCATCGTCGCCGGCCTCGGCGCCATGGGGAGCGCCACCGCGTTCCACCTCGCCGGCCGGAGCGGGCTGCGGGTCCTCGCCCTCGACCGGCATCACCCGCCGCACACGCTCGGCTCGACACACGGCGGCACGCGCATCATCCGCGAGACCTCGTTCGAGCACCCACGCTACGTGCCGCTGGTGCGGCGCGCTTACGCCTGCTGGCGGACGATGGAAGCGGCGACGGGACAGCACCTGCTCACCGTCACGGGCGGCGTCTTCATCGGGGCCGCCGCTGGGCCGTTCGTGGCGAAGTCCAAGGAGAGCGCCGACATCCACGGGGTGCCGTATGAGATCCTGTCCCCCGACGAGATCCGGCGCCGCTTCCCCGCCTTTCGGCCCGACGACGGCACCGTGGGATTCTTCGAGCCCGGAGCCGGTATTCTGGGACCCGAAGCGTGCGTGCAGGCGTGTCTCGACTACGCTCGGGCAGGCGGCGTCGACCTGAAGTTCGATGAGCCCGTCCTGCAGTGGGAGGCGAGCGGAGAGGGCGTAACCGTCACGACGGCCCACGGCCGCTACCGCGCCGCCAAACTGCTGCTCGCCACCGGACCGTGGATGCTCGAGACGCTCAGGAGCGTCGGCGTTGCCGTCACCGCGGAGCGGATCGTGATGCATTGGTTCGCTCCTCTCCCCGCCGCCGACGCCCGGGCGTTCGACGCGGGGCGCTGCCCCCTCGCGCTGTGGGAGTTCGGGCCCAACGCCGCCTTCGCGTCGTTTCCGATCGAAGCGGGAGAGATCAAGACCACGATCCATCACGGCGGCGAGCCCACGACTCCGGATTCGGTGCGGCGCGACGTCGCGCCCGACGAAATCGCGGCGATGCGCACGATGCTGCAGCGGTTTCTCCCCGGCGCCAACGGCGCCCACCGCCGCTCGGCGGTATGCCTCTACACCAACGTCGCCGGGGGAGACTTTCTGATCGACGTCCACCCCGAGCACCGCCAGGTCCTGCTGGCGAGCCCGTGCTCGGGGTTCGGATTCAAGTTTGCAAGCGCGATCGGGGAGTTGCTGGCGGAGCTGCTGGTGGACGGCCAAACGGACTGGGATTTGAAACCGTTTGGGATCGAACGACTACATCTCCCTTCTCCCCTTACTTTGCCCTTTCCAGGTACTGCCCCGACCGCGGATCGACCCTGACCTTCTCGCCCGGACTGATGAAGTCCGGCACCTGCACGGTCACACCGTTCGAGAGCTTGGCGGGCTTGGTGCTCGCGTTCTTGGTCGCGGTCTTCATGACCGGCGACGTCTCGACCACCTGCAACTCGATCACCGGCGGCAGCTCGATGGCGATGGGGCGGCCGTCGAGCCACTCGACTTGCACTACCATCTCCGGCTGCAGCCAGGGCGTGTCCTCACCGACGGCGCGCGCGTCGAGGGTGTACTGCTCGTAGTTCTCCTGGTCCATCACGTGTACGCCGCCCTGGTCCTGGTAGAGCACCTGCATCTCTTTCGTATCGAGCCGCGCTTCGTTCAAGAACTCGGTCGCGGCGAGGCGTTGGTCGAACGTGTTTCCGTTCACGAGGTTCCGGAACCGGACCTGCACGAAGGCGCGCAAGTTGCCCGGCGTGCGGTGCGTGAAGTCCATCACTCGGCAGGGCTGTCCGTCGATCAACAGAACGTGCCCTTTGCGGATATCGGTAGCTTTCATGGGAGCGGGAACATAAACCGGGAGACCCGGCCGTAGAAGGGGGCTGGCCGGGTCTCCAAGTCACTGCTTGACGCAGGGTTACTGATTCCAGGTCGAGATCTGCTCCACGAACGCCCTCGACAAAGCGACGAGATCCACCGGCGGCGCGGCCGGGTCTTCCTTCAGCTGCTCGACGCGCGTGAGGTTCGTCGACGCCGGACCGAACGTGCTGTCCGCCGCCAACGCCGCACGATAGGCTTCAGCCGCTGCCGTAAAGTGCCCCGTCTTCTCTAGCGCGCTCCCGAGGTTGTTGTGGAAGATCGCCACACTCTTCTCCAGCTCGATCGCGCGCGCGATGGGGCCCAGCGCGTCCTCGGACCGACCCAACTTGATGTACAGTGATCCGAGGTTATTGAGCGACCACACATCCTTGGAGTTCTTGACGATCGAGCGCTTGTAGGCGTCGATCGCTTCCTCCGAGCGCCCCAGGACCTCATACGCCCGGCCCAGGAGCCGCAGCGGCTCGCTCGACGTCGAGTCGAGCGCGACCGCCGCTTCGATGTGCTGTAGCGCATCTCCCGCCCGCCCCGATTCGATCAGGACGCGGCCGAGGTAGAGACGGCTGCGGACGTGCGTGGAATCGAGCGCGATGGCCTGCACGAAGGCGCTCTCGGCGCGCGCGAAGTCACCGGCCTTCCAGGCGCTGCGGCCGGCCGTGTAGAACTCGGACGCCGTGGTGGGCACCGGCTGCGACGGCTCGGCCGCGGTCGGCGCGGGAATCGGGGTCGGCGTGGTCGGGACAGGCTCGCTGGCGCTGGCCCGGTCGGGGTTGCGATCGCCACACGCGGCGAACGCGTACCCGACAACACCCAGACTGATGAGTGCGACAACTGCGAGAGCGAGACCGCGGCCCTGCGTATGGGGCCGATCGATCGAGAACTGGTACCGCATGGCTCCTCCAGGAGCGGGTTCACCATGCGGTAAAGCAGGCCGCAGACCACCGGCTAACTGATTGTCAATTCACGATGTGAGTTTGCGATCGCGTCCGAGCGGACACGACCCGAGGGGGCTTTACGTGTCGCGTTGGACACCGAGGCGGCGCATCACCTTGAGGAGGCTCGCGTGGTCCGACAGTCCCAGCTCCTTGGCGGTGTGCGTGATGTGCCAGTCGTTGCGCTCCAGGGCCGCCACGATGATCTGGCGCTCGGCTTCCACCTTCTGCTCTTCGAAAGTGCGTGGAGAGGCGTGGGAACTGCGTGGAACGGCGTGCTTCTGATCTCGGATCTCGGTGGGTACGTCGTCACGCGTCAGCTCCTCGCGGTCCGTCGCGATGATCATCCGCTCGACCACGTTGCGCAGCTCGCGCACGTTGTTGCGGCGCCAGTCGTAGGCCATCAACGCCTCGAGAGCCTCCGCGCCGGCCTTCCTCGGCTTGATCCCGAACCGGCTGCAGATCGCGGCGAGCAGGTGCTCGACGAGTGCCGGGACGTCCGAGAGACGCTCGCGCAGCGGCGGCACGCGCAGCGGGTGCACGTTGAGCCGGAAGAACAGGTCGTCGCGGAACCGGCCCTCGGCGACCTCCTTCTCGAGGTCGCGGTGCGTCGCGGCGACGACGCGCGTGTCGACCGCGATCGTCTTCGTGCCGCCCACACGGGTCACGTGTCGCTCCTCGAGGACGCGCAACAGCTTCGCCTGGGCGGCGAGGGGCAACTCACCGATCTCGTCGAGGAAGAGCGTGCCGCCGCTCGCCGCCTCGAAGGCGCCCTTGCGCGTGGCGGCGGCGCCGGTGAATGCTCCGCGCTCGTGTCCGAACAGCTCGCTCTCGACCAGCTCGTGGGGCAGCGCGGCGCTGTTCACCGCGATGAATGGCCCCTTGGGCGTGCTGCCGAGGCGGTGCAGCTCTCGCGCGACCAGCTCCTTGCCCGTGCCGCTCTCGCCGAGAATGAGCACCGGGCTCGGGATCGGCGCGACGCGGGCGATCGCCTGCTGGAGCTTCACGAGCGCGGGGCTCGCACCCACGAGCGGCGAGTCCACGCCGAAGCCGCGGCGCAGCGCCGTCACCTGGTCGGCGAGGCGGCGCCGTTCGATCGCGTTTTCGACTTCCTGCCCGACGCGCTCCATCGGCTCGGCTTTGTCGATGAAGCTGATCGCGCCCAAGCGGATCGCCTGGGCGCAGCGATCGTAGTTGCCGGTCCCCGTATACACGATGACCGGGACGCGCAGGCCGAGCCGCTCGACGGAGCGCAGCACCTGGAAGCCGTCCATCCCCGGCATCTCGAGGTCGAGGATCACGCAGTCCACGGGCTCGGCGGCGAGTGTATCGAGCGCCGCCCGCCCGCTCCCGGCCACGATTGTCTCGTAACCGCGCAGCCGCTTCAGATCGTAGGCGTACTGCTCCGCCATCGCGGGAACATCGTCAACGATGAGGACGAGGGTCATGCGCTTGGGAGCTCCACGATGAACTTTGAGCCCTTCCCTGGATGGGACTCGACCCGCAGCGTGCCGTGCGCATCGAGCACCAGCCGCCGCACGATCGAGAGGCCAAGCCCCGTCCCGCCCTTCTTGGTCGTATAGAAGTCGTCGAAGGCGCGGTCGACTTCAGCTTTGCTCATGCCGCGGCCGGTGTCGCTCACCAAGAGTCGAACGGTTCCGTCGGGCCCGCGCTCAGTCGCGATCGTAACGGTTCCCGGCTTGCCTTCGAGACTATCGACGGCGTTGCCCAGCAAGTTCTGGATCACGCGGCGGAGCGCCAGGGCGTCGGCCCGGATCGGGGGAAGGTGATCGAGGAGCTGGCTCCGCAGCTCGACGTTTTCGGGCCCCGGGGGGTGCCGCAGGGCCTCGCGCACCGCGGTATTGATGTCGGTAGGCTGTTGATTCGACTGAGGATAGAGCCGCGCGTAGTTCGCCGCGAGCGTCTCCAGGTACTCGATGCTCGACTCCACGGTGCCGTGACGCTCGGTGAAGACCTTAGGCAGGTTCGCAGGCTCTTTCTCTGCCACCTGCGTGAAATGGCGGAACACGTTGCGTAGCGGGCCGAGTCCATTCTTGATGTCATGATTCACCTGGCGAGCCAGGTCGCCCATCACGACACGCCGCTCCATCTCGGTCAAGGGACGGCTGAAGCGCGTGGACAGCCACCCGGCCATCAGTACCGCCACGAGCGCCGACACGAGCACCGCGACGGCGAACCACGTGTTCACGTTGCGGCGCAGGGCCGCCAGCAAGCTCTCCGCGTGCACCACGACGAAGTGTGCCGGCAGCGGCGCCTTCTCCGCCGATTCCACGTACGTCAGCCTCACATCCGCCACTGCATCCCGTGGCGTGCTATCACCGGGGAGCTGCACCGCAACGGCGAAATCGGGATCGCGCGCCAGGCGCGCGAGGAACGCCGAGTCGACGCGCACACCACCGACGAGCGCGAATCGCCGCCCGCCGAGTCGCAGCGAGTCGCTGCGGGCGAGCGCGAGGAACGTGCCCTCCGCCAACGTGGCGTTGACGAGTGCGGGCTCCCGCAGCGGGGGAATCGGCGCGGAGCGGTCGTACTCATTGCGGAAGTGCCCCGAGGAAACCACGTGGCCTTCATCATCCAGGACCTGCAGGAAGTCGAGCCCCGCGAGACGCATGGCGTCGCCGGCGTAGTCGAGCACGTACGCGCGGTCTCCCCCCTGGATCGCGGCCACGCGGAAGCGGTTGTCGGCGGCGAGGGCGCCCTTGAGGGCGGCCAGGCGCGCCGCGATCCCGTCGCTCTGCCGCCCCACGTCGGCGCGAATCACCTCGGCGAGCGCACCGACGCGCCGCTCGTACTCGGCCGCGACGCGCCCCGACATCTCGCGGCGGATGCCGAGCCCGAAGACGGCCAGCGGTACCAAAACCACCACGCCGAACCCGGCGAGGAGGCGCGTGCGAAACGTCATTGGGGCACGAGATGCACGGTCCCGTCCCCATCCATCGCCCAGCGCGAGGGTCCGCCGCGACGAATCGCGGCGCGCCCGCGCGTTTCCACGAGCGGTGCGACGGAGGCCGACCAGGGAGGCAACAGATCGCGGGCGGCGCGGCACTTGTCGGGGACGGCGCGCGGCAAGGCGAGGACATACCCCACGGCCGAGCCGTCCGAGAGCGAGCGCGAGAAGTCGGTGGGCGCGAGGCCAGCGGCGGTCCCGCCTCCGAGCGCGGCGATCCGGGCCGCGACGTCGCGAGCTGCGGGATCGCCGCGCATGTACACGATCCGGCGGGCGGTGCCCGAGGGCGGCGACGCGGCGGCCGGCGGCGGGCCACACGCACGCACGTCCTCCCACCAGAAGTCGCCCCCCTGCGGCCGGCGCGCTTCACCACGCACCGCCTGCTCGAGGCCGTCGAGTCGCATCGTGGGACGCTCGGCGGAGGCGAACACGTAGACGCGGTCCCACGGCAAATCGACGACGGCGAACGCTGGCTGCGTGGTGGCGTAGTCGGTCACCGCACGATCGCGCGTCACCAGAAGGTCCACCCCCGCGTCCAGCAAATCACGTGCGTCCTTGCCGGAGGCTTGGCGGAAGACCAGGGTGTCGCCCGACGACGAATGCGCCCGGATCTCCTGCGGCGTCGCGGTGGCGCCCGTCACCCAATAGCGCCCCGTGCCGATGGGCCAATCGCCACTCGGCGCGGGCTTCACGACGGCGAGCGCGGGATCGGCGAGGAACGCCGGGACGTCGTCCGATCCCTGCGCCAGCCACACGCCCACAACTCTGGGCTCGAGCGGTGTCAGCGTGTACCCCGCACCGCCCTTGCCTACGACGACCTCGCGCGCCGTGACGGGCGCACCATCCCAGAACTGTGCGTCGGCGCGCAGCGTGAACGCCCAGCGACGTCCCCCTTCGCTCGACGTCCACGATTCGGCAAGCGCGGGCACGGGACGTCCGTCACAGTCGAACCGCACCAGCGTCTCGTACAGATGCCGAAACACGAGTCGCTCGGCGTCGTTGCGCGGTACGGGTGCGTGGGTGGGATCGACGGAGTCAGTGAGGGCGACGGTGATGACCGGCGCGCGCACCCCGGCGCCCCGGGGGGGGGCCAGCAGGCAATCGGATCCGCCGCGGGCGGATGCCAGCGGCGCGTGGGACGGGTGGGCGCAAGCACCGGCGCCAAGGCCCACGACTACGACGGCAAGACCGAGTGCGCCTCGGTGAGCGGACAAGCCGGGACTCCGTGTGGGGATGTACTAGAAGAATACCCCAGTCAGGAGCCCCGTGCGGCGGCTAGGCGATCGGCGACGTCGCGCGCCGCTGCGGCAGCGGGCCCGATCGCCGCTGCGGCTGCGGGCTCGGGGCCGGCGCGCTCTGCCAGGCCGCGCGACGCTCCACTTCCGAGCGCCGTTCGGCCGACGACCGGCGGCTCGTCTCGGTGCGACGTTCCACGGCCGGCGTGACGTTCGACCGCCGCCGCTCCGCCGAGATCCGGCGGTCGGAATCGGTCCGGCGGTCAGTGCTGGCTCGCCGCTCGGTGCGGCGACGGCCGGTCGCCCGTCCCACTTCCGCGTGGACCAGCACCTCGCCGTCGGTAACCTCCGGCGGAATCAGCTTGAACGACGGCCAGTCGCTCCTGAACCAGCTGGCGGCGAGCGCCGCAGAGGCATCCGCACCCTCCGGCGTTTCACAGACACTGATCGATGCCAGCACGCTGTCGCCGGCATCGAGGAGGTAGTAGGCCACGAAGCCCGGGAGCCGGTTCATTTGCGGCAGCAGGCTGGTTTCCGCATGCTGCGCCGCACTGGCGACGGTCCCGAGTCGCACCTTATAACGCCGAATCACCGCATGCATCGCCTGCTCGCTTGGGTAAAGAGTCTCGGTTTCAAGGGCAAGATTCGCGCCCTGAGCCTATGGGGGACCGCCCCTCCCCGCTAGGGGCGAAACAGTTCCGAAAGGGACACGAAACTGCACGCCTCGCGCAACACCCGCTGGGAGGCTAGCCTTCCAAGTTGATGGCCTCCAGCGCACTGTCCTCATCCCCTGCCCGCGAGATCCGCGACTCGGTCGTTATCCGGTTCGCCGGCGACTCGGGGGACGGGATGCAGGTGACCGGCACCCAATTCACCCTCGAGACCGCCCTCGCGGGGAACGATCTCTCGACCTTCCCCGATTTTCCCGCGGAGATCCGCGCGCCGGCGGGCACGACATTCGGCGTGTCGGCGTTCCAGATCCAGTTCGGCGCGGTGGACGTGATGACCCCGGGCGACGACGTGGACGTCCTCGTCGCGATGAACCCGGCGGCGCTCACGGTGGAGCTGAAGGACCTGCGCGTCGGCGGCACGATCATCGTGGACAGCGCGGCGTTCAACGAGCGCAACCTCAGCAAGGCGGGCTACGCGCAGAACCCGCTCGACGACAACTCGCTGGCGCCGTATCAGCTCCTCAAGTTCGACATCACGAAGCTCACGGCCGAAGCGGTGAAGCCGCACGGCTTGTCGTCGCGCGAGGCCCATCTGTGCCGCAACATGTGGGCGCTCGGCCTGCTGCTGTGGATGTACGGCCGGGAGCGCACGGCGACCGTCGAGTGGCTCAAGCAGAAGTTCGCCAAGAAGCAGCAGATCGCCGACGCCAATATCGCCGCCCTGAACGCGGGCCACGCCTTCGGCGAAACCGCGGAAATGCCCGAGCACCTCGTAGGCTACGTCGTCCCCAAAGCCCACGTGCAGCCCGGGCTGTACCGCACCGTGAGCGGAACCGAGGCGCTCGCCTGGGGACTCGTCGCGGGGATGCGCGCGGCGGGAATCGACAAGCTCGTGTTCGCCGGGTATCCGATCACACCCGCGTCGGCGCTGCTGCACACCTTGGCGACGCTGCGCCAATACGGGGTCGTCACGTTCCAGGCCGAGGACGAAATCGCCGCGAGCGGCGCGGCCCTCGGTGCCGCGTACGCCGGCGCCCTCGGTGTCACGTCGAGCTCGGGACCGGGGATTGCCCTGAAGACCGAGATGCTCGGCCTCGCGATCGCCACCGAACTGCCGCTCATCGTGATCGACTCGCAACGCGCTGGTCCATCGACAGGAATGCCGACCAAGACCGAGCAGTCGGACCTGTTCCAGGCGGTCCACGGCCGCAACGCGGACGCCCCGCTCGCGGTCATCGCGGCCGCGACCGCGACCGACTGCTTCGAAGTGGCGATCGAGGCGGTGCGCATCGCCACCAAGTACATGACGCCGGTGATCGTCCTCTCCGACGGCTACCTCGCGCACGCCGCCGAGCCGTGGCGCATTCCGGTGGAAGCCGACCTGCCCCGTTTCCCGATCGCGTATCGCACCGACCCGGAGGGCTTCCACCCGTTCCTCCGCGACGCGAAGACCCTGGCGCGTCCGTGGGTGCGTCCGGGAACGCCGGGCCTCGAGCACCGCATCGGCGGGTTGGAGAAGGACTACGACTCCGGACACATCTCGTACGATCCCGACAACCACGCGCGCATGACCGAGGCGCGCGCGGACAAGATCGCGGGGATTGCGCGGGACATCCCGGTGCAAACCGTCACCCTGGGCGAGGATCATGGCGCCCTCGCCATCGTGGGATGGGGCTCGACGTTCGGGCCGATCCACCAGGCGGTGCGGATCGCGCGCGAGGACGGGCACGACGTGTCGCACATTCACGTCCGCTACATGAGCCCGTTCCCCCGCAACCTGGGTGAGCTGCTCAAGCGCTACGACCGCGTGCTCGTCCCGGAGATGAACCACGGGCAACTGGTGCGGCTGTTGCGGGCCGAGTATCTGATCCCGGCGGAAGGGTTGAGCAAGGTCACGGGGAAGCCGTTCAAGGTGAGTGAAGTGCTGGATGCGATACGAGGTGAGAAGTGAGGGTGTCGTCGTTGTACCGTGCCCTGAAGGGCCGCCTCGGCGACTCCGCGGCGTCCTTAAGGACGCGTGTGTTGGCCGAGCCGGCGCTTCAGCGCACGGTTAATACGACGGGGGAGGGCAAGACCTCGTGACCGTCACCACGATCACCGACGCGCAGCTCGCACCCAAGGACTATGCCTCGGACCAGGAGGTCCGTTGGTGTCCCGGCTGCGGCGACTACGCCATCCTCAAGGCGGTGCAGAAGGCGTGCGCCGAGCTGCAGGTCGACCGGGCGCGTACCGTCTTCGTGAGCGGCATCGGCTGCGCCGCGCGGTTCCCGTATTACATGTCCACCTACGGATTCCACACGGTGCATGGCCGTGCGCCGGCGATCGCGACCGGGATCAAGCTGGCGAACCCCGAGCTCGACGTCTGGGTGATGACCGGGGACGGGGACGGCCTGTCGATCGGCGGTAAACACATGCTGCACGTGCTGCGCCGCAACGTGGACCTGCAGATCATCCTCTTCAACAATGAGATCTACGGGCTCACCAAGGGCCAGTACTCCCCGACGTCGCGCCGCGGCACTCGCTCGCCCTCCACGCCGCTCGGATCGCTCGAGTATCCCGTCTCGGCGTGTGTGTTCGCGCTCGGCGCGGGCGCGCGCTTCGTGGCGCGCTCGGTGGACACCCTCCAGCCGCACCTCGTCGGTGTGCTGAAGCGGGCGCGCGCCAATCAGGGCGCGTCGTTCGTCGAGATCCTGCAGAACTGCGTCGTGTTCAATGACGCCGTGTTCGAGCACATCACGGGCAAGACGGTCGCCCCCGACGCGCAGATCCTCGTGGAGCATGGCCGGCCCCTGCTGTTCGGGCAGAACAAAGAGAAGGGGTTGCGGCTCGTCCCCGGCAAGCTCGAGCTGGAAGTGGTGACGCTCGGTGACAAGGGATTGACCGCGGCCGACATCCTCGTGCACGACGAGACCAATCGCGCGCTGGCGCAGCATCTCGCGGCGCTCGAGCCGCCGTTCCCCACCGCGATGGGCGTGCTGTACTGCAACCCGGCGCCGTCGTACGAGCGGGAGGTCTACGCCCAGGCGGGCACGCCACAGGGCGCTGCCGACCTCGACGTCCTGCTGCGCAAAGAACGCACCTGGGTGGTGGAGGGCTGATGACGGCGCCCAAATTCGACCGCCGGGACGCGGACCGCCGCAGCGGAGCGGATCAGCGCGCGGAGCTGTTGCCGGTCGCCATCGAGCGCCGCAAGAGCGACCGCCGGGAGGGCGTCGAGCGCCGGCTCGCTCTGCAATCGGCCGCGGGCCAGCTGCAAACCGCAATGGGGCTCCTGCTGCAACTCTCCGACTCGGCGTCCCTGAACGACGACGAGCGGCGCTTGCTGGACACGGCGATGCTGCGGCTGCGCTTCGCCGTCGAGCGGATGGCGAGCGAGTAAGCCGAGTCTAGTGCAACACCTGTAGCCGCTCCCACACCTCCGGCCGCACGACGGCCCGCACGTCCCCGAGCAGCTCCGTCCAGCAGCGCGCCAATGTCTTGGAGTCGCCCGGGAGCAGAGCAACGATCGCCGCTTGATGCCGCTCGACGAGCCGCGCGACCGTCTGCTCCTCCGCCGCACTCGGACGCCCCACCGCCCGCAGTAGCGCCTGCACGTAGCTGCGCCCGCCGTCGCCCGCTGCCAGCGCCAACGCGCGGGCGGCATCGTGTGGCGCGCCCGGCGGCATGTCGTACCCCAGCCGCGCGTACGGCAGCGCCCAGTTGTCGGTGGCGAGCAGACCGTCAGGATTCTCGAGCCAGATCCAGGCGTGGAGCACCGCGATGCGCGGCCCCGACTCCACGTGCATCACGCCGGCGTGACTGCGCAGAAAACTCTCTTCTTCGACGGTCCCCTGGTGGAAATGCCACGCGGTGGGCGGCACCGGGAGCCCCGCCGGCGGCGTCGCGTCGGGCACCAGCTTGGCGTACGCGACGCCGACGAGCGTCGGCCGGCCGGCAATCTCCGCGTACTCGAGAATCGGGGGCGCCGCGGGGTCGAGCGTATCACGGAGAATGAGCGCGGGGTGCACCCAGTGGCGCCCCATCCCCGGGAAATCGGGACCCACGGGACGGTACCCGGCCGCGCGCGCCGCCTCGACGTCGCGATACGCCGCGGTTCCGGCACGGGCCCTCGCGATGAAGTCGGCGTTCTGCGCCGCCGCGCCCGGCGCGGCCGCGACGAGCAGCAACGCGACGAGCTTCACCGCGCGACCTCGGGCTCGGTCTGCCCGTAGGCGGCAAGCAGTGCGGTGCGCAGCGTCGGGGTCAAGCCCGCAGGGTACCGGCTCAGCAGCCGGGCCTCAGCAGCCGCCGTACCCCCGATGATGAACGCGCCATGCATGACCATCGGGCCGCGCTGATGGAAGACCGCGGTGCGGATCTCGCGGAGCGGCACGAGCATGACCTTGGTGACGTCGAGCTGGAGCACGAGGAGCGCAGAGTCCTGCACCTCGAGCAGCTCGCCCGAGACCTTTGACCGACCCACGTCCACACTGACCAGGACGCCTCGTGGCCCCATGGCAGGGGCGAAATGCTCGGCGCTCGGCCCGGAGTGACACCCGCCGACGCCGAGAACGACGACCGCAATGACCAATGGTCGGAGCATGGAGACCTCAGCGCACGGGGATGCGGGAGGCCATGAACCGCGCCTCCAGGGTTTGATGTGTGACACGCCACCGGGCCATCGCCTCGAGCAGGGCCGTATCCGACGGGACGAACGGCGCCGCCACGCGCGGCGCGGCGAGCCAGTCGCGGCGCACCCACTCCGTGTAGTAGCCCTGCGACGCCAGGAAGAACGTGCGGCCCGCGGCCGTGCCGGAGGGCACCACGAACTCCGCGGTGAATCGCTGGCCGGCCGTCGTCTCGAGGTAGCGTCCGTCCGCGGCGGCCATGCTGGCAAGCGCCGTCGTATCGATCTGCCCAGCGGCATCGCGGATCGCAGCCAACGGATGGACCAGCGGGAGCGCGCGGCGGAAGCGTCCCGCCGCCGCAATCCGGTCGACGCGCCAGTTGTCGGCGGGGAAACGCAAACGGAGGCGAACGGGGCCGCGCTCGAGCACCGGCACCACGACGGCGACGTCCTTCCACGCGATCGGCCCGCTGTCCTTGATGTGCGCGACGACTCGATAGCCCTGCTCACTGCCGTCGCCGACCGCGATATCCAGGCCCATGCGGCGCTGATACCACTGCGCCAGTTGGACCGCCGGTCCCACCTGTTGGAGGTCGCGCCCCACCCAGTCGAGCGAGCGCGCTCCGGGATCGCCGAGCATGATGTCATACAGGAGAGTCGTGTTGAGCAAACTGTTGCGGAGGCGCAGGACGACCGCGACGCTATCGGCCCCGATCGGCGCGGGGATCGCCACGTCGATCCAGTCGTCGAGATCGCCCGCACGGGCGCCCGCGAGCACGCCCGGATCGGTGCGATACACCTCGCTATCGGCAGCGACGACGCGCGCCCGGACGTCCCGGCCGGCTCGGTCGACGGCGCGTGCCGGCGGCGTCAGGTCGTCCACGACGAGGAGCCGATTCGCCTCATCCCCCACCGCGACTGCCCCGGCGGCGTGCCGGACCTCGAGCAGCTCGAGGTGGTTGAGATAGTGGGTCTCGAGCGCTTCGTTACGCACCTCGATCCGTACCGTCCCGTCTGCGGGTTGCGCCCGCAGCCGGTCCACATCGCGCGCCTCGAACAGCGGCGCAATGCTGTAGGAGAACCCCTCTCCTTCGAGCACGGGCGTGCCGGCGCCGTCCGTGTAATACGTCGGGCACGATCCGAAGATGGCGATCGCGAGCCCGGCCGCGCCCAACGCCGTCGCGCCCGTCGCCAGCAGGGACACGACGACGCTCGTCCCGACGTCCACTTGCGTTCGGAACACTTCCATGCCGACGACGCTATCGAGCGCGAGGTTCTTGAACTGGGAGGAATCCCGCAACGTCAGACTGTAACGCCACCCGTCACCATGCAGCGTGTCGCGGATGACGTCCACACCGCTCCGGAACACCACGGTGGACCCGTCGAGCAGATGGGCCTTGACTGGCGTGAAGACCGAGACCGAATCGCCGGGGTGACGGTCGATGGGGTCGACCTGGACACTCTGGAAGGTCCAGACGCACGAGCTGACGAGGACGGCGAGGGGGATGGCGAGGCGGCGGTCCATAGCGACTCCGATGAGGACGCTCTATGAGACGGTACCACCGTCAAGGATGCGTCAAGCCAGATGGGGCGATAGTTTGGTGCTCATGAAAAGTCTCTTCTGGGTTACCGCGCTCGCGCTCCTGATCCCATCCCGCGCCGCACCGCAGGGCTACGATCCCACCCTCTTCGCAGGGCTGCGTTGGCGGCTGATCGGGCCGTTCCGCGGCGGCCGCACCGTCGCTGCTGTGGGCGTCCCGGGCCAACCGAACCTCTTCTACATCGGCGTCAATGACGGCGGCGTGTGGAAGACGACGGACTACGGGCGCGTCTGGAGGCCGATCTTCGATGCCGAGTCGACCGGATCGGTCGGCGCGATCGCTGTTGCCCCGTCCGACCCGCGCACACTGTACGCCGGCAGCGGCGAGGGACTGCAACGGCCCGACCTGTCCGTGGGCGACGGGATCTACAAGTCCACCGACGGCGGCGCGACCTGGCGGCATCTCGGTTTGCGCGACGGCCAGCAGATCCCGGCGATCATCGTGGACCCACGCGATCCGAATCGCGTGTTCGCCGCGGTGCTGGGTCATCCCTACGGCGCGAACGA
>WNFL01207958.1_pt1 | contig 16456 bp, 10 predicted proteins | sample 5400361 | NCBI WGS metagenome assembly WNFL01 (sample SAMN13153351, study PRJNA577476) | soil metagenome | isolation source: 40 cm soil on Douglas fir-dominated hillslope | place: USA:California | collected 2013-09-17 | reverse complement strand
CGTGCGTTCGCCGGTGAGGTAGGGCAGGAACAGCAAACCTTCCGAGCCCAATGGCGCTGATGCGGCCAGTTCAATCAAAGCATCGTAGGAATGCCGGTCTCCAAGAACATGCCGCCACCATTGCAGCGAACCGCCAGCAGACAGAGTCACGCCCATCAGGTGGTAGGCCCCCGGCACCGCATGACAGAACGCGTGTAGTCGGCCCGATGGGTCGGGCATGAATTGAGGGGTGTAGGCGAAGAGCACCCCGCTCGTCCCGATGGAACAGCTGGCCAGCCCTACCTCGACGATTCCGCAGCCCACCGCAGCGGCAGCGTTGTCGCCGGCACCTGCTGCAATCGGAATGCCGGCCGGAAGGCCGAGCTCATTCGCGACGTGCGCCCGAAGCCGCCCAGCCTCTTCCGGGCTCTCATGAACTGCCGGCAACCATTCGCGCGGCACCTCGAGTGCGTCCAGGATCTCGGCCGACCAGTTCCGCTCGACAAGATCGAGCAGTAACGTGCCCGAAGCGTCGGACGCGTCGGTTGCGAACTCGCCTGTCAGCCGCAGGCGTATGTAGTCCTTCGGTAGGAGGACGTGGGCGATTCGTTTGTAGTTGGCGGGCTCGGCGTCGCGGAGCCACAACAGCTTGGGTGCCTGGAACCCCGTCAGCGCGGGATTGCCGGCGATCGCGACGAGCCTGTCCCGCCCGAGGCGATTGGTTATCTCGGTGCACTGGGCTGAGGTGCGCTGGTCGTTCCACAGCAGAGCAGGCCGGATCACGCTCTCGTTCGAATCAAGGAATACAGCCCCGTGCATCTGGCCGGTCAGGCCAATGCTTGCCACCTGTCCATGAACGGCATCTGCCAAAGCTGCAAGGACTTTGCGGGCTGCCTGCCACCAATCCTCCGGGTTTTGCTCGGTCCATCCGGGCCGTGGCGAATACAGCGGATACTCAGCCGAGAAGGCGGCCAGGACGTGGCCCGTTTCGTCCACGGCAAGACCCCGGGCACCGGTTGTCCCGATGTCGAGCCCCACCATGATCTTCAACGCAAGTGCGCTTGAGCCATCACCGCGCCGTCACAACCCCTGGGCCTGCAGCTCGGCCCGGGTTGGCGGGTCTGCGCCGGCCCGTGCGCAGGTCATCGAAGCCACCAGACACGCAAACTCCAACGACGCTCGAAGCTCGTCCGACTTCAGGCTGAGGCCGGCGTTGAGGAGACCGTGATCGTGGAGCCACGCCAGCAGGCCGGCCCCGAAAGCATCGCCGGCTCCGATGGTGTCCACGACCTCAACTGGCGGAGCGCTGACGCTGATGCGAGCGTCGCGGTGGGCCCCATACGCTCCCCGAGAGCCCAGCGTTACGACAATCAGGCGTGGGCCATCGTTGAGGATTCGTTCGGCCGCTTGCACGTAGTCGAGTCCCTGATAAAGCCAGGCCAGGTCGGCCTCACTTCCCTTGACGATTGTGCTTTGCGAGATCGCCACATGCAGCCGGTCGCGGTACTCAGCCTCAGGGATCAGTCCGAGTCGGATGTTCGGATCCAGCATCACGAGACGCTGGCCGCGCTCGCGGCTGATCAGCTGCGCCAGAGTCGACGCCATGGGCTCGAGCACCAGCCCGAGCGTCCCGACGTAAAGGGCCTCAACCTCAAGCCCGAACTCGTCGGGAATCATTTCTGCAGTCAGATTGGGCGCGGACGTTCCCTGAACAAGGAACTCGTATTCGGCGAAGCCTTCGCTGTCAACGTCCGCCATCGCGATCGTGGTGGATTCGTGACCGATGCTGGCGAACTGGAGGTTGGCTCCGTCGGAAGCAAGCATGCCGGCAAGTTGTCGGCCGAAAACGTCGTCCGAGATACGCCCTAGAAACGCGGTTGGCACGCCGAGCCTGGCCAGCGCTCGAGCGGTGTTGAACGGACCTCCGCCCGGCGCTGCTTTCCGCGCCCCGTCTCCATCGGAGATCATGTCGATCAGCGCTTCACCGCAAACAACGATCACGGTGCGATCTCGCCCGAGCCTCTCGTGATCATTCGGGTCAGAACTATCTTGTGTTCCGAAGGCGACCGATCACCGTCCAGACGACGGAACAGCAGCTCCGCAGCCGTGCGGCCGATTGCAGACGGGTCCTGGGCCACAACGGTGATTCCAGGCTGAAGTAGATCCGCGAGCAAGATGTCGTCAAAACCGATAAGGGCCACGCGCTCGTGAAGTCCCAAACGACGAAGCGCACGGAATGCACCCATGGTGATCATGTTCTGCCCGGTGAAGAGTGCGGTAGGAGGCTCCGAGCTGCCGAGCAATTCAGTCACCGCCGCTTCAGCCTTGTCGATCCCGCGCAGGTCGAGCCGTGTCAACCGCTTGTCGGCGTCTATCTCTTGATTGTTTAGCTCTTCGAGATAACCGCGATACCGCTCGGCGGCTGTAGCGATGGTGTGCAGGTCGCCCAGATAACCGATACGTCGGTGGCCGCGCTCGACCAGGTGCCGGACTCCACGCCGAACCCCGGCGGCGTTGTCGGTGAGGACAGTGTCCGCGTCGAAGAATTCCGGCGGGCGGTCGACAAATACGATCGGCGTGCCGACCCTTCGCTCAGCGACCAGGTAGCTGTGGTCGTGACTGGCGGGCTGGATGATCAACCCGTCAACCCGCCTGGACGCGAACGCGGCAACCAGCTTCCGTTCGCGCTCTTCGTCCTCGTCTGAGCTGCTGGCCAGGACCAGCACTCCACGCTGGACGGCCACGTCTTCAATGGCTCGATTGAGAGCTGAAGAGAAGGGGTTGCCGACGTCCTCCAGGACGACGCCGATCGTGTCGCTCCTGCCATCGGACCTGCGCAGGTTGCTTGCGGTCCGGTTGTGGCGGTAATTCAGCCGCTCGGACGCGGCGACGACACGCTTGGCGAGTCCAGGCGACACTCCCGTCTCGCCGTTCACGACCCGCGAAACAGTCTTGATGCTGACCTTGGCCAGGGCCGCGACCTCTCGCATGGTGGGCCTGGAATTGTCGGTCGACTCAGGTGTCAACGTTGTCTCCTGACACTGAATGGATCACTGCCAGAGCACGTCCCAGATTCTCTGTTGCAGTTTATACAGATCTGTGATAGAACAGACAACGTTGTCTTTTGACAACGTTGTCTCGTGCGGTCCGTCAGTCACAACCGACCTACTTAGAAAGGGGTGACTCTGTATGAGCGAGAGATATCTTCGATCAATTAACCGGCGCGGTTCTACGTCCAGGCCCGTTTTCGCCACGATCCTGGGGCTCATGGTCGCCGTGGTGGGCGCCGCCTGCTCGGGCGCCGGGGGTGGGGGAGGGGGCGCCGGCACGACCACGATCACTTTGGCCGCCGTCGATAACCCATCGATGGCGGACCTGAAGCAGCTCGTCCCCGACTTCCAGGCCTCGCACTCGAACATCACCGTCAAGATCGTGACCCTGCCCGAGGACGTGCTGCGGCAGCAGGTGACACAGGACGTAGCGGCCAGCAGCGGGCGCTATGACCTGTTCACGATCGGCACCTATGAGGTACCGCTGTGGGCCAAGAAAGGGTGGATTGAGAATCTCAGCCCGTACATTGCGAAAGACTCGTCCTATGCGCCGGATGACCTGATCCCCGGAATCAAGGGGGCTCTCAGCTACAACAACAATCTCTACGCGGTGCCCTTCTACGGAGAGTCCTCCATGCTCATGTATCGGAAAGACATGCTGGCGGCCAAGGGGATCACGATGCCCGATCACCCGACCTGGGACCAGGTGGCGGCGGCCGCGAAGGCAGTCAACACTTCGAGCGTCAGCGGGATCTGCCTGCGCGGCCTTCCCGGCTGGGGCGAGCAGCTGGCTCCACTGGACACGGTGGTCAACACGTTCGGCGGTCGCTGGTTTGACCCGCAGTGGAACGCCACTCTGAACACCCCGCAGTGGCACGATGCAGTCACCTTCTACGTAAACCTGCTCAAGTCTGCGGGCGAGCCTGGAGCCGGCAACGCAGGATTCACCGAGTGCCTCAACGCCTACAACAGCGGCAAGGTCGCGATGTGGTACGACGCCACCGTTGCCGCGAGCTTCTTCACCGGCGACGCGGCAAAGAACTCGGGCTATGCCTACGCTCCAACAAAGGTCAAGGACGGCATGCCCTCGAGCAGCAAGAAGAAGGACGCGGCGTGGACCTTTGCGGACTGGGCAACCAACAAGGCCTACATCCAGCTGGTCGGCACCAAGCTGGGCTGGCAGCACGTGTCGCCGGGAACCCGCACTTCGACCTACACCCTGCCTGAGTACAAAGCTGCGGCGGGTGCGTTTGCGGACGTGACGCTTCAGTCGATCGCGCACGCCGATGTGACCCACCCAACTGTCGACCCGGTCCCATACATCGGCGTCCAGTACGTCGACATAGACGAATTCCAGCAGCTTGGCGATCAGGTTTCACAAGAGTTCGCCAAGGTCCTCGCGGGTGGTGAAACAGTGGATCAGGCACTGGCGAAGGCGCAGGCTCTCGCTACTGCCGTCGGCAAGCTTCAGCACTAATCAGCCGAGTCAATTGAGCTCGATCGCCGGCGGCGGAGGCGTGCGGGTACAGACCGCCGCCTCCGTCGCCCGCCGGGAGGCGTGGCTGAGGCGACTGCCTCTGCTGCCCGCCTTCATCTACGTCATCCTCGTGACCCAGATCCCGTTCGTGCTGACGATCTACTACAGCTTCTTTTCGTGGAACCTGCTCAAGCCGGGTAGCTTCAAGTTTTCCGGGCTCGACAACTACGCGAGGCTCCTGACCGACGAGAGCATCAGGACCGCGGTTTGGAACACCGTGTTGCTGACGATCAGTGTCATCGGGATCTCGGTTGTTCTGGGCCTCGCGCGGACGCTGATGATCGCGCCTTTTCTGATCATGCCCACCGCGGGTGCACTCATCTGGAAGGACACGCTCCTCAACCCGTTGTTCGGGCTGCTGCCTTATCTGTTGGCCCCGTTCGGCCTTGGCAGGGTGGACTGGGTCAACCAGTACCCGATGGTGGCGGTGGTGACCGTCGAGGTCTGGCGCTGGACGCCGTTCATGATGCTGATCATTCTCGCCGGCCTCCAGTCGCAGAACCCCGAGGTGCTGGAGGCGGCGCGCGTCGACGGCGCCAACGCGTTTCAATCTTTTCGCCGAATCACCCTCCCATTGGTGCGGCCTTTCCTCGAGCTGGGTGCTCTGCTTGGATCGCTGTTCGTAGTTCAGACCTTTGACTCGATCTACATGCTTACGTATGGCGGTCCTGGTGAAGACACGACCAACCTTCCATTCCTGCTGTATCTGGTTGCCTTCCAGGGTTTCAGCATCGGCCAGGCGTCCGCGATCGGAGTCGTGGCCGTCATCCTCACCACGATCATTGCGACGGTAGCGCTGCGCACCCTGTTCTCCATCTTCAATGTGGAGGCAAGGCGATGAGCGCGAGTGTCAAGCTCCGCACCCAGTTCCCGACGTCGAAAGTCTTGTGGTCGGTGGTCGGTTGGCTGGTCGTGTTCGTCTTCTTCTTTCCGGTCCTATGGATGTGGCTGGAGTCCCTCAAGACGGAGCCGCAAGCTGCCAGCTCGCCACCGACGATCTTTTTCGCACCCACCCTGGAGGAATTCCAGTTGGTGCTGTCGGGCGACTTCCCGCCGTACTTCATCAACTCGGCGATCGCCAGCATCGGGTCGACTCTGTTGGTCCTGGTGCTCGGGCTGCCCGCTGCTTACGCGCTGGCCATCAGGCCGGTCAAGCGGACGCAAGATGTGCTGTTCTTCTTCATCTCGACGCGTTTCCTGCCATTCGCCGCCAGCCTGGTGCCGCTCTATCTTCTGGCGCGGGACCTGCAGCTGCTCGACAACATCTTTGCGCTGGCTCTTATCTACACCACGATCAACCTGCCGCTTGGAGTGTGGCTCCTGCGCTCGTTCCTCCTTGAAATTCCACCGGACCTATTCGAGGCTGCCCGAGTGGACGGTGCGGGCTTTCTTACTGAGCTCAGGCGCATCGTGGTTCCGTTGATATCCCCTGGAATTGCCGCCACGTCCCTGATCTGTCTCATCTTCAGCTGGAACGAGTTCTTCTACGCCGTCAACTTCACATCTTCAGTCGCGGGCACAGCGCCGATCTTTCTGGTCGGCTTCATCAGCGGTCGCGGCCTCTTCTACGCGAAGCTGGCGGCCGCTGCCACGCTGGCCAGCCTCCCGGTTCTGATCGGCGGTTGGGTCGCGCAGAGGCAGCTGATCCGAGGCCTCACCATGGGTGCAGTCAAGTGAAGGCTGTGGTGATCGAGGAGCCGAATCGCGTCGCCATCAAGCAGGTTGCCGACCCGACTCCCCTCCCCAGCGAGGCGGTAGTCAAGGTCGAGGCATGCGGAATCTGCGGCACCGACATCCACGTTCTTCGCGGCGAGTTCGCTCCCACTCGCTACCCGATAGTGCCCGGTCACGAGTTCTGCGGCGAGGTGGTCGCGATCGGCACTGACGCGCGCAACCTGAAGGTGGGCGACTTCGTTGCGGTCGACCCGTCCCTTTTCTGCGGCAGATGCCGCCAATGTCGGGCCGGCCGCTTCAATTTGTGTGAGTACTGGAACGCGATCGGAGTCGGGTCTGCCAATGGTGCCTCCGCAGAGTTCGTCGCAGTCCCGTCTGCGAACGCCTTTCCACTACCCCCGGACGTTCCGCGTCACTGGGGAGCGCTGGTCGAGCCTTTGTCTTGCGCGGTCCACGGCCTCGACATGGTCGACGCCAAGGTGGCCGAGGACTACCTCATATACGGGGCTGGCACGATGGGCCTGCTCCTTGCCCAGCTGGCCAAGGACGCCGGCGCGAGCCGGGTCGAGATGGTTGAAAGGAATCCCAAGAGACACGACCTGGCGAAGCGGTTGGCCGCCGACCGTATCGCGGTCTCCGCCGACGAGCTCGAGAGGCCTCAAGGCTGGGACGTCGTCATCGATGCGACCGGAGTCGTGCCGGCCATCGAAGATGGGATCAGAAGGGTGGCGCGTGGGGGCACTTTCTTGATGTTCGGCGTCGCGAACAGCGACGCTACTGCCACCTTCTCGCCATTTCGGATCTACAACGACGAGATCAAGATCGTCGGCTCGATGGCGGTCCTCCACAGCTTCGAACGCGCTCTTTCGCTGCTCGCTAAGGGGATCATCGATTGCGAAGCGATGATCACCAATCGATTCAAGCTCGATGAGTACCAGACCGCGATCGACACTTTCCTGGCCGGCAGCGGGCTAAAGGTTCAGGTCGCACCGGCATGAGAGAGAGGTAGACAGGCGATGGCATCAGTCACTTTCGACCACGTAGTCAAGCGATACACGGCTGACGTGACCGTAGTCAAAGACTTCAACGTCGACATCAAGGACAAGGAGTTCATGGTCCTGGTGGGCCCGTCAGGCTGTGGTAAGTCGACGGCATTGCGCATGCTCGCGGGCCTCGAGTCGATCACCGAGGGCCAGATCCGGATCGGCCGGGACATCGCGATGGTGTTCCAGTCCTACGCGCTCTACCCGCACATGAGCGTGTACGACAACATGGCCTTCCCACTGCAGATGCAGCACATGAAGAAGGACGATATGGACAGGCGGGTCAAGAACGCGTCCAAGATTCTTGGGCTCGACCCGTTCCTCAAGCGCAAGCCGCGCGCCCTGTCCGGAGGCCAGCGCCAGCGCGTGGCCCTCGGCCGGGCGATCGTGCGCAACCCGAAGGTCTTCCTGCTGGACGAGCCGCTTTCGAACCTGGACGCCAAGCTCCGCGGCCAGACCCGCATCGAGCTGCAGAAGCTGCACCGCGAGCTGGAGACGACTTTCATCTACGTCACGCACGACCAGGTCGAGGCGATGACGATGGGCGACCGCATCGCGATCATGAACGCCGGCATCCTGCAGCAGGTCGGCACGCCTGGAGACGTCTACGACCGCCCGGCCAACCTGTTCGTGGCCGGCTTCATCGGCACGCCGACCATGAACTTCGTGCCGGTCACGACCAGCGACAGCACCGCGACGGCGTCGGGCTTCACGGCCAAGCTGCCCAAGTCGGTGCCCGCGGGCAAGGGCACGCTGGGCTTCAGGCCCGAAGCGCTGACCGACAAGCCGAGCGCGGACGGCAGCACCCTGCAGATGAAGGTCGACGTGGTCGAGCGGCTCGGCTCGGACCAGTACCTGTACGGACAGGTCGGTGGGGGCAGCTCGGCCTCGACACCCGCTCGATCCACCTCTTCGACGCGGAGAGCGAATCGGCGTTCTTCTGATCGTGACCCTTGGAAACGATTCGGGCACGTGAGGACTTCGATGCAGCGCGCTTCAAGGCGTTCCGGAGGGCTGTCGGCGCAGCGCTGACCCGGCGCGGGCGGCGGCTCGCGTCGATCGATGACGTGCTGGACGCGGCGCGTGCCGAGGGTCGCTCTTACGGCGGCATCCAGGAGATACCGGTCGACAAGATCGTCGGGTCGGCCGCTTCGCCGGCGAAGGGCGAGGATTTCGACCCCGCGTTCCTGCCCACGACCCCACGCCTTCGCGACCGCTGGACGCGCATCTACCGCGAGATGGTCGAGGGGGCCGAGCTGCCGCCCATCGACGTGTACCGGGTCGGTGACGGCTACTACGTGATCGACGGCCATCACCGCGTGTCGGTGGCGCGCAGCCTGGACCGGCCGACGATCACGGCGCGCATCATCGACGTCAGGACGCGCGCGCCTCTGGGCACCGACGTCGACACCGCCGCGCTTCTGCGTGCCGCCGAGTACTCAAAGTTCCTGGAGGCCACGCAGCTCGACAAGGTGCGGCCTGATGCCCGGCTCGAATGCTCTCGGCTCGGTCGCTACGACGAGCTGCTGAAGCACATCCTCGGCCACCAGTACTTCCTCGGTCTGGAGCGCGGCCGTCCCGTGCCCCTGCCTGAAGCGGCCGCCAGCTGGTACGACACCGTCTACTGCCCGATCGCCGACATCATCCGGCGCCACGAGGTGCTGAAGCAGATGCCCGGCTGGACGGAGGCAGACCTGTACGTGGAGATCACGCGGCGGTGGCTGGCCTTGAGCAAGGAGGGCAAGCCGGCGGGCCCGCAGCCGGCGATCAACTGGCTGCTCCTGGACGAGGAGGCGCGCCGGTGGTGGCAGCGCCGGCACTCAATAGAACTGCCCGAGTGATCCGACCCCCGGTACCGCCGCCTATGCTGTGCGCCCTGGGGCGGTAAGGCACTTGGCACGCAAAGCTGACGAAAAGGATCTCGGGCAGTCGATTCAGCCGTCCACGGACGGCGATGGACACGCCGCGCCCCAGGTGGCGGCCGCACCCGCCCCGATCAAGATCGCGAGCTCGTTTCCGCCGATCGCCGAATACGCGTTCCTCTCCGACTGCGAGGCGAACTGCCTGGTCGCGCCCAGCGGACGCGTGGAGTGGATGTGCCTGCCGCGCCCGGACAGCCCGAGCGTTTTCGCGTCGATGCTTGACCGCGGAGCGGGCAACTTCCGGTTCGGCCCCGCCGGCGTCAGCGTCCCTGCGGGGCGGCGCTACCTGCCGGGCACGCTCGTCATCGAGACCACCTGGCGAACGCGCACCGGCTGGCTCATCGTCCGCGACGCGCTGTGCATCGGGCCCTGGTACCACGGCCAGCGGCGGTCGGGCACGCACCGAAGGCCGCCCACCGACTACGAGGCCGAGCACATCCTTCTGCGCACCGCCAAGTGCGTGGTGGGGAGCGTCGACCTGAGCCTCGACTGCCAGCCGGCGTTCGACTACGGGCGCACGGCGGCGACGTGGGAGTACTCGAGCCCGGGCTACGGCGAGGCGCTCGCGACCGGCGGCGAAGGCGACATCCCGTTGCGCCTCGTGACGGACCTTCGCGTCGGATTCGAGGGCCCGGGCGCGCACGCCAGCAGCACGCTGCGCCAGGGCGAGCGCGCGTACGTCGCGCTGGCGTGGCCGCGCTCGCAGTACTCGGCGGGCAAGGAGTTCTGGGCCGAGCATCCGCTGCCGGCCGACGTGGACGAGGCTTTCGCGCGCATCGAGCGCACCGCCGACTTCTGGCGAGAGTGGATCAACCACGGCGAGTTCCCCGAGCACCCGTGGCAGAGCTACCTGCAGCGCAGCGCGTTGACGCTTAAGGGGTTGACGTACAGCCCGACCGGCGCGCTGCTCGCAGCTCCGACCACTTCGCTGCCGGAGACCATCGGCGGCGAGCGCAACTGGGACTACCGCTACACCTGGATCCGCGACGGCACCTTCATGCTGTGGGGTCTTTACACGCTGGGCTTCGACCGCGAGGCCAACGACTTCTTCTACTTCATTGCGGACGTGGCCGCCGAGAAGCAGGACCTGCAGATCATGTACGGCATCGGCGGCGAGCGCGAGCTGACCGAGGGGACGATCGACCACCTCAGTGGATACGAGGGCTCGACGCCGGTGCGCATCGGCAACGCCGCTTACGCGCAGAAGCAGCACGACGTGTGGGGTGCCGTGCTCGACTCGGTGTACCTGCACACGAAGTCGCGCGACTACATGCCGGAGGTCGTGTGGCCCATTTTGAAGAAGGCGGTCGAGTCGGCCATCGAGAACTGGAAGAAGCCCGATCGTGGAATCTGGGAGGTGCGCGGCGAGCCACAGCACTTCGTCTCGTCAAAGCTCATGTGCTGGGTCGCGTGCGAACGCGGCGCTCGGCTGGCGGAGCTGCACGGCGACCGCGTGCTCGCCGAGCGATGGCAGACCGCCGCGGACGAGATCAAGTGGGACATCTGCACGAACGGTGTCGACAAGCGCGGCGTGTTCGTGCAGCACTACGGCACCACGGCGCTGGACGCGTCGGTGCTCCTCATTCCTCTCGTGCGCTTCCTGCCGCCCGACGACCCGCGCGTGCGCGCCACGGTGCTGGCGATCGCCGACGAGCTGACCGTCGACGGAATGGTGCTGCGCTACCGCACCACCGAGACCGATGACGGGCTGTCCGGCGAGGAGGGAACGTTCACGATCTGTTCGTTCTGGCTGGTGTCGGCGCTGGCGGAGATTGGCGAGATCACCCGCGCGCGTGAGCTGTGCGAGAAGCTCCTCTCCTACGCCAGCCCACTCCAGCTGTACGCGGAGGAGATCGACCCGCGCAGTGGTCGCCACCTGGGCAACTTCCCGCAGGCGTTCTCGCACCTGGCGCTGATCAACGCGGTCATGCACGTGATCCGGGCCGAGGCCGGCCAGTCGCAGCAGTTCACGGGAGTGACGCCCTCACCAGCGCCGTAACTGCCGTTTTGTGCACAAAAGCAGGTAATCCCGCGCGAATAACGCGCGATTGTGCACAAAAGCGGGATTACGAGTCGGCGCGATGTTTGAGGAACAGCGCTCCCAGCGGCGGCAGCGTGAGCGTGATGCTGTGGCGGTGGCCGTGGCGGCCGATGGGGGCCGAGTCGACGCCGCCGAGGTTGCCTTGCCCGCTGCCCCCGTAGGTCGGCGAGTCCGAGTTCAGGAGCTCCTGCCAGTAGCCCGGGAACGGCACGCCGATCTGGTAGTTGTTCCGCGGAATCGGGGTGAAATTGAGTGCGACGACCACCAGGTTGTCGGGGTCGGCGGCGCGGCGGATCAGGCTGACGACTCCGTTGTCGCTGTCGGTGACGTCGATCCAGGCGAAGCCGGCCGGATCGAAGTCGAGCTCGTACATCGCCTTCTCGGTGCGCAGCACGCGGTTCAGGTCGCCGACCCACTGGCTCAGCCCCGCGTGCTCGGGGAAGTTCAGCAGGTGCCAGTCGAGGCTCGAGTCGTGGTCCCACTCCCGCCACTGCCCGAACTCGCAGCCCATGAACATCAGCTTCTTGCCGGGCTGGGCGTACATCCACCCGAACAGGAGCCGCAGGTTCGCGAACTTCTGCCAGTCGTCGCCCGGCATCTTGTTCAGCAGCGACCCCTTGCCGTGCACGACCTCGTCGTGTGACAGCGGCAGCATGTAGCTCTCGGACCACGCGTAGAGCATTCGAAACGTCAGGCGCTGATGCTCGAACCGGCGGTAGACAGGGTCCTTGGCGAAATACTCCAGTGAGTCGTGCATCCAGCCCATGTCCCACTTCATGCCGAAGCCGAGGCCGCCGATGTACGTCGGCCGCGACACCATCGGCCACGCGGTCGACTCCTCCGCGATCGTCTGCACGTCAGGCTGCTCCTGGTACACCTCGGTGTTGAAGCGTCGCAGCAGCTCGACCGCGTCGAGGTTCTCGCGGCCGCCGAACTTGTTGGGCACCCACTGGCCCGGCTTGCGCGAGTAGTCGAGATAGAGCATCGAAGCCACCGCGTCGACGCGCAACCCGTCGATGTGGTAGCGGTTCAGCCACGACATCGCGCTGCTGATGAGAAACCCGCGCACCTCGTTGCGGCTGTAGTTGAAGATCGAGCTTCCCCAGTCGGGGTGGACGCCCTGCCGCGGGTCGGCGTGCTCGTAGAGATGCGTGCCGTCGAACAGCTGCAGGCCGAACTCGTCGGCCGGGAAATGCGAAGGCACCCAGTCGAGCACGACGCCGATGCCGTTCTGGTGCAGGTGATCGACCAGGTACATGAAGTCCTGCGGCGTGCCGTAGCGGCTGGTCGGCGCGAAGTAGCCGGTGACCTGATAGCCCCATGAGGAGTACAGGGGATGCTCCATCACGGGCATGAGCTCGACGTGCGTGAAGCCGAGCCGCTTGCAGTACTCGGCCAGGCGTGGGGCCAGCTCGCGATACGTCAGCCATCGGTTGCGCTCCTCGGGCTTGCGCATCCACGAGCCGAGGTGCATCTCGTACACGGCCCACGGCGCGTTGCGACCGTTCGTTACTGGCCGCTCCGCGATCCACGACTGGTCGTGCCAGTCGTAATCGAGGTCCCACACGATCGACGCCTGACGTGGCGGTGGCTCGGCAAAGCTCGCGTACGGGTCCGCCTTCTCGACGCCCGCGCCGGTCACGCGCGAGTGGACGAGGTACTTGTACAGGGCCCCATGTTTGATGCCCGGGATGAAGCCTTCCCAGATGCCCGACGCCTCGCGCGCCTGCAGCTGGTTGGCGGTGCGATTCCAGCCGTTGAAATCGCCCATCACGCTCACGCTGTCCGCGTTGGGCGCCCACACCGCGAACGTCGCGCCTTCGCCGTTCAGGTGCGCGCCGAGCTTTTCGTAAAGGTGCGCGTGCGTGCCTTCGTTGAAGAGGTGCAGGTCGAACTGCGTGAGCAGCGAGTTGGCGATCATGTCATGCAGGCGCCAGGAGGTCTCGAACCCCGCGCAATGGGATGCGCACCCAGTCCGGTCGCATGTTCAATTCATACCGCAACTCGTAGAGAGCTTTCTCCAGCAGCATCGTGGTGAGCTGCAGCTCGAGGTCGGCGGGCGCCTGCGGCACGAACGACGCCGCGCCGGCGGTACTGAGGTAGCTGCGGATGAAGGCGACTGACACCGAGTCGACCCAGAACCGCGCCCACGGCTGCATGCGCACCAGCATCTCCGGCGTCAGGCTGTCAGTGCGAAGCGCGGCCTGCGCCGCGTAGTGGAACGACCGCACCATGCCGGCCACGTCACGTAGCGCAAGTCGCTTGAGGCGTCGCTCGTACAGCGTGCGGGTGGGCTCGCCCTCGAAGTCGATGATCACAAAGTCGTGGCCGGTGTACAGCACCTGCCCGAGGTGGTAATCGCCATGCACGCGGATGCGGGTCGTGGTCAGGCGCCGGGCCAGGAACGACTTGAACGTGTGCGCGATCTGTGGCTCGAGCTCCAGCACCTGGCGCGCTTCGTCGCGCGCGTCCTGCGGCAGCCGGTTCATCTGGCCGCGCAACAGCTCGAGCGCGCGGAGCGCGACCTGGCTGATCGATTGGTAGATCGAGCGCTGGTCCTGCGGTGAGATGCGGTCGGGCGAGAACGCCGGGTCGTCGGGGTCGCTGGCCAGCGCGAGGTGCAGCTCGGCGGTGCGCTTGCCGAGCAGCCTGGCCGAGTCGAGGTATGGGCCGATGGTCTGCGTCGCCAGCTCGGGCAGCTCGCCCGTGCTCGTGAACAGCATGCTGCGCGGCAGCACCGGCGGATCGCCGTCGGCGCGAACCTCTGCGGCCTTGAAGTAGCTCGCGAGGGTCGATTGCGTGTACTTCCACGCGTCGCCCTGGTTGGGCACGTATCCCTGCAGCACCGCAACCGAGATCGCCTCGCCGCGATCCGGGCGGTACTCGAGGGCGCCCGCCAGGGGGGCGATCTGAGTGAAGGTGGTGCGCTCGGTCAGGAAGCGGCCCAGCTCGAGCTCGGGGTTGATCCCCTCCTCGACGCGCCTGAACACCTTGAGGATCAACCGCTCGCCGAACACCATGGAGTTGTTGCTCTGCTCGGCGGCGGACAGGTTGGCTTCGAGCTTGATCGTGTCCGGTCCGCGCAGGCGGAGGAAGGCCTTCGTCGTCGATCCGACGAGCGTGCCCTTGGGCCCGTTGAAGCGCCGGCGCCTCGCCATCGCAGACAGCAGGGAGTCCGCGAATCCCGGCGGGCCAAGGGCGTCGTATATGAGGCCGCGCTGCTCCTGGCCCGGTGTCTTCACCCACGCGATTGCCGCGTGGGGCCAGCGCTCGATGATCTGCGAAGACTCGACGGGGTTGCTGTGGGCAAGGGGCAGCAGGTACGTCTCGGGATCGCCCTCCGCGTAGGAGGCGACGACGGTCGTCAGGTACGCCGTGCCCTCATGGGTCCGGATGTCGACCCAGTCGGTGATCTGGATGGACTTGAGGCGCCGCGCCTTGCCCGCGAACCACCGGCGCTGGCGGACGTAGTTGAGGAGGATGCTCTCGAACGCCTCCTTGCCGCCGTCGTCCAGCACCGACTCCCACGCGGCCGGCACACGCACCTCGGGCAGCGTGGTGGCGGTGACGCCCCAGTCGCTCAGCAGCTGCTGCGACGATTTCGGCTGCAGCGAGAACCAGAAGAACGAGTGCGGGCCGAGGGTCAGGTAGTAGGGCGTGTCGCCGACCGGCGGCAGCTCGGTCGTCCCGAACAGCTCGACCGGCACCATGCCTTTCCACTGCGCGAGGTCGAGTTCGACGACCTGCAGGAACCGTGACAGGTTGGCCACGCACAGGATCTGCTCGGACTCGTGACGACGCACGAAGGCGAGCACCTTGCGGTTCTCGGGCCGCAGGAGCTCGAGGGTTCCACGCCCGAACGCGCGGTGCCGCTTGCGCAGGGCCATGACCCGCTTCATCCATGAGAGCAGTGAGTGCGGGTTCGAAGCCTGAGCCTCGACGTTGATCGCCTCGTAGTGGTATTCGGGATCGGTGACCACCGGCAGGTACACGCGCTGCCGGTTCGCGCCCGAGAAGCCGGCGTTCCGGTCCGCGCTCCACTGCATCGGAGTGCGCACTCCGTTGCGGTCGCCCAGAAAGATGTTGTCGCCCATGCCGATCTCGTCGCCGTAGTAGATGACCGGGGTCCCGGGCAGCGAGAGCAAGAGCCCGTTCATCAGCTCGATTCGCTTGCGGTCGTTCCCGAGCAGCGGTGCGAGGCGCCGCCGGATGCCGAGGTTGATGCGCGCGGCCCGGTCCTGCGTGTAGGAGCGGTACATGTAGTCCCGCTCCTCGTCGGTGACCATCTCGAGTGTGAGCTCGTCGTGGTTGCGGAGGAACAGCGCCCACTGGCTGTTGTCGGGGATGGGCGGGGTCTGGGCCAGGATGTCGACGATGGGGAAGCGGTCCTCCATGCGGATCGACATGAACAGGCGCGGCATGAGCGGGAAGTGGAAGTTCATGTGGCATTCGTCGCCGTTGCCGAAGTAAGCAACAGCGTCCTCGGGCCACTGGTTTGCCTCGGCCAGCAGCATGCGGTTCGGATAGTTGTCGTCGATGTGCTTGCGCAACTCGCGCAGGAACTCGTGAGTCTCGGGCAGGTTCTCGCAGTTGGTGCCCTCGCGCTCGAACAGATACGGCACCGCGTCGAGCCGCAGGCCGTCGACGCCCATGTCGAGCCAGAAGTCGCACGCCCGGAAGATGGCCTCCTTGACGCGCGGATTCTCGAAGTTCAGGTCGGGCTGGTGCGAGTAGAAGCGGTGCCAGTAGTAGGCGCCGGCGACCTGGTCCCACGTCCAGTTGGAGACCTCGAAGTCCTTGAAGATGATGCGAGCGTCCTGGTAGCGCTGGTTGGTGCTGCTCCACACATAGAAGTCGCGATAGACGCTGCCGGGCCGCGCGCGGCGCGCGCGCTGGAACCAGGGGTGCTGGTCGGACGTGTGGTTGCAGACCAGCTCGGTGATCACGCGGATGCCGCGGCGATGCGCCTCCTTGATGAACTGATGCACGTCCCCGAGGTCGCCGAACATTGGGTTGACGCTCCCGTAGTCGGCGATGTCGTAGCCGTCGTCGCGCAGCGGCGATGGATAGAACGGCAGCAGCCAGATCGCGTTGACGCCGAGGTCCTGCAGGTACGGCAGCTTGGTGATGAGCCCTTTGAAATCGCCGCTGCCGTCCCCAGTCGTGTCGCTGAACGCGCGCACGTGGAGCTCGTAGATGATCGCGTCCTT
>WNFL01175558.1_pt1 | contig 16457 bp, 15 predicted proteins | sample 5400361 | NCBI WGS metagenome assembly WNFL01 (sample SAMN13153351, study PRJNA577476) | soil metagenome | isolation source: 40 cm soil on Douglas fir-dominated hillslope | place: USA:California | collected 2013-09-17 | reverse complement strand
AGCGGCCCGGGATTGCGTTCCTTGATGCGGCGCAGGACCTGGGCTTCGCGCTCGGGGCGATAGGCCTGCCCGGCCTTGAGCGTTCCGATCGCGCGCGCGAGCCGGGCGCGTTCGTTCAGCGCCTCCAGCAGGGTGTCGTCGATGCGATCGATCGCATCGCGCAGGCGCTCGAGCTCGGGATTCTTGTCGCGATCGTTCATGGCTGCTGCGACTTCACGCCGCCAGGTCCGGCACCGAACGGATGGATAGCACGCCGGGAATGTGTGCGATGCGGGAGATCACTTCGGGCGCCGCGGCGCTGTCGAGGTCGACGAGCGTGTACGCCATCTCGCCGCGCGATTTGTTGACCATGTTGTGGATGTTGAGGCCAGCCTGCGCCATCGTAGTCGAAATCTGTCCGACCATGTTGGGCACGTTCGCGTTGGCGATCGCGATGCGATGCGCAGACTCGCGCGCCATGTCGACGCTCGGAAAATTCACCGCGTTGCGGATGGTGCCCTGCTCGAGGAACTCGCGCAGCTGCTCAGCGACCATCACCGCGCAGTTCTCCTCGGCCTCCTCGGTGGAAGCTCCCAGGTGCGGAAGCGCCATGACGCCGCCGTGGCCCTTGAGGCGCGCGTTGGGGAAATCCGTGATGTAGGCCCTGAGCTTCTTTTCGGCGAGCGCCGCGAGCAGCGCTTCCTCGTCGACGATGCCGTCGCGTGCGAAATTGAGGAGCACCAGCGAGCGCTTGGCGAGCGCGAGGCGCTTCGCGTTGATGAGGTTGCGGGTGCGCTCCACCAGCGGCACATGCAGCGTCACGAAGTCCGATCCCTTGATGACCTCCTCGATCGACTGGGCCTTCTTCACCGAGGCGGGCAGGCGCCACGCGCTGTCCACCGTGATCTCCGGGTCGTAGCCGAGCACGTGCATGCCGAGCTTGATCGCGGTGTCGGCGACGAGCCCGCCCACCGCGCCCAGGCCGATCACGCCGAGCGTGCGTCCCGGAAGCTCGAAGCCGGAAAACTGCTTCTTGCCCTCCTCGAGGCGCTTCTCCAGGTCGTCTCCGGCCGCGAGGCGCTCCACGTAAGAGACCGCGGGCACCACGTTTCTCGCGAACGTGAGCATCGCGGCGAGCACCAGCTCCTTCACGGCGTTGGCGTTCGCGCCCGGCGCGTTGAATACCGGTACTCCGCGCTGCGTCATGAGATCGACGGGTATGTTGTTCACGCCGGTACCGGCGCGCGCGATCGCCTTGACGGTGGGCGCGATTTGCGCCGGATCGAGCACGTGCGAGCGCAGCAGGATCGCGTCCGGGCTCGACAGCCCCTTGCCGACGATGTAGTGGGCGTGCGCAAGGCGCTCGAGGCCGCGTGCGGCAATGCTGTTGTAGACGGCGACGCGATACTTGATCACGAATGCTTCGCGCGGAATTCTTCCATGAACGTCACGAGCGCCTCGACGCCCTCGATGGGCATCGCGTTGTAGATCGAGGCGCGCATGCCGCCAACGGAGCGATGGCCCTTCAGTTGCGACAGGCCCCGCGCCTCGGCCGCGGCGAGGAATTGCCCATCGAGCGAATCGTCGCGCAGCCGGAACGGGACGTTCATGCGCGAGCGGTCGGCCTTGTCGACCGGGTTCGAATAGAAGTCCTGCGAATCGATGTAGCCGTAGAGGAGCGCCGCCTTGCGGATGTTCACCTGCTCGATCCCGGCAAGCCCGCCGCGCTCGAGCAGCCACTGGAACGTGAGCCCCGCCAGGTACACCGAGAATGTTGGCGGCGTGTTGAGCATCGAATCCGCATCCGACTGCAGCTGGTAGTTCAGCACATTCGGCGTCTCCGGCAACGCCTGGCCGAGGAGATCCTCGCGCACGATGACGACGACGAGACCGGCCGGGCCGATGTTCTTCTGCGCGCCCGCGTAGATCAGGCCGAACTTCGCCACGTCGACCGGCCGCGACAGGATGTGGGAAGACATGTCGGACACGAGCGGCACGCCGCCCGTATCCGGCGTCCATTGGAATTCCACCCCGCCGATGGTCTCGTTGGTGCACACGTGGACGTAGGCCGCGTCGGCGGAAAGCTTCCAGGTCTCGCGCTTCGGAACGTAGGTGAAGTTGCGATCCTCGGCCGAGGCGCAGACATTGACGGCGCAGAACTTCTTCGCCTCGGCGATGGCCTTCTTCGACCACTCGCCGGTGTTCACGTAGTCAGCGGCCTTCTTCCGGCCCAGGAGGTTCATGGGCACGCCCGCGAACTGCATCGTCGCGCCGCCTTGCAGGAAGAGCACCTTGTAGCCGCCGGGAATGGCGAGGAGCTTGCGCAGGTCGCGCTCGGCATCGGCGGCGATCGCGACGAATTCCTTGCCGCGATGGCTCATCTCCATCACCGACATGCCCGCGTCGTGCCAGCTGACCAGCTCCTTGCGCGCCCGCTCGAGCACCTCGACCGGCATCGTGGCCGGGCCCGCGCCGAAGTTGTGGATGCGCTGCGGCGCCTCAGTGGACAACGCCGCCATCCGGGGGAGTGTCGCCATCCGTGCCCTCGCTCGAAGCGCCGTTTCCGCTCGCGCCGTTGCCGTTCGCGCCGTTTCCGCTCGCGCCATTGCCGTTCGCACCATTGCCGCCGGCGCCGTTGCCGCTCTCGCCCTCGTCGTCACGATCCATGACTGCCTGCACGCCGGAAAGCTTCTCGCCTTCGCCGAGGTTGATGAGCGTCACGCCCTGCGTGGATCGGCCCATCTCGCGGATCTCATTCACCCGGGTGCGGATGAGAACGCCGCCGTTGGTGATCAGCATGATCTCGTCGTCGGGCGCGACCAGCGTGGCGGCGACCACCTTGCCGTTGCGCTCGCTTGTCTGGATCGCGATCATCCCCTGCGTTCCGCGCCCATGGCGGGTGTATTCGACGATCGAGGTGCGCTTGCCGAAGCCGTTCTCGGTGGCGGTGAGCACGCTCTGGCTCTCGTTCTCAGCGACCAGCAGCGCGATGACCTTGCCGCCCTTCGCGAGATTCATACCCCTCACGCCCCTCGCCCCCCGTCCCATCGGCCGCACGTCGTTCTCGTCGAAGCGCACCGCCTTGCCCTCGTTGGAGAAGAGCATCACGTCATGCTTGCCGTCGGTGAGCGCGACGCCCACGAGGCAATCGCCCTCGTCCAGATCGACGGCGATGATTCCCGACGGTCGCGGACGCGAGAAATCCGCTAGCGACGTCTTCTTCACGACGCCTTCCTGCGTCGCGAAGAAGACGAAGCGATCCTCGCGGAACTCGCGCACCGGCAGGATCGCGTTGATGCGCTCGTCCTCGTCCATTTTGAGCAGGTTCACCACGGGCTTGCCCCGGCTCGTGCGGCTTCCCTGCGGGACCTCGTAAACCTTGATCCAATAGACCTTCCCCTTGTTCGAGAAGCAGAGCACATAGTCGTGCGTGTTGGCGATGAAGAGCTTCTCGATGAAGTCGTCTTCCTTCGTGGTCGTCGCCTGCTTGCCGCGCCCGCCGCGCTTCTGCGAGCGGTACTCGTCGAGCGGCTGCGCCTTGATGTAACCCGCGTGCGAAAGCGTGACGACCACGTCCTCGGACGCGATGAGGTCCTCGATCGATAGATCTTGCCCATTTACAACAATTTCGCTGCGCCGCTTGTCGCCGAACTCGCGCTTGATCTCGATCAGCTCGTCGGAAATGATGCGAGTCACGCGTTCGGGCTTGGAAAGGATGTCGAGGAGGTCCTCGATCGCCGCGATCACTTCGCGATATTCCGAGAGGATCTTGTCCTGTTCGAGCCCGGTAAGCCGCTGCAGCTGCATCTCGAGGATGCGCTGCGCCTGGACGTCGGAGAGGCGGTAGCCCTGGCCCGCCAGCCCGAATTCCCGCGGCAGCGACTCGGGCCGGAACTGGTCGGCGGACGAGCGCGTGAGCATCTCCTCGACGAGCTGCGAGCGCCACGTCCTCGCCATGAGCTCGGCGCGCGCGAGCGGCGGGGTCGCCGAGCGCTTGATGATGGCGATGATCTCGTCCACGTTGGAAAGGGCTACTGCCAGGCCCTCGAGCACGTGGCCGCGCTCGCGCGCCTTGCGCAGGTCGTACACCGTGCGGCGCGTGACGACTTCGCGGCGATGGCGCAGGAACGCGTCGAGGAACTGCTTGAGGTTGAGGAGCTTCGGCTGGCCGTCGACCAGCGCCACCATGTTCATGCCGAACGTTTCCTGCATCTGCGTGTTCTTGTACAGGTTGTTCAGCACGATCTCCGCGACCTCGCCGCGCTTGAGCTCGATCACGAGGCGCATGCCCTTCTTGTCGGACTCGTTGCGCAGGTCGGCGATGCCCTCGAGGCGCTTGTCGTGGATGAGCTCGCCGATCTTCTTGAGGAGCTGGTCGCCGCCCACTTGATAGGGCATCTCGTCGACGATGATCGCCTGGCGTCCGGCCTTTTCCATGTCCTCGACGTGGGTGCGCGCGCGCATCACGACGCGTCCGCGGCCGGTGCGATAGCCTTCCTGAAGCTCCGCGACGCCGTAGATGATTCCCGCCGTGGGGAAATCGGGCGCGGGAATGATCTTGATCAGGTCGTCGACAGTCGCATCGGGATTGCCGAGGAGCTGCAGGCAGGCGTCGATGACTTCGCCGAGGTTGTGCGGCGGAATGTTGGTCGCCATGCCCACCGCGATGCCCGACGACCCGTTGACCAGCAGGTTCGGAAACTTCGAGGGAAGAATCAGCGGCTCGTTCTCGCTGCCGTCGTAGTTGGGTCCGAAATCGACGGTCTCCTTGTCGAGATCGGCGAGGAGCTCGTGCGCGATCTTGGCCATGCGGATTTCGGTGTAGCGCATGGCCGCGGCGTTGTCGCCGTCGACCGATCCGAAGTTGCCCTGGCCGTCGACGAGCGGATAGCGCAGGCTGAATTCCTGCGCCATGCGCACGATCGTGTCGTAGATCGCGGTATCTCCGTGAGGGTGGTACTTGCCCATCACGTCGCCCACGATGCGCGCGGATTTCTTGTAGGGCTTGTTCCAGTCGTTCGACACCTCATGCATCGCGAACATGCAGCGGCGGTGCACGGGCTTCAAGCCGTCGCGAACATCGGGTAGCGCGCGGCCCACGATCACGCTCATCGCGTAATCGAGGTAGGAGCGGCGCATCTCCTTCTCGAGGCTGACCGGGTGGGTTTCTTTGGCGAATTGTTCCATGGCTTCCTGGAGACGCGACCGTTCGGGCAGGTCGGTTAAATCTTTGTTTTATAGGGCTTTTGTGAGAGCTGGCAAACCGAAATTCTACCACACGGAAGGCCCGTTTTCCAACCCGAAGAACGGCTTCGGGCCGATGTGGCAAAAATGCAACCTTCCTAGGGGAACTGTTGCGAAAATCCCGACTCTTTGTTGTGGAACCGGAGGCCCTTTGTGTATGATGTTGCGAGCAGTTTTAGGCGAGAGCCTTCTCAGAAAAGCTAACGGCAAAACAACCATCCAAATCTCTTGGGAGCTCCAAATATGAAGATTTCCTCGCTTGGGAAGCTGACGCTTGGTGCGGCGATGTTCGCGGTCGCTGCCGGCCCCGCCTTCGCCAACGTCACCCCCAACCTGACGGACTCACAAGGTGCTGCGGTGAAGGATGCCTCCGGCGCATGCGTCGTGACCTCGGGTGTCGTTCACCCGGATTGCGCGGGCGTCAAGCCTGCCGCTCCCGCCAAACCGGCAGAACCCGCGAAGCCCGCGGCGCCGGCCGCACCGTCGGCTCCCGCCGCGCCCGCGCCTGCCGCGCGTCCCGCGCCCGCCTCGGTCAAGCAATCGGTCGTCATCCAGGCCGACGCGCTGTTCGACTTCGACAAGTCGGTGCTGCGCCCCGACGGCAAGAAGAGCATCGACGACGCGCTCGCGAAGCTCAAAGGCGTCGACGTCGAGATGGTGATCGCGACCGGACACACGGACTCGGTCGGCACCGACGCGTACAACCAGAAGCTGTCCGAGCGCCGCGCCGCCGCGGTGAAGGACTATCTGGTGAGCAAGGGTATCCCGGCCTCGAAGATCACGACGATCGGCAAAGGCGAATCCCAGCCCGTCGCGACCAACAAGACGGCCGAAGGACGCCAGAAGAACCGCCGCGTCGACATCGAGTTCAAGGGCGTCAAGCAGTAGCCCCGCCAAGCTCAGCAAAAGACCCCGCTGCGGCGGGGTTTTTTGTTCCACCGACATGCAATCCATCGACACGCTGATCCTCGCGGCCTTCGTGGTGCCGGTGGAGCCGCGCGGCGTCCTCGCCAAGCATGCGGTCGCGATTTCGCACGGCCGCATCGTTGCAGTCCTTCCGGAAGCCGAAGCGCTTTCGCGATTTGAGGCGAAGCGGGTCGTCCGCCTCGACCGCCATGCGCTGATCCCGGGGCTCGTGAACCTGCATTGCCACATGGCAATGAGCCTGCTGCGCGGCATCGCCGACGATGTGCCGCTCATGACGTGGCTCGAAAAGCACATCTGGCCCACGGAGGGCCGGCACGTCGGCGACGAGTTCGTGCACGACGGAAGCCTCCTCGCCATGGCCGAAATGCTGCGCGCCGGCGTGACGTGCGTGAACGACATGTACTTCTTCCCCGACGCGTCCGCGCGGGCGGCGCTGCGCTCCGGCATGCGCGCCTCGCTCGGCATCATCGCCGTGGAGTTTCCGAGCGCATATGCCGGGGACGCCGCGAGCTACTTGCAGAAAGGCTTCGCCACGCGCGATGCGTACCGGGGCGAGCAGCTCCTGTCCTTTTGTCTCGCGCCGCACGCGCCTTATACGGTCGCCGACGAAACGCTCAAGCGCATCGCCGTTCTCTCCGAAGAGCTGGACCTGCCGATCCACACGCACGTGCACGAGACCGTGGGCGAAATCGAGCAGAGCCTCGCCCAGCACCACGCACGCCCGGTGGAGCGGCTGCGCCATCTCGGCCTCGTCGGGCCACGGCTCATCGCCGTGCATGCGGTGCACCTCAATGAGCGCGAGCTCGACCTCTTCGCGCGCGAGCACGTCAGCGTCGCGCATTGCCCTTCGTCGAACATGAAGCTCGCGAGCGGGATCGCGCCCGTCGCGGCGATGCTGGGCCGCGGCATCACGGTGGGCCTCGGAACCGACGGCGCCGCGAGCAATAACCGGCTCGACGTCCTCACCGAGATGCGCACCGCAGCGCTGCTCGCGAAAGTGTCGAGTGGCGATGCGCGCGCGGTGAACGCCGAGGAAGCGCTCGCGATGGCCACTCTCGAGCCCGCGCGCGCCCTCGGCCTCGAAGCGCAGATCGGATCGATCGTCGCGGGCAAATCCGCCGACCTCACCGCCGTTGAACTTTCGGCGCTCGAGACCCTCCCTTGCTTTGATCCGGTCTCGCACCTGGTCTATGCCGCTGGCCGCGAGCATGTCACCCACGTGTGGGTCGCCGGCGAGCCGCGTGTCTTCGAAAGGCGCCTCACCGGGCTCGACGAGCAAGACATCGCCGCCAGGGCCCATTGGTGGCAGAGTCGAATATCGTGAATACTGGTCTCGTGAACGTCGACCCATCCGAAATCGCCAAATTCAGCGCGCTCGCGCATCGCTGGTGGGATCCCACGAGCGAATTCCGGCCGCTGCACGAGATCAATCCGCTTCGGCTCGGCCACATCGAGCGCCTCGTTGGCGGGCTCGATGGCAAGCGCGTGCTCGACGTCGGCTGCGGTGGCGGCATCCTCGCCGAGGCGATGGCGGCAAAGGGTGCGAAGGTCATGGGCATCGACCTCGCGGAGAAACCCCTCAAGGTCGCAGCGCTGCACCAGAGGGAAAGCGGTAGCGCCGTGGACTATCGACTGGTGGCCGCGGAGGCGCTCGCCGATGAAATGCCCGGCGCGTTCGACCTCGTCACTTGCATGGAGATGCTCGAGCACGTCCCCGACCCGGCGAGCATCGTGAAGGCGTGCTCCCACCTCGCGAAACCTGGCGGGTGGGCGATGTTCTCGACGATCAACCGCAATCCCAGGTCGTTCCTGTTCGCGATTGTCGGCGCCGAGTACGTGCTGCGGCTGCTGCCGCGCGGAACCCACGAATACGCGCGCTTCATCACGCCCTCGGAGCTGGCGCGCGATTGCCGCGACGCGGGACTCTCGATCGCCGACCTCACCGGAATGACCTACAACCCGCTCACGCGGGCCTACTCGCTGGGACGCGACGTGGGCGTGAACTACCTGCTCGCGGCGCGCCGATGATCCAGGCAGTGCTCTTCGACCTGGATGGCACGCTGGCGGACACGGCGCCGGACATGGCGCGCACCGTGAACACGATGCTGGCGAACCGCGGGCTCGATCCGGTGCCCGAGAAAACGGTGCGGCCGTATGTCTCCAAGGGCGCGCGCGGCATGATCGTCGCCGCATTCGGCGTGGGACCGGGGCATCCCGAGTACCTGGCGATGCGCGATGAGTTCCTCGAGATCTACGCGGCCAACCTCTGTGTCGACTCGCGCCTTTTTCCAGGCATGGACGGCGTGCTCGAGCGCCTGGAGGCCGGTGGAATCGCCTGGGGCGTCGTCACCAACAAGTACGAGCGCCTGGCGCGGCCGTTGATCGAGCAACTCGGATTGGGAAAGCGCGCCGGGATCGTCGTCGGCGGCGACAGCTGCCCGCGGCCCAAGCCATTTCCGGATCCGTTATTGCACGCGGCGCAGTCGCTGGGCATCGCACCGATGGACACGCTCTACGTGGGCGACGACGAGCGCGACGTGCAGGCGGCGCGCGCCGCCGGGATGCCCGTGATCGTCGCGGGCTACGGCTATCTCGGCGATGGACCGCCGCCGATTCTCTGGGGCGCGGACGGCATCATCGATTCGCCCGCGGGCATCGAGGACTGGATCCAGGCCCGCGCCCCACGGCTCCCGTCATGAATTCGCTCGCCCGGCGCCGCTTCCTTCAAGCGCTTGCGGCGGCGCCGCTGGCCGCCGGCGTTCCCGCCATCGCAGCGGCCGCGCCTTCGCCGCGCCTCCTCATCCTCGTGTTCCTCTACGGCGGCAACGACGGCTTCAATACGTGGGTGCCCTACACGAACGCGCTCTACTACCGCTTGAGACCGACGCTGGCGGTGCCGCGGGACGCCGTGATCCGCATCACGGATCACCACGGATTCCATCCGTCGCTCGCGCCGCTCGCGCCGATCTGGGAGGCGCGCGAGCTCGCTCTCGTCCAGGGCATCGGCTATCCCGAAGGGACGCAGCAGCATTTCCGCGACATCGAGACGGCCTTCACCGCCTGCGACGGCGAGGAGTTCTCGAGCGAAGGCTGGGTGACTCGCGCCCTGAAGGCAACGTCGTCAGCGGCTCCTGGTTTCGACGCCATCGCCTTCGACGCCCTCGACATTCGCGATTCCGACCCGATGGGCCCGTTTCGCGGCGACAAGCTCGCCGTCGTGCAGATGCACTACGCGCATGAATGGCTGGCGAAGCGCCGCATCAGCGACTGCGTCATCGAGGCGAATACGCGCGGACGCGAACGCCTTCGCGGATCGGCGCCCTTCGCAGCGTTGCCGCTGCGCACGGCATTTCCCGGCGATCCGTTCGGACAGGGCATGCGCGCCGCGGCCGAGCTCGCGGCGCTCGACCGGACGCTCCCGGTGATCCATGTCGCCCTCAACGGGCTCGACGGCGACAAGCACCACTCGGTCGATTGTCATTGGGACCAGCTCAAGTACCACGGCGATGCGCTGAAGCGCCTCGCCGAGGGCCTCGCGGCGCTGCGCTCGGCACTGCGCGAGATCGGCCGCTGGGACGAAACGCTCGTCGCAACCTACGACGAGTTCGGACGCTCGCCCGTCGAGAACGAGGATCGCGGCACGCATCACGGTCTCGGCACGACGCATTTCGTGATGGGCGGGCGCGTGAAAGGCGGGCTCACCGGCGAACCGCCTCCGGTCGAACGCGTGTTTCGCGTCGGCGGACCCGCGCCCTCGGTGGACGCGCGCCGGCTCTGGACTACCGTCGTGGAACGCTGGTGGGGCGGCGATGCATCGCGTCTCTTCGCGAAGCGCCACGCACCGTTGGACCTGCTGAAAGCCTGACTAGGGAATGAACGACGCGCCGCGGCCGATTCGCGAGTGGCACGACGTCGATTCGGCGATCTTCCGCGACGAGATCTTTACGCGATACCAGCCCGCGGTCCTCAAAGGGCTCGTCGGGAAATGGCCCGCGGTCGAGCGCGCCGGTGAATCGGCCGATGCCTTGTGCCGCTACCTCGGCGCCTTCGACAGCGGCAAGGAAGTCGATGTCCTCATGGCGCCGCCGCACGTCGGCGGGCGCATCTTCTACAACGAGAACCTGGACGGCTTCAACTTCACCCGGCACAAATCGACGATCCGCGCGGTCGGCGAAAAGCTGTTGCGCTACGCCGCGTTCCAGCAGCGTCCTTCGATCGCGGTCCAGAGCGCGCTCATCGCCGATTGCCTGCCGGGATTCGCGGCCGAGAACGCTCTCCCGATCGTGCACGAATCCGTCGCGCCGCGTATCTGGCTCGGCAGCGCGTTCACTACGCCCGCGCACTTCGACGAGTCGAACAATGTCGCCTGCGTCGTAGCCGGCCGGCGGCGCTTCACGCTCTTTCCGCCGGACCAGATCGCCAACCTCTATGTGGGTCCGCTCGACTATGCGCCGACGGGAACGCCCGTGAGCCTGGTGACGGTGGGCGACCCCGATCTCGCGCGGTTCCCCCGATTCCGGCAAGCCCTCGCCGCCGCGCAGGTGGCCGAGCTCGATCCGGGCGACGCGATCTACATACCGACCCTATGGTGGCACCACGTCGAATCGCTCTCGAAGCACAACATGCTCGTCAATTACTGGTGGAAGGGACCGCCCGACGCGCCGAGCACCGCGGAGTCGGCACTCGACTGCCTCCTGCATTGCCTGCTCAACTTCCAGCACCTCGCGCCGGAGCATCGGCAGGCGTGGGGAAAGATCTTCGAGCATTACGTGTTCAACGCCACGCAAGATCCCGTAGCGCACATCCCGGGGCACAAGCGCGGCGTGCTGGGAGAGATCTCGCCGGACCTGGCGAAGGAAGTCAGGGCCTTCCTGATCGGGAAACTGAACCGCTCCGGGGATCCGGACTAGCGGGGCGACCTACTTCTTGCCCGGCACCACCAGCATGAGCACGCCGGCGACGATCGCGGCGATTCCCAGCCACTGCGGGATGTTGACGCTGTCCTTCTCCTGCACGGAGAGCTGCAGCGGCCCGATCTTGGCCTCGTGGGTTTCCTTGGTGTACGTGAAGCCGCCCGCGGCGAGCCCGGCCACACCCAGGACGATCAATACGATGCCGATGATTTTTACCGGAGGCATGGTGTTCAGGGCCTTGATCCGTCAGGGAATGTCCCCATCTCCCGTATAATCCACGTTGCACGATCCGAATTCAATGGGGGCGACCCGGTTTCGACGCGGGTTCGGACGCAGCGCAGGGCATGCCGAGGGGCGGAGCACCTCGTAAATACAACCGCTAACGACACATAGTCGCCAACGATAGCAACTACGCTCTGGCCGCCTAATACCGGCTGGACTCTGCTCCGGGCCTGCTCATGGGCCCGGGCGGTGCCGTAAGACCGCAGCAGAGTCATATTCATGAGATCGGATTCAGCGGGGCCGCTTCGCTGAGTCCTAAATCCAAGGCGGCTCAGCGTTGCCCAGCTCGCCGGTCTGCGGGGCAACGGTTAAACCAAATGGCCTGGCTACGCATGTAGAACTGACTGTGAAAGGCTTGCGGACGGGGGTTCGATTCCCCCCGCCTCCACCAACACCCCTCCGGGGAAATCCAGCGGCGTCCAGCACGGACGCCGTTTTTCTTGTTGTGCGATAACGCACAGACAGCGGGTTTCATCCGGATCAAGATCCGCGTATGGGTAACTTCGAATCCACGAAGAGTGCGCCCCGGCCGACGATCACGCAGCCCAACGTCAGAAGCGGGCAGCAGCGAGTCAGTGCCGTCATTCCGGTGACTGTCGGAGGTACCCACGCCGGCATGACGCGTGACATCAGTCCTTCAGGCATCTTCTTCGAAACCGACGCGAAGATGAGCGCGGGCGCACCCATTCATTTCTCCGTCACGTTCGACAGCCCACCGGGCAAATTGAGGCTCGAATGCACGGGAGAGATCGTTCGAATCGAGGACCTGGGGGGAAGGACGGGCGTGGCAGTGAAGATCGTGGAGTCGCGCCTCGAAAGAGCGGCTTGACGGCCTACCTGCGCACGTAGAGCTCGAACGACTCGCGGCGCTCGCCGGGGCGATGCCCGCTCCAGACAAGCCGCCAAATCGGGGGCAGGTCCGAGGTGGCGTCGTCCACGGTGCGCCGCCTGACGAGCGCGTCGCAGCTCGCGGAATGATCGAGCGCCTTGATGCCGAGAACGTAATGCAGCATCGCGCGCTCCGACTCGCCGAGCGAGAGGCCTGCGACGCATCGATAACCCTCGGGAATCGACGGCGCCATCGACTGGAACACGGCGCGGTAGCTCTTGGCGTGATCGATCCAAGGCAACCACAGCGTCGCGGGAAGGCCCCAGGCGAGCGCGAGCGCCGCGACCCACACCGCGAGCCCCCGCTGCGCCGAGTGTTGCGAGCGCCATGCAACCAGCGCGAATCCGAGCGTCAACGCGAGCGCTGCCGCAATGCTCACCGCGGAATCCGGCAGTGCGAAATGCTCCGGAAACCAGCGCCCGAGCCATGCAGGTGCCCGCGCCGTGAACGCGAGCGAGCTCCAGGCCGGCCAGACGACCGCACAGGCCACGACCGCCACCGCCATGCCGAACGCCGCCAACGCGCGGTCGCACCATGCTGGCGTGCGCTCAATGGCGCCGACCGCCGCGAGGGCGAGCGGGCCGATCATTGGCAGGGCATACACCACGCGCGCTGAGGCCGCCGTAACGAGTACCGAAGCGATCGCAAGGCAAAGCACGAGACCGATTTGCACCGCGGCATGATCAAGGAATCGCCGCCGCTCGCGCCACGCGCCGACGGCCACGAACACCCACAAAGGAAACAGGAACCATGGGAATGCCTGCGCGTAGAACCCCGGCTCGGTCTCGGCTCCCAGCGCCGCGGCCGAAAAGCCCACGAAGCGCCCCACGTTGTTCGCCCAGAACCATTCGTCGAACAACTCCGGGGAGCGCAGCCAAAGCGCGGCCGGCCAGATCGTCAGGAACGGTGCCGCGAATGCGAACGCGATCCTGAGCTGGCGAAAATAATGGTGGTTTCGCCACTGTGCGAACGCGATCGGAAGCGAGACCGCGGCGAGCGCAATGACGCAGGGCGCGATAAGGCCCTTGCCCAGGAATCCAATGCCGGACCCGATACCGAGCACGGCTCCTCCCCACCGCCTTTCCCGAGCGCAACCGGCAAGGCCCAGGGCCGCGAACGCGAATCCCGCCATCAGCGGCAGGTCGGGAAGCATCAGCTGCGCGTTCATCAACAAACCAAGCGGGCTCAACACGAGAAGCGTCCCCGTCGTCTCGCGTCCCTTTCCCCAAAGGAGGCGTGAAGAGGCCGCGACGGCGCCTAGGGTGGCAAGAACAAAGACAAGGCTCGCGAGTCGTGCGCCGTCGTGCAGCGGAAGCCAGCGCGAGAACGCGGTCGCGGTGGCGGCGGCGATCCAATGGAAGAGCGGCGGCTTTTCCATGAACGGGACGCCGGCCACTCGGGGAATGACCCAGTCGCCCGTCTGCAGCATTTCGTAGACGGCGCCGAACACGTAGGCTTCGTCCTGCTTCCAGGGATCGTGACCGATCAGCCCCGGCATCGCATAAGCGAGCGCGATGAGCGCCACCATCCACGCCGGCAGGAAGCGAGTGATCGGCGCGCGCTCGACGGCCCGCAACGGCAGGAGGACGGCGCCAACGGTCATGTGGATCGGATGGGCGCTACTCGCCGAGCTTGATCTGGCGTTCCTTGACGAGCTGCTTCATGCGCGCCACTTCGCTGCGGATCTGCGCGGCGAATTCCGCCGGTGAGTTTCCGACCGGCCGTGCGCCGACCTGTTCCAGGCGCGCGCGCAACTCGGACTGAGCCATGACTTTCTTCATGGCGTCGGTGAGACGCGACAGCACCTCGGGCGGCACCTTCGCCGGCGCGAGGATTCCATACCAGGCCTCATCCGTGAAGCCCTTCATGCCCGCATCTTCCATTGTCATGACATCGGGATAGCCGGGTACCCGTTGCGGAGTGATCACGCCGACCGCGCGCAGCTTGCCGCTGTCGATGAAAACCTTCGACGAAGGGAACTGGTCGAAGAGGATGTCGACCTGCCCACCCATGACGTCCTGGATCGCCGGGCCCGAGCCCTTGTAGGGAACGTGGATGAGCTTCACGCCGGCCCCGCCCTGGAACGATTCGCCGAGCATGTGGTTGATGCTGCCGATGCCGGAGGTCGCGAATGAGTATTTCCCCGGGCTCGCCTTGAGGACGGCGATGAACTCCGTCAGGTTCTTCGCCGGAAACGAGGGCGCGACGGTGATGACATTGGGCATGGACGCCATGTTCGTGACCGGCGCGAAAGTCTCCAGCGTGTATTCCGGCTTCTCGTGCGTGGCGAGGTAGACGATCATCGTGCTCACCGTGGCCACGGCGAGCGTATAGCCGTCCGGCTCCGACCTCGCGACCTCCGCGGTCCCCAGCGCGCCCGCCGCTCCCGCGCGATTCTCCACGATCACCGGTTGGCCGAGCTCACGGCGCAACTGCTCGGCCACGAGCCGCGCGATGAGGTCGGTGCTTCCGCCGGCGGAGAAAGGCACGACCAGCTTGATCGGTCGCGTCGGATACGACTGGCCCCAGGCGCCGCCCGCAATGACGAACGACGCCGCGATCGCGAGAATTGCCTTCCATTTGTTCATGACGGTGCTGCCTTCGCCGATTCAGCTTTCCGAGTGGAAGTACGAGACCGGACATTCGACCCCGACCGGGCAATTGTTGAGGTAGCGGACGTTGATGTACCAGACCTGGTCATTATCCACTTTGCATTCGGAGAACGAGCCCGTGGGGCTCCAGTAGTAGCTGCCGCCAACCGCGCCGTTCACGCCGCCGCACGGCGTTTGTCCCGATATCATCGCGGCCGCGCTCTTGTAGTAACCGAAGTCCCCCGGCGTTTTCGATAGGGCCCATTCCACGGTGAGCGCGCTCGGCGTTCCCGGAGTATCGCTCTGCTGCAGGAACCCGGTGCCGTAGAGGCCCGTAGAGTTCTTCGGGAGATAGTACGCATAGGTTTCGCCGACGAAGCCGCTGTGGACGGAGCTTGCATTCGCGCCCGCCAGTGGAGCGATGGGCGAGGCCCAGACCGCGACCAGGCCGGTACCCGTCGTATTGCCGACTCCGCTGACGATCGCGGTGTATCCGCCCGGTGCGAGCGTGGCGAGTATCGCGGGCTCCTTCGAGTCCGACGGGGCAAAACCTGTGTCGACGATCTCTTGCGCATTCGCGGCATTGCCCCAGTTGTCGTTGGTCGCGATGATCACGTTGTCGATGGAGCGCACCAGCGTCAGCGTCGGATTGACGAGCGGATCGGCGATCCCGAAGTTGGCGAGCGAAGGACCCGCGGCAGTGACGACCACCGTCTGCGGGCCGCTGCCCTGGATCACGAACCCGGCGATCATCACGTCGTTGCCGGTCAGCACCTGGCCGCGCGTCGAGATGTTCACGAGCGGGACCTCCGGATGATCGACCGCGTAGACGCCGACCAGGCCGATGCCGGTGGCGCCTGCGACACCCTGGACGATCGCGGTATATGCGCCCGGGGCGAGCGCCATCATGATCGAGGGCTCGAGCGGATGATTCGGTTGGAGTCCGGCCGCTTGCATCTGCGCCGCGTTGGGGGCGCTCTGCCAGTCGTCGTTGGTCGCGATGACCACATTGTCCAGTGCGCGGACGAGAGTCAACGTCGGATTGGCGAGGCCATTCGCGATGCCGTAGTTGGCGAGCGAGGGGCCCGCGACGTTGACGACGACCGTCTTGCTCGCCGCGCCGCCGATGATGAATCCCGCGATCATCACGTCGTTGCCCGTGAGCACCTCTCCCCGCGTGGAGATATTGCGCAGCCGCGAAGCATCCGCGGGAGGTGCCAGCCCCATTCCCACGACGAGCAACAGCAGGACCGGAAGGGACCAAATCCCCCTGCCGGTCCGCCGCGAAAAGCCATTGCGTAGCGTCGTCATCTGGGGCGCTCCAGCCAAGTCGAGCCCAACGATCCATTGTACGTGCGGAAGGGGGCCGGAAATGCCGCAGCTTCGCGGCAAATTTGGGCCAGTCCGGGCGACAAGATCAGTTTTGGCAGCGCGTGTAACATGGGCGCCAGCATCCACAAGGGAGGCATGTCATGAAATCGAGAATCGGGATTGGTCTTGTAGTGACCGCAATTTGCTCGCTAAGTGCCGGGTCGGCGCTGGCAGGCTTCGAGGGCGCTCTCAATACGTACTTTGGATTCGCCACGGGCAGCAACAATACCGGCTCCTACAACATTTTCATGGGCGACGACG
>WNFL01355807.1_pt2 | contig 16458 bp, 13 predicted proteins | sample 5400361 | NCBI WGS metagenome assembly WNFL01 (sample SAMN13153351, study PRJNA577476) | soil metagenome | isolation source: 40 cm soil on Douglas fir-dominated hillslope | place: USA:California | collected 2013-09-17 | reverse complement strand
GATCCTGAAATGCTCAATTGGGTCAGCGAACTTCAAAGGTCGGGAATCAAGACTGGCATCCTGTCCAACATGCCGCTGGACCTGGCGGCGCACGTTCGGACAGATGGTCATTGGATGAAGAGCTTTGATTTCAAGACGCTCTCTGCTGAAGTCAGAATGATCAAGCCGGACCCCGCCATCTATGAGCACACTCTTCGCGGCCTGGGCGTTTCAGCACTAGAAACTTTATTTCTGGACGACCGCGAGCCCAACGTTCGTGCTGCCCGAGCGCTGGGAATTCACGCGATCCAATTCAGTTCCATCGAGCGGCTCAAGACTGACTTGGAGGGGTTCGGCTTCCCGATGTTGCCGACGGTTACGCAATCATCTTCGCCGGTTTCGAACACAGGCTCTGAAGAGAATCCTGAAGGATTACCAGGGCAGGAAGTTAAGTTTCAGCTTTGAAGACTAGGTTAAGAAAACCATAAGGCCAGAAGACCTGCAAGGGCGCCGCCAAATAGCGCCCTCGCAGCTCAAATTTCGTTAAAACCGAAACACAAGTCCTGCGGACGGCTGAGCCGCATGAGTCGTAGTGTTCGTGTTCAGCTCTCTCAGGCCGAAGTCGGGCGCGCTGTACACCAGACCGCGATACTCCGCTCGCAGCGAAACGTGCTTGACGAGAGGGAAGTCGGCTCCGCCTCCGTATGCAAACACGCCGACGGTTTGCTTCTGCGCACCGGGGACGGATCCGAAAGCTTTGCCGGTCGGGTCGAATATCAGCGCTCCGCCTTCAGCAAGTACATACGGGTGGATCCTGAACCTTGCGGACGCTGGCAGACTGAGGACCAGTCCGCCGGTAGCTTGATGAACATTCGCCTGGATTCTGGAGACGCCGCCGGCCGCAAAATACTCTTGCGTATTGCGTCCATATCCGTAGACACCTTCTCCGGCCAGCCAGCGGTTAAAGTGATATCGGTAACCAACCAGGAAACCGCCTGCCTCAGTGCCACGCTGCGTCGTACCCTGACCAGCCGAATCTTTCGTGAACAAACCAGTTCCCTGCACACTGAACTCTGAACGAGATTCCTGGGCCACCGCGGCGCCCACAAATAGGAACGCCACAGTTGCAACCATGATTAATGCTTTTCGCATTTCTGAAAGTCTCCCTGAGAAAATTAGTTATGCTCAACCACCACAGTCGTTGACCTGAGGGTGCATCGGTTGACGCAGCTGTTCTCAATAAATGCAATGGCAGTGCCAGGGGATCGGAGACACCGCGTTGGGCCGCCATCCGGTTGATGCTAGGGAGCTTAGAAGAACGACGGGCGAAGTTTCCCAGAAGTGATTGTCGACGTTGTCGACGCCGACTTCGACTAGTGTCGATTCTTCTGACACTTTTGAGAAGCCTTATTGAGTTTCACTGCATCAGATTAAAAAGGATTCATCCCCTTCGTTCTCCTCGGGATACGTGTGGAATCCCGGAGGCGCGCTAGGCTTGTTAAGATCTTTGAATTGGCGGAGATTCATGGCCACGACAGCGTCGAGCTATCCAAAGGTTGAGGAGGAACGGTACTTAGCGCTTCTGCGCGCAGCGAGCGCCATCGCTAACAGCGATTGCGATACTGCGTTTGACACTCTTACCACTCGACTCCGCGAAGTTACTCCGTTTGACTACTTGCAGGTCGTCGCCTTTGACGATCAGACGAAGAATCCTGAATGGTGCATGTTGGAGGCGAACGGGAAGGTAATAGAGATCCCGGCTGGGACCGCTGCTACCTGGGAAGACACTCCGATTGCGTCCGTGTATGAGTCTGGCCAACTCTTGCTAACCCATGACTGGCAAGTTGAAACGCGTTTCCAAAAACATCGCCTGTTTCTTGCCGATCTGGGAATCACATCCACCTGCACGATACCGCTGAAGCGAGGAGATCGACGGCTGGGTGTTTTAAGTCTAGGCCGCTTTTATCCCAATGCTTATGACGAGGAGGAAGTTCTCTTCCTCTCGTTGGTTGCCGATCAGATCGGACTCGCGATTGACGCCGCGATGAATTTCTGCGTGTCGCAGCGTGTGAAAGACCAACTGAAGCTGATCCTCGATCTGAATAATCAGGTAGTGTCGAATCTTGATTTTCAGGAATTCCTCCACGTGACATCCTCCAGCGTGCGCCAGGTGATGCGATGCGAGGCTGCGGCAGTGATGTTGGCGGATGCCGACGGCAATCACTTACGAGTACACGCACTGGATTTTCCCGAAAGCCGCGGAGTCTTTACCGAAGGATCCCTGGTCCCTATTCAGGGAACGATACCGGGAAACGCTTTCCTAAATAAGAAACCGATTGTCGTGAACCGACTCGATCCAGCGGAGATACCTTCGGAAATGTATCGCAAAGCAGTTGGAGAAGGGCTGAACTCCTTTTGCGATGTCCCTCTGATGAGCAAGAATCGACTGCTCGGAGTACTGGCGGTCGCCCGGCGGGAAGAGAACGCGTTCGATGACGATGAAGTCTCTTTCCTGACGCAGGTTGCGAACCAGGTCGCGATCGGAGTCGAGAATGCTCTGGCTTACAGTGAGATTGCCGACCTGAAGGACAGGCTTGCACAGGAAAAGCTGTACCTGGAGGAGGAAATCCGCGGTGAGATGGACTTTGAAGGCATCGTCGGCCAGAGTTCGGCTCTACGCCATGTCCTTCAGTTGGTCGAGACGGTAGCGCCGAGCGACTCGACAGTCCTTCTTCTGGGCGAGACGGGCACGGGAAAGGAATTGATCGCGCGAGCGATTCACGATCGGAGCCGCCGCAAGGACAGGACTTTTGTAAAGCTCAATTGCGCCGCGATTCCCACGGGCTTGCTGGAAAGTGAGCTCTTCGGACATGAGCGCGGCGCGTTCACGGGCGCGATTTCTCAGAAGGTTGGCCGCCTTGAACTCGCCGATCAGGGAACGATTTTCCTGGATGAAGTCGGCGACATTCCCATTGAGATACAGCCGAAGCTGCTCCGCGCTTTGCAGGAGCGTGAATTTGAGCGTTTGGGCAGCACGAGAACAAAGAAGGTTGATATCAGGTTGGTCGCTGCCACGAATCGTGACCTGGAGAAGATGATAGAGAACCGCGAGTTTCGGAGCGATCTGTATTACCGCCTGAATGTCTTTCCTATTCGTATTCCGCCTCTGCGGGAACGCCCGGAAGACATTCCATTGCTGGTCCGGTACTTCGCTCAGAAGTATGGCCGGCGAATGGAGAAACAGGTGGAGTCGGTTCCCGCAGCCGCGATGAAAAAGCTCGCCTCCTGGCATTGGCCCGGCAACATTCGCGAGCTCGAAAATTTCATTGAACGCTCCGTGATCCTCACCCATGGCTCGGCTCTTCAGGTGCCAATCAGCGAACTGACGAACGGGGGCAAGGTCGTACCGACGTTTGCGACTCGCGATAGCGCCGAGCGCGATGAGATCCTGCGAGTTCTGAAAGGCGCACGCGGGCGGGTTGGCGGGACGGAAGGTGCTGCGGCGCGTCTTGGTCTCAAACGCACCACTCTAATCTCACGCATGAAGAAGCTCGGGATTGACCCACGAGTGGTGTCATAGAGTTCGACACTTCCGACACTTCGACAATCGTCCCCTGTTGTTCGTTCGCTCTGATCATGTAATCAAGCTCCCATCGGTTTGGCACTACGAGTGCTTTGGTACTCGTGTGCTTATCGTTTCAATATTCGCGGGCTTCAGTACGGCCGCAGTTCTCTTTCTATTGACATTTCTGAATGCAACAATCCGGGAATTGCCTTGGCATCGCGCCAATCACTTCGAAAGACGAACGCAAAAGAGCCTAACTTTGACGCTGCTGGATGTTGATCGCGAGCGTGCTGCCGACCATGATTGCTCCAATGATCAAGCGGCCTGATTCGATTCTCCTCTAAGAAGCGTCGACAGTGGCGTCGACACTTATCGACACTTGGCGTCACGGTCTGGTTAAGAACTCCCATATATCACCTACTTACGAGCATTGACGCAGTGATCCGGTTTGGCCAGCGTATTGCGACTGTCGAATCGTTGACGCGCAGGCAATGCTGAAGATTTCAATCATCGATACAAGATCCGACCGCCGGTTGGTTGTCGAGGGGAAGCTAGTCGACCCGTGGGTCGAGGAGCTGAGAAGCACCTGGCGAAACGCGGGCAAGGATCTTCAGGGACGCAAGCTTGTTATTGACCTGAGTCATGCCACGGTTATCGGACAAGAAGGGCAGGACGCAATTCTCGAACTGATGAACGAAGGTGCAAAGTTTGCTTGCTGCGGCGTTCTCACAAGATATGTCGTAAAGAAGCTGGCACGAAGATGTCACGGTCGGATGCGTGGATCAGATCAAAAGGAATCAATCGGTTCAGAACCAGGTATCACGGAGGTGCAAGTTGACGCAGCTAAGGAACACTTCTGACGTTCCAGTGGCCGTTTACGCGGTCTCAGGTGATTTCTGCCGAATCTTCGCCGAAGATATGAGGGGGCTTTACCTCCTGTCATTTCTGCTCACCGGCAACCGCGCGAACGCTGAGCAATGTTTTGTTTCCGGGCTGGAGCATTCTATCGGCGCAAATCGAGTCTTCAAAGAGTGGGCTCGGTCGTGGGCTCGGCGGACAATTATCCAGAATGCAATCCGAATGATGCAGCCGACGCGCCAGCGTTCCGCGTCGTTGGCGGCTTCGGCTGCGAGCGCTGAGGTCGAACTATCCGAGATCGAGGCGAAGCTCACTCCAGTCCTTGGACTCAACACGTTCGAGCGTTTTGTTTTTGTTATGTCTGTTCTCGAGGGGTATTCCGATCAGGATTGCAAGACTCTTCTGGCATGTTCCCGGACAGATATTGTTCGCGCGAGACTTCAAGCCCTAAGGCACATGGCGATGAGTGAACAGACCACTATGACGGATGTCGCGGTGGCCGCTAGCGGATTCTTTGCGCAACAACGCCTGGCAGCGAAAACTGCTTAACGGCGCTGAGGCGCTGCGGATCCGATTTACTACATCGAAAAAATTATTTGGGTGCTTGTCGATTCGGCGAGCATCTGTTCGTCATACAAGTAGAAATAGGGCTAAGGGCATAACTGTCGCTCTTAGTAAACGTGGACCTTACGTTTTCAGCAGAAGGGGAACTTATGGCAAGAAGAATGATCCTGACCCTGGGAGTGGTGTTAGTGCTCCTTACGGCCCTGGGCTTCGTGAAATTTAAACAAGTGCAGTCGGCGATTGCCGCGGGCTCCTCGTTTCAGCCGCCTCCGGAAGCTGTCACCAGCATTGTCGCTAAACAAGAACAGTGGCCGGGAACTTTGAACATCATAGGCACGGTTGAGGCCGTGCATGGTGTTACGGTCAGCGCCGACCTCCCGGGGATCGTGGATCGGATCGCTTTCGAATCGGGACAGGCAGTCCACGAAGGGACAGTGCTGGTCGAACTCGACACCCGCCAGGAACACGCGCAGCTCGCTTCCCTCGAAGCGCAACGCGATCTTGCGAAGGTCACCTTCGCCCGGATGGATGAGTTGGTAAAGGCCGGTGTCATCTCTCGCGCAGAGTACGACCAGGCCACCGCTCAACAAAAGGCAACGGCGGCAAACGTGGCAGAGATCAAAGCTACGATCGAGCGAAAGACGATCCGCGCTCCTTTTTCGGGTGTTTTGGGAATCCGCAAGGTCAACCTTGGACAATACCTTGCCGGCGGCGGGGCCATCGTTCCGCTGCAGTCACTCAATCCGATCTATGTGAACTTCGGCGTTCCCCAGCAGACAGCCAGCCAGGTGCGAATCGGCCAAACGTTGCGGGTCACCACTGAAGAGGTCGGGGGCCATGTATTCAGCGGCCGCGTCACGGCGATTGACTCAGTGGTGGATGAGACGACTCGGAATATCCAGGTACAGGCGACGCTCTCCAACGCCGAGGGAAAGTTGCACCACGGCATGTTCACCCAGGTCGAGCTGTCAATGGGCGCGCCTCGCCCGGTAATCACACTGCCGACTTCAGCCATCAGCTATGCGCCGTATGGGGACTCGGTGTACGTCATCACCGACCTCAAAGACCCGAAGGGGCAGACGTACCGCGGCGTGCGTCAGACGTTCGTGAAAGTGGGCGGCTCACGAGGCGATCAGGTCGCGGTCATTTCGGGAGTGAAGCCCGGTGATGAGATCGTGAGCTCCGGAGTTTTCAAACTGCGCAATGGTGCGGCTGTACAGGTCAACAACAAAGTTCAGCCCGGAAACAATCCGGCTCCGAAGCCCGAGGATAGCTAAATGAAGTTCACAGATTTATTCGTTAAGCGACCGGTCCTCGCGATTGTCGTTAATCTCGTAATCCTGATTGCCGGCCTGCAAGCCATACGCTCGTTGAGCGTGCGCCAGTACCCGCGTAGCGATATTGCTGTGGTGCAGGTCACGACGGTTTATGTCGGCGCCAACGCAGACCTGGTTCGCGGATTCATCACGACTCCGCTGGAGCGCGTGATCGCCAGCGCCGATGGCATCGACTACATGGAGTCGTCGAGCGCTCAGGGACTCAGCACGATCACCGTGCACCTGAAGCTCAACTACGACACCAATGCTGCGCTCACGCAGATTCAGGCGAAGCTGGCCCAGGTGCGCAATGACTTGCCGCCAGAGTCGCAGGCGCCTGTCATCGAACTGCAAACGGCGGACAACCAGTTTGCCGCAATTTATCTTGGCTTTTCGTCCGCGAGTCTTGATCAGAATCAGATTACCGATTATCTGACGCGTGTCGTACAGCCGAAGTTGAGCGCCGTCAGCGGCGTGCAGCGCGCCGACATCCTCGGAGACCGCACGTTCGCCATGCGAATCTGGCTCAAGCCGGACAAGATGGCTGCGCTCGGCATATCCGCTTCCGCGGTGCGAGACGCACTATCCAAGAACAACCATCTTTCTGCGCTCGGCCAAACCAAAGGTTCAATGGTATCGGTGAACCTGATCGCCAACACCGATCTGCGCAACGCCGATGAATTTCGGCAGCTGGTGGTCAAAGAAGACAAGGGAGTCGTCGTACGTCTCGGCGAAATTGCCGATGTCGTGCTGGGAGCGCAGAACTACGAGCAAGACGTTCGCTTCAATGGCGAGACCGCCACGTTCATGGGTGTGTGGGTGCTTCCCACCGCGAATTCTCTGGACGTAATCAAGCGAGTCCGCGCTACGCTGCCGGAAATCGAGGCTCAGTTGCCTCCGGGCATGAAGGCCGGCGTGCCCTACGATTCGACGGCTTATATCCAGGACGCGATCAACGAAGTTCTCAGCACTCTGACCGAGACACTCCTGATTGTTGTTGTTGTCATTTTCCTATTTCTGGGTTCGTTCCGTTCGGTGCTGATCCCGGTCGTCGCGATTCCGATTTCTTTGATCGGTGCGGTGTTTCTCATGCTGATCGCCGGCTTCACGATCAATCTTCTGACTCTGCTGGCGATCGTTCTGTCGGTTGGCTTGGTGGTCGATGACGCAATTGTGATCGTGGAAAACGTTGAGCGCCATCTTCACATGGGCAAGACACCCTTCCAAGCGGCCAAGGACGCGGCCCGCGAGTTGGTTGGTCCGATTATCGCGATGACGATCACACTGGCGGCAGTCTACGCGCCGGTAGGTATCCAGGGCGGTTTGACTGGAGCGCTCTTCCGCGAATTTGCCTTCACTCTCGCCGGAGCCGTCATCGTATCGGGCATAGTAGCGCTGACGCTGTCACCAATGATGGGCTCGAAGTTGCTTCGTGGCGGAGACACCGATCGTGGCTTCGCGGGCTGGGTCAATCGGCGCTTCGAAAGCGTCCGCAACGCATATTCGCGGACGCTGTCCGGTACGTTGCAATACCGGCCCGTGGTCCTGACGGTATGGGCTATTGTTGTCCTGTTGATCGTGCCTTTCTACATGTTCTCGCAGCATGAGTTGGCTCCTGCTGAGGATCAGGGAGTTGTTTTCGGAGTCATCCAGGGCTCCGCGAACTCTACGATTGATCAAACCAACTTGTTCACCTCTCAGGTCTACGACGTGTATCACTCGTTCCCGGAGAGTGGCAGCATCTTCCAAATTACTTCTCCAAACGGCGGAACCAAGACCGCTCAGCAACTCCTGGTCGAGTCCGTGGGTCCGTTGTCGAAAGTCCCGGGCATTCGTGTGATTCCGCTCACACCGCCGCCATTGCCGGGCGGTGGAAATTTCCCGGTCGAGTTTGTGATTACCTCGGCCATGGAGCCGAAGCAGCTCGATGCATTCGCCAAACAGCTTGTGCAGAAGGCGTTCGCCAGCGGCCTCTTCATCTTTGCCGATGCCGACTTGAAGTTCGACCAGCCGCAGGCTGAGGTCGTCTTTGATCGTGACAAGCTTCGCTCGCAAGGAGTTGACCTGACGCAGGCAGGCCAGGATCTTTCTACGATGCTTGGCGGCGACTATGTCAATCGCTTCAGCATTCAGGGGCGAAGCTACAAAGTCATTCCACAAATCAAGCGCGCGGAACGTTTGACACCCGATCAACTGTCGCAGATCTACGTCAAAGGATCGAATGACAAACTCGTTCCACTTTCGACCTTCGCCACGTTAAAGACGACGACCGAACCGCGAGAGCTGAAGAAATTCCAGCAGCTGAACGCGGTGACGATACAGGGAGTAATCCCGCCGAATGTACCGCTCGACAAGGCGCTCGGTTTTCTAGAGGCTCAGGCGAAGACCATCCTGCCGCAAGGCTTCACTGTTGACTACGCCGGTGAGTCTCGGCAGCTTCGCGTCGAGGGCAGCAAGTTTCTCGGTACCTTCTTGCTGTCAGCGATCCTTATCTACCTCGTACTGGCGGCGCAATTTGAGAGCTTCCGGGATCCATTCATCATTCTCGTAGGATCGGTGCCGCTGGCACTTTCCGGAGCGTTGCTGTTCTCGTTCCTTGGACTCACAACGCTGAACATCTACAGTCAGGTGGGCCTGATTACGCTGGTGGGACTGGTGTCGAAAAACGGAATCCTGATCGTGGAGTTCGCAAACCATCTTCAGGAAACCGGCCTCAGCAAGCTCCAGGCGGTAATCGAGGCAGCGACGACCCGCTTGCGGCCTATCTTGATGACGACGGCCGCCACAGTAATCGGCCACTTCCCCTTGGTGCTTGCGAAAGGACCGGGAGCCGGTGCGCGTAACAGCATCGGAATCATGCTGGTTAGCGGAATGATTATCGGGACGCTGTTTACGCTGTTTGTGGTGCCGTCGATCTACGTGCTCGTGGCCCGAACCCACGTGTTGGAAGCGAAAAAGGAGGCCGAGATAGATAGCCTCCTTCCAGAGACGGCGGAAACAGCCGCATAGCGATCGCTTGCACGGCGATCATCGGCCTACCTTGCTACAGGTAGGCCGGTGAGGAGTGCAGCTCAGGGCCGCGCGGGCTCGACCTGCGCGATCTCCACTAGATTGGACGCGGGGTCAACATACACGACTAGCACGGCATGTTGACCTTCGTGGCCCTTAGCGCGTCGGGGTTGCTGTCGCTATAACTCTTCTTGTTCTTGTCATCAACGACAATCTTGCCGTCCTTGCTGACTTTGGCTGACATGTTTTCCGATGGCTTACGATCTGCGCGATGTGAATCGTGCCGCTATCCGGATCAACGTGTACCAGGACTGCCACATGCTGATTTTCATAGTCCTTCAGTTCTTCCGGGAGGCCTACTTGTCCGCGTTCGGTCGGAGCCATATACTTCCTCGAATTCATCCCTATGCCTTTGCTTAGCTGTTTCCGCCACCATAAATGAGTTCCTCCCCTGACGCGTCCACGCCACAACTTCATCGGGGGCTAACGCTCGCTCACACGATCTCTCTTGTCGTGGGGACGGTGATTGGCACGGGAGTTTTTCTTAAGGCCGCCGTGATGGCTCAGACCGTCGGTTCACCCGGTCTCGTGCTATGGGCTTGGGTGCTCGCCGGGCTGCTCTCAATGGCGGGAGCCCTCACCTATGCCGAACTGGGCGGTCTGCTGCCACGTGCAGGAGGCGAATACGCCTACTTACTTGAGGCCTATGGCGAAGGGACTGCTTTCCTCTATGGATGGATGCGATTCGTGATGGGATCCGCCGGATCGATTGCGAGCCTGGCGGTTGGTTTTGCAACTTTTCTTGCCGCGATCTTGCCGATCAACCATCTCTGGGCCGAATACACGTACCACGCCTTTGGCCAAACCCTGGTTTGGCGATTCGGAACACAACAGGTGTTAGCTCTGACCGTCATCGTCGTGCTTTCTGCACTGAACTGCGGTCGCGTTGTGCTGGGCGGCCACGTTCAATTGCTGATGACGTTTCTCAAAGTCGCCGGCATTGCAGTCATCGTCGGCGGCATCCTCCTCTTTTCCAAAAGCGGCACTCTGGCCAATCTCGCGCGGCCCGAGGGCGCCAGACCATGGGCCGGACTTGCCCCGTTCGGGACAGCAATGCTCGCGGCACTCTGGGCATACGAAGGCTGGAATCAAATGCCCATGGTTGCCGGAGAAGTACAAAATCCCACGCGCAATGTTCCGCGCGGCCTGATCATAGGCCTCGCTCTTGTAGTGGTGATTTATTGCGTCGCAAACTTTTCGTACTTCTACGCGCTCCCGTTTTCGGATGCCTTAACCTCAAATTCCACAACCTACCGCGACGCACTGCCCGTCGCTGCCAAAGCCGCCCAGACTTTTATGGCGCGCTACGGCGCAACCTTAGTCTCTCTGGTTTTTGTGATCTCCACGCTAGGCGCGTTGAACGGCACGATTCTTTCTTCGGCGCGCGTGCCCTACGCCATGGCGCGTGATCGCCTGTTTTTTGCTCCGTTTGGTCGCGTGAGTGCCGGAACGCATGTTCCCGTGTTCTCGATTGTCTTGCAGGGAATCTGGGCCAGCTTGCTGGCCATTTCAGGGACGTATGATCAGCTCACTGACTGCGTGGTATTCGCGTCGTGGATCTTCTATGCGCTCGTGACCACTTCTGTTTTCATTCTGCGTCGCAAAATGCCTCAGGCAGAGCGCCCCTACAAGACCCTGGCATATCCGTTCTTGCCTATCGTGTTCGTGCTGGTCGCCAGTTGGCTGGTCTGGAACACGATTCACACTCGTCCCCTGGAATCCACCGTCGGCCTCGGATTGATCGGCGCCGGGCTACCGCTCTACTTTTACTTCCGCAAGTCCCGCGCGAGTATGTCGCCACCGGCTCGCTAAAGCGACCGGTGCAACTCTGTCACTTCGCCCGGCGGCCCTTCTTTTTGCTTTTCTTTGCGGGTGTACTGGCCTTTCCCTTCCGTGCGGGAGAGCTCCGTTGCGGAGCGTAGGCAACGCAATCCGCTTCAATCAACATGCCGGGCAACTGGCGCAAGTCGCTTCCGACCGTCGTACGCACCGGATAAGGTTGTGAGAAACGGCGAGCGTATACGGCGTTGTAGCGCGCGAAGAGGGCGGTGTCGCTCAGGTGTACGGTCACCTTGATCACATCAGCCAGGCTGGCATGGTCGGCAGCGAGGACAGATTCCATGTTGCTGATCACCTGTTCGGTCTGTTCTTCAATCGACTCTCCCGCCAGGTTGCCGGTCTCGGCATCTACCGGACCCGTTCCGGTTACGAAGATGAAGTCCCCGGCGCGCCAGCCTTGCGAGTAAGCGCCCCGCGGTGCAGCCCCCTGCTCGCTTTGAATCACGTACTTTGCCATCGAAAATCCTGTCTTGATCAGTGCCCAGATTTAAGTTCGAAGCCCTCGTGCCCGCACCGGCCAAACGACCTCAACTCGCTCCCCCCGGAATCCGATGATCTCATCGCTCAGGTTTGCACAAGTGCAGGCGTGATATGGATAAAAACGGATTTTCTCTCCCAACTTCACCGCATTGTCGGCACGAGCGATCCCATGTTCTTCGCTCAGGCGTTCCACAAAAAGTTGGCGATCCACGGCCCTGGCAATGGCCGCAGGAGTCGTCTGGTTGCCACCTACGCCGCCGGCGTCACCGCTAAAAGTTTTTGATCCACCGTCAATGGTTAGGCGACCGTCTCCATTGTGGCTCACCACCGTACACAGGACCGAGAGGGCCAACTGGTCTTCGTCCGCGATACCATTGTTCAGTTGCATGAGGTCGTTGAAAACGTAATTGCCAGCCCGCACTTCCGTGACACCCGGCACTTCCGCAACCCACTTTCCCGTCGGAGTACTGCCCGCTGTCACGTCGCGCACTTCGACACCGGCCGCCCCAAGCCTATTGGCTATGTCCACCAACAATTTTCCTTCCGCGTGTCCGGCATCTTTTGAAGGCGGCGCGCCAGGAAATCCGCTTGAGCGAAAGGTCGTGACTCCACCAAACTGCAGCCCCGGCAGAGACGCGATTTTGCGTGCCAATTCGTGAATCCCGGATTGGTCGTCCTGCGGAATCCCTCCCCGATGCAGACCACTGTCAATATCGATCTGCACCTGAATCGTGACACCGGCTCTGGCGGCCGCCTCTGACAATCCCCGAGCAGCTTCTTCGCAGTCGCAGTTCACTGTTATGCGCTTTGTGCTCTTTGCCAGTTCGGCAATGCGCCGCCACTTCAGTTCACCAACCACTGGATACGCAATGCATATGTCTTCGATCCGGGCTGTCGCAAATGGTTCCGCCTCGCTGACTTTCGCGCAAACGATTCCGATTGCGCCCGCATCCACTTGCATCCGGGCAATCTCCGGAATCTTGTGTGTCTTGATGTGCGGACGAAACTTGACTCCACATCGGCTCATGCTCGCCTGCCAATCCCGAATGTTCCTTTCGAGTCGATCAAGATCAATCAGGGTGGTTGGAGTGTCGAGATCGTAGATCGATGCTCCTGACTTGGGTTGCGAAGCCGGCAACGTCGGTTCTCCTCTTTCGAATTCAGGCACGCATAGGATATCGTGTTGCCATGTCACGCGGAATTCTTCTTGTAGCGCTGCTCACTCCGTTCACCTCGGAGGGAGACATCGACACAGATGCGCTGCAAGCTCATGTCTCAGATCTCCGCGGCACCGGTGTGGATGGTTTTTTTCTGTGTGGCACTACGGGCGAGGGTCCCTTGCTCGACGACGACGAAGTGTTGCTCATCACGCGGACCGTGCTCGGTGCATGCGTCGATGGGTCAATCGTGATTACACAAGTTGGCCGGCCGAGCACCAGGGCTACTCTGCGATTGCTGGAAAAAGCGCTCGACGCCGGCGCCCACGGCGCGACCGCCGTCACTCCTTATTACTACGAACTCGACGGCCCGCGTCTGGAAGCTCACTACCGTGAACTGTTGAACGCAAGCAGTGGCCATCCATTGTACGCATACGTAATTCCGAGGAGAGCAGGAAACGACATTGACGCCGACTTGGCGCGCAGGCTCGCTCACGCGGGCTTGGCCGGAATTAAGGACTCGACGCGCTCCATTGAACGCCACAGCGAATATTTGAAGATAGCCTCGAAACTGGAAACCCCGTTCGAGGTGTACATGGGTACCGACGGTTTGGCGCTGGAGGCACTTCAGCGCGGATCAACCGGAATCGTGTCCGCCATCGCGAATCTCCGCCCTGAACTCTTTCTCAACCTGCGAAACGCCGCACTAAACGGCCATTCCCAGAACGCAATCACATTCCAGGATGAGATTAATCGGTTGCGGAACTCGTTGCATCCGGGCGACACTATCGCCCATCTCAAACTGGGTGTGCGGCGGCGATTGGAAAAAAGTCGAGTGCGATATCCATCCTCACTGCGATTGCCTCTCGGAGTAACGGAACCGTGATCTACGACCTGATCGCTTTGGGCGAGACGATGGCAACTCTCTGTCCTCCGCCGGGCACTGCTCTCCGTGACGCAACGAACTTCATCGTCGACCACGGAGGCGCCGAAAGTAACACCTGTGTTGGACTGGCGCGCCTCGGGTTTAAGGCGGCGTGGATAAGTAAACTGGGCACCGACCCGCTGGGCGATCGAGTGCTCGACCCGCTGCAGAAAGAAGGAATCGATACCCAATGGGTGATTCGCGATAGCGCACGGCAAACCGGGATCATGGTCAAGGATCCCGTGAATCGCCGCGTCCACTACTATCGCGCGGGATCCGCAGCGAGTACTCTTCATCCGCGGGATCTTGAGCGAGTTCCTATATCAGATGCGCGCGCAGTCCTAGTCACGGGAATCACCGCTCTAATTGGCGCTGATCCCCAATCCGCCGCCATCGCGCTGCTGGAGACTTCGCGCGGCCTTCGCGTTGTGGATCCTAATTTTCGGCGCGGACTCTGGGGCTCCGACCGTCGCGTCGAACTTGTGTTGCCTCTCATCGAGCGCTGCAACCTTGTAGTCGCCGGAGAGCAGGAACTAGCCGAGATCTTCGGCCAAGCGAAACCCGAGGAACTTGCAAGACGATGTGCCCAACGCGGTCCACGAGAGGTTGTTGTACGTTGCGACGACAGAGTAGGTACCCTCAGAGTATCCGGCGAGTGGACCGAACTGCCGATTCAGGCCGAACAGACTTCTGACCCGATGGGCGCCGGCGACGCCTTCAATGCCGGCTACATTGCCTCTTGTCTGCTTGGGAAACCAATCAATGAGACGCTGCGTTTCGCCGTTCATTGCGGTCGTGCAGTCGCAACTTCTCCCGGCGATACTGCAGGCTTCCCGCGCAATTACAAGGTGAGTGTCTAACACCGTTCGCCCCTGCTTCGGGGACTTTCATCTCTTCGTCCCAGTGAGCTGCCGAATCAAATTTACCTCCGCCTCGCGATACGGTTTTCCGTCGGGACGCAGCACTTCATGAAACCACACCGGCGGCTGGTCAAGGATATAAGGATGCTGCCATGACTCCCACGGCAAGTTCGTTTGAGTCTTGCCAACCACGAAGCCCCAGTTAATCGCGCCGACGCGCTCATCCTTCGCGATCGGCAGAATTGCATCAAACGTACTGCCCACCGATCGCGCCATGTATTCCGTGCAGATCACCGGCCGATTGTGCTTCTTGAGCCACGCCACTTCGCGCCTGAAGTCTTCCGGCCAGCTGTAGTTGTGAAAGGTAATGATGTCAGACTCGCGCAGTTGAATCCGCTGCAGTTCCCCAATGTCAGCCCCATCCGGAGAAGTATCGACTGCCCACACTCCGCTGGTGAGAGGCTGGACGGGATTCGCCTCGCGCGCCCACTCGAACACCTGAGGCAAGAGTACCGTCACCAGAGCAGTCTTGTCTTTCTCCTTCAACTCTTCCTTCGGATAGCTGCCAGCGTTGTCCGAGCCCGGCTCGTTCCAGACGTCCCAGCCAAGAACCCGCTCGTCCTTTGCGAAGACTCCCACCACACCCTGCACGTATGACTTCAGGCGCGGATATTGATTGCGGTCCGCCAATGCCGTCGCTCCTGGGCTCTGTACCCAACCCGAGTTGTGAACTCCCGGAATTGGCGGATGCTGCGGGCCCAAATGAGGCAGTGGATCCCAGCACGAGTCGAAAAGCACCAGCAGTGGACGAATATGATGCCGTGACGCGATCGTCAAAAACTGGTCGATCCGCTTCTGAAAGCCCGCTTGATCCTGTTGCCAGAGCAGATCGTGCAGGAACACCCTCATCGTATCCATGCCCATCGCTTCAGCCCAACCCAACTCCTTATCGATCTGATTGGGATCAAACGTGGCGGCCTGCCACATTTCCAACTGGTTAATTGCCGACTTGGGAACGTAATTACTTCCCACCAGCCACGGCTGCTGCGCATACCAGGCATTCGCTTTCTGCTCAGGCCACCGGGTTGTTTGGCCTCCGGCTGCGGCCGCGTACAAACCGACCGCGATCAACAATGCTCTCGTAAAAACGAACCGCAGTTTTTTCACCTGTGCACTCCCGCTTGTATTTATATCCCGGCATTCCGGACCTAAACAAGGGGATCCCTTAAGCAAAGACTGGTCGGGTCGGGGCACGGCACAAGGCTACCCGGATGTAGCGCTTCTCAAACTCAACGAACACTTACCTGCAGATCTTGCTCAGCCCGACGCGACCGATCCGTTCTGTCGCGGAGGACTTATCGACAGAGTCCCGGGGTTGTGCGAACCCTCACGGCCGCGAACTGACCTCGAGCAGCAGATGATCCTTGAACTCAGCCGCCAGTTTCGCCACACCGTTTGGCGTCGCTTCCACTGGACCGAGATCTTTACCCTCGCTGTAGTCACTCACCCGATACTTGCCGGGCTGCAACCCGCGCAACTCGACTTCACCTTTCCAGCCTAAGGCCGGTGCGAAGAACGCGTAATACATTTTGCCGTCCTTTGCGATCGCATATCCCTCAGGCGTGTCGTAACCGGTCACATAGAGGTCCCTGAACTCGCCCTTCGAAAGCATCTTCTGGTTGTACAAGCCGATCCATTTCTTCCAGCGTTCTTCTTTCGCAACGGTCAGATTGACGTCCTTGAATTTCGGGCCGGGATCAGGCCAAACGAACTTCGTGCCGACCACGCCTCCAGTTCCAATCGTGGAAGCAAAATCATCGCCGTGTTCCTTCCATTCGTTCCCCAC
>WNFL01446433.1_pt2 | contig 16461 bp, 21 predicted proteins | sample 5400361 | NCBI WGS metagenome assembly WNFL01 (sample SAMN13153351, study PRJNA577476) | soil metagenome | isolation source: 40 cm soil on Douglas fir-dominated hillslope | place: USA:California | collected 2013-09-17 | reverse complement strand
CGAATATCAGATGATTCCGTAATCGTAGTTTATCAGCACCTCCAGCGAGATCGGAACAGGTTCTGGGACGACGTTGAAGAGCGCTGCGGCAGATTTCGAGATTGTATTCGTGCGAAGGGTGCGGCCTTTCTGACAGACCGTGACGTTGTCTTCTTAGCAACCAGTCGTGACGGAAATGTTCGCTTAAAGATGAGTAATATTGTTGTCACTTATGCTCATAAACACGGGCTCGACTCCGGAGAGTTGGCAGCCTAACCCGCGGACGATACTCCGCGCCGCCGTTGAATGGCACCTTTAGAAAGAGATGCGAAAGGGGATTTTTTATGACGTGAACAAAGCCACCTAAGGGCTTTTTCCCAGCGCCTTCTTAAACGCGTCCCGGTATTCGGTATTATAGAGCCGTCTAAAATCCTCCGGGTATTTTTCGCCCGGCTCCATTTTGAGATCGACCAGGACCGGACCGTCTTCCTTTAAGATGCCGCCGAGGGCGCGGTCCCACTCTTCCAGGCCGGCGAATTCGTACGTGTTCCGGTAGCCCGCCGCGCGCGCCAGGCCGGCGAAGCTCACGCGCCCGGCGTTCGGGATCGCGACCGCGCCGTTGGTCTCGTAGGTGCCGTTCTCGCACACGCAGTGGACGAAGTTTTTCGGCCCCGCCTTGGCGATCGTCACCAGGCTCCCGAGGTTCATCAAGAGGCTGCCGTCGCCGTCGAGGACGACCACGCGCCGGTCGGGCCGGCCGAGGGCGAGGCCGAGCGCGTGGGAGGAGCCCTGGCCCATGGCGCCGGTGAAGGTGTAGTTGAGCTCGCTCGGGGCTATATGGATCCATTCCTGCGCCGCCATATACACCGCCACCACGATCTCGTCGGTCCGGTGGCGCGCCAGGACTTTCAAACAGGCGTCGCGCTGCATCATAGCGCCGGCTCCCTTCCGATCAGCATCACCACGGGCGCGAGCCGCTCGTAGGCGCGCTCCACCGCCGGGACGATCTTTTCGCCGTCGCCGCCGGTCTCGATCAGATGATGCTCGACCGACATCGCGTCGAGCACCGGCTCAATGACGCGGAGGCCGTAGCGCTTGGACTTGGCCGGCGCGACGCCGGGCTCCTTCCCCAATAAACCGACCATGAAGCAGACCGGATTTTTGCCCTCGACCGCGACGCCGCGCATCGCGTTCAGCGAATCGAGGAGCCCGGTGTACTGGATCAGCAGCAGGGCGCGGTGGCCGGCGGCGTAAAGGCCGCTGCAGATCGAGACGCCCTCGTCCTCCTTGCAGACCTGCACGACACGGAGCTCCGGGTCGGCGAGCATCGGCTTCAAGAGCCTTTCACTCGTCACGCGGTCGGGCAGGGCGACGATAAAACGGATGCCGGCGCGCTTGACCGCGCGGATGATGTCGGCCGCTTTGATCGCGTTATCCAAGGGTCCTCCTTAGTACGATAGTACGATCGTTCACTTTTTGCCCAGCTCCGCCTTGACCTCGCGGAGCAGCGAGAGATCGGCGATGCGCTCGAGCGGCACGTCGGCCGTCACCTGGGCGTCCTTTTTCATGTTCTCGATCACCGATCTCAGCACCGGCTCCTCGACGTCGCCGTCGACGTTGAGCGTCTGCTTGATGATCTTATAGCTGTCGGCGGCGACGCGCGGATCGAGGGCGAACTCCTTTTGCAGGTACTTGACCGCCTCGCCCTCGTGCCTGTCGATGTAGTCGAGGCTGCGAAGCGTCGCGCGGATCACCGCCTTCGCCTGCTCGCGCTTCTGCTGCAAGTGGTCCACGCGGGCGGTGAGCCCGCCCTGAAAGTCGCGCACGTCGAAGGCGTCGCCCAGGTTCGCGTAGCCCGCGAGCGTCGCCATCGAAGTGTAGGGCGGGCTCAAGATCGTCGCGTCCACCGCCTTGCCGGCGAGCACGGCGTAGCTCTGCGCCGTCGTGTTGGTCGTGATGTAAACCGCCTTGTCGCCCGGCCCGCCGCGGCCGAGCTTTTTCATCACGGCGAGCGCCGCGTAGTGCGCCAGCGAGCCGATGCCGCTCACGCCGACGGTCGAAATCCTCTGCGCCGTCATGCCGGGCTGGCCGACGAGGCTGAAGCTCAAGCGGGTCTGGATGAACATCAGGACGCGGAGCGGGGCGCCTTTCAAGGCCGCGCGCATGCCCAGGCTGGCGGCGGCGGAGTAATCCAGCTCGCCCGCCTGAAGCGCGGTCACGCCGAGCGGCGGCCGGATCACGATCAGCTCGAGATCGACGCCTTCCTCGTCGAAGATGCGCCGGTCCCGGCCGAAATAATAGGGGAAGAAGGTCAGCGATTTGGCGGGCACGGTGAGCTTCGCCCGCTCCGGCGCTCTGCGCGCGCCCGTGGTTGCGGCTTCGCCCGGCCCGAGCAGCCAAAAGAGCGCCGCCGCGCCGGCGAGGCAAGCCGCCTTATTTTTTCCCGTGGACGATCCGCGCGCCATACTTTTTCACGACCCGCTCTTTCAGCTCCGCGCTCGCGCCGGAGACCGGCGGAAAATCCTTCATCCATTCGTACGGGCGGCAGGCGTCGATCACGGCGCGCGAGTTGAAGCCCCGCTCGGCGCGCGGGATGATCGGGTCGAGCGGGTTGCTCCAGCAGCGGCGCTCGATCTCGATGTCCTGGGCCGGATCGGCGCGCGTGCACAGCGCCCACAGCACGTCGTTGAAATCCCATATGTCGACGTCGTCGTCGACCACGACCACGTAGCGCGTGAGCAGCGCGCCGGCGCGGCATTGCGCGGCGACCATGGCCGCCTGGCGGGCGTGGCCGGGATAGCGCTGGCGGATCGAGACCGCGAGGAAGAACCGGGTCTGGTAGCAGGCGACGCCGCGGACGTCCGGGACGCCGGCCTTCTCCAGATAGTCCCAGATGAACGCCGAGCGGATGAGCGTCGCGTCGGCGCCCGCCGCCGGGCGGATGGGCGGCGCGCCGGTCAGGATCGGGTCGTTCCGGTGCATCAGCCGCTTCACCTTGAGCGCCGGCTCGGCGCGCTCGCCGCTGGCGTAATAGCCGGTAAACTCGCCGAAGGGGCCTTCCTTGATCGCGCCGCCGGGCGCGACCTCGCCTTCGATGACAATCTCCGCGTCGGCCGGAAGCGGGAGCCCGGTATATTTTCCCGCGATCACCTCGAACGGCGCGCCCCGGATGCCGCCCGCGTAGTCGTACTCCGAGACGCCCCAGTCGAGATCCATCATGGCGGCGAGCCACAAGAGCGGGTCGGGGCCGAAGCAGATCGCCACCGGCAGCGGCTTTTTCCGGTCGAAATATTTTTGCCGGTGAATGTTGCCGTGGTGTCCCGGCGACATGTAGAGCGCCAGCGTGTCGCGGTCGTGCGCCATGACGCGGTAGCAGCCGAGGTTCACCCAGCCCTCGTCCGGGTCGCGCGTGATGACGAGGTCGGCGGTGCCTATATAGCGCCCGCCGTCCTGCTCGTGCCAGTAGGGCACGGGGAGCGCAAGGAGATCGATGTCTTTCCCTTCGTAGACGTTTTCCAGAAGCGGCCCGTCCCTGACGGTCTCGGGCGGGATCATCCGGGGCCGGTTCAGGCGCTCTTTCCACGCCTGGATGAACTGGTCGCGATTATAGTCGAGCGGGAGGTGATTGGTGAGGCACTGGCGCTTGAGCGTCGGGTTGTGAATGCCGGTGAGAACCCGCCGGCCCTCCGGATAGCCCCGGATTTTATCGAACAGAACCGCGGGCGAATCCGCCATGCCCTGCGCGACCTCGGCGAGGGCGCCGATCTCGAGGTTCCAGTCGGCGCCGTCGATGCGGCGAAGCTCGCCGAGCTCGTCCGCCCGCTCGATCCAGCCGCGCAGGTCTTTATAAAGCATGGAGCCTTTTCCCCGCCTCGACCATAATGGAGAACTCGTGAAGCTGTCAACGTGCGTAGGGTTTGAACGCCCACATGAAGGGATCTCCCTCCGCCCGATCGTTCCAAATTTGCGCATGGGAGCGCCGGGCTCCCGCCTCCCGGTCTTTCCCGATCGGTCTTGTCGTTGCGACAGGAAGCGACAAGCCGGCGAAACAAAAGACATTATGATCGCGCGCGCGCGAATGCCGGCGCTCGGCGAGCGCGCTCCCTCGGCCGCGCGGCGCGCTGGTATGGCTCTTGCACATGAAATTCGCCGATTCCTTAAGTCGCAGCGAAGTGCCTAAATAAAGTGCCTAAATAAAAGGGAGGACATATCATGGCTATTTGGAAAGAAATGAACAAGTTGGACGGCGCGCCGACGCCGTTCGAGCCGATCCGCGAAAACGGGGGCGGCGTAGAAGCCGTCCCGGCGCCGGCTCCGGTCCGGCGCGCGGCCGATTCCCGGGACTCGGTGATCGGCGCCGGCCTGGTGATCGAGGGGAAGATCGAGGGCGAGGGCGACATCCACATCGCGGGCAATTTCAAGGGCGACGTGCGGGTCAACGGCGACGTCACGGTCGAGCACGGCGCGCGCGTCAGCGCCGAGATCAGCGCCGACACCGTCACCGTCGGCGGCCAGATCGACGGCAACATCAACGCCGCGACCCAGGTGAAGCTCTTGCAGTCGGGCCAGCTGATCGGCGATTTGAAAGCCAAGTCGCTCACCGTGGCGGCGGGCTCGCGCATGCGCGGCCGCGTGGAGTTCGGCTGGGACGAGCACGACGCGAAGAAAATCGAGCTGAACGTGGTGAAAAAGACGGCCGAGAACAACAATAATCGAACGGCCCTATGAGGTTCGCTCAATCGTCGTTGGGCGCGACCCGTTCCTGCCCGCACTGCCGAACCACGATTCTGCAGAGCTCCACGACCTGTCCGGCGTGCCGGCACGTCCTGCGCATCAGCGCGGCCAAGGTCCCGAGCAAGCCGCTCGCCTCGATGGAGCCGCTCCGGCTCGAAGCGACCGTCCGCCAGCCGGAGGGCGGCGGCGGCTGCGAGTACTGTCTCACCGTGGTGGTGACCAGCGACCGCGGCGAGGAGCTGACGCGGCAGGTGATCTCGGTGGGCAGTCTGAGGCCGGCGGAGGCGCGCACCTTCGCCGTGGTGGTCGAAGCTTTCAGCGCGGAAGCCGTTCAGGGCCGGCCGCTCCTGGAAGAGCCGGCGGCGGGCCTGGCCGGGAGCTAGCCCCGGCGGGGTTTTGTCGGCGCGGTCCGCAATATTATACGACAGGGTTCAAGAGCCGGAGATTTTGTGCCGGATATGCCTATCTATAGATTCGTTTCGAGATTTGTCTCGGGCGCGGCGCTGCTCGCCCTTTTGACTTTTGTTCCGGGTCCGGCCGAAGCGGGGAGCACGCTGTCCCTCAGGGCGCGGGCGCCGGCGCGGACGCAGCGGACGCTGCCGGCCAGGCTGGTCGAGAGCCTTAAATCCTCCGCCGACTGGTCGCTCGAGCAGGCGGAGAAAATCAAAGAGTTTTTCCTGGCGAAGTTCGGCCGCGCGCTGCCGGTGAGCGCGATCGGCCAGACCGCGGTGCACGATCACATGAAATTCGATCACCGCGAGGCGATGGACGTGGCGCTCAGCCCGGACAGCAAGGAAGGGCGCGCGCTGATCGGCTATCTGCGGGAGACGGGAATCCCCTTCATGGCGTTCCGCAGAAAGATCGCCGGCGTGGCCACCGGGCCGCACATTCATATCGGCAACCCGTCGCCCCGGCTGGCGCCGGGGCGGGAAATCGCCGCCGGCGAGGAAGAAAAACAGGAAGCAAAGGCCGAGGGCGCGCCGGAAGCGCCCGCCGGACATTAAGCCGGGCCGCGCTCAATCGTCGACATTTTTTTCGTTTTTTTGGGTTTTCTGGACGGTTTTTTCCGTTTTGGGAAAAAGCGGGAAGCCCAGCCGGCCGACGAAAGGCAGCTTCAGCGCCGGCCGCTTCACGTCCATGCCGAAGCTGAGCCCCGCGACGTTGAATTCCAGCCCCTCTTCCCAGCCCACCAAAACCCCCAGCACGCCGTAGACCGTGAGCTGCGCGCCGGTGCCGCTCGGCGTCTTGTCGACCGGCATGCCGTTGATGGGAAAATCCTTGCCGATCGCCGTCACCGGCAGCTGGAGCCGGAGCTCCGGGACCTGCCGCGCGACGTAGGCGGTGAAGGTGTTGCTGTTCGGGCCGGGCCAGATGCGGTACTCGTTCCCGTACGGGTAGGTCTCCACGGCCTGTAAAATCTTTTCGATCGCCCGGGCCGCCTCGGGCCCGCGCACGTCGGCCAGGAGCTCGGGCGTGTTGCCGAACCAGTTCCGGTCCGGAATCGCGGCCTCGGAGAACAATCCGGCGAGGTTCCGCATCAGACGCCAGCCGATCACCTGATGCACCGTGTATTCGGGCGCGTTCTCCGGCTTGGTGGCGATCCAGGTGTGGACGCCGAAGATGCCGCGCCAGTTGAGCGCGCGCGCCGCGTAGACCTGCACCACCGCCTCGGGCGTCCGCGCCGGGTCGGGCGCGATGCCGGCGCTGTCGCGGTTGGCGGTGCGGTAGTCCTGCCCCAGCGTGATCCGCCCGGAAAGGACCATCAGCGCCGGGACGACGATGAGCAACAGCGCGATCCATTTGACGAGCCACATCGCCGGCTATTGTATCCATCCCGCCGGGCGATTGCGAATGGCCGAGGGTTGAATGTTGCCGGGGTTCGGGCGATGATCGGCTGGAACAATCAAGTTTCGGGTTTATAGCTTCAGGTTTCAAGGACGTAGCTCGGAAGCTCGAGCTTTAAACTCGAGACCCGAGACTCGAAACTGTTTTTATGACCAATCTTCGGATAGGCCACGGCTTCGACGCGCACCGCTTTCGGCGCGGGCGGAAGCTCGTGCTCGGCGGCGTCGAGATCCCGCGCGCGGCGGGGCTCTGGGGCCATTCGGACGCCGACGTGCTGCTCCACGCGCTCATCAACGCGCTTTTGGGCGCGCTCGGGAAGGGCGACATCGGCGCGCATTTTCCCGACCGCGACCCGCGCTACAAAAATATCTCCAGCGTGAAGCTCCTGGAAGAGGTTTTGCGGATGATGGGGCGGGAGAAATTTCGCGTCGTCAACGGCGACGTGACGATCGTCGCGGAAAAGCCGCGCCTCGCCCCGCACGCGGCGAAGATCCGCCGGCGCCTGGCGGCGCTGCTCAAAATTCCCGCGGCGCGGATCAACCTGAAAGCGGCGACGGCCGAGGGGATGGGCGAGATCGGCCGGGGCCGCGGCATGGCGGCGACGGCGGTCGTCCTGCTCGAGCGGCGGGGAAAAATCCGCCGCTAAGGAGAAAATCATGCTGCCCGCACGCCTCGGATTGTTGACAAACAAAATTTTCTATAATAATCAAATCATCTAATCTCGATGGCTTCCGATTCTTCCAACTCTGGCCATCAAGCGCGCGAGCAGGAAATAGAGCGACTGGCGCAAGAGATCGGCCGCCTGATTCAAAGTGCCGAGCCGGAAAAACAGCAGGATCTTAAAGAGCTCGCCTACACGCTCATCCGCGAGGAGATGTTCGAGCGGGGCGAGCCGGAGCCGAAGAGCGACGCCGCGCCCCGTCCCTTCAATCCGCTGGGCACCGGCGTGCTTTTTTTCATTCTCGGCGCCGGGCTCTCGTTTGTTTTCGGACCCGTCGGGCTCCTGCTCATGCTGTTCGGCGTGATCTTCATCGTATGGGGCGGGGCGATCAGCTGGCTCAAACGCTAAAAGGACCATGGCAGACGAAGCAAAGACGACGGAAGTAAAGCGGGGCATCTGGTCGCGGCGCGATTTTTTCAGCCGGCTCGCCTGGGGCTGTTTCGGGATTTTCACGAGCTTCGGCCTGCTCGGCTTCCTCCGCTCCGCTTTTCCCCGGGTCCTGTTCCAGCCGCCGGCGACTTTCAAGGCCGGCCTGCCTTCGGACTACGCGGTCGGCGAGGTGAGCGAAAAATTCAAGCAGGAGCAGCGGGTCTGGATCGTGCGCGAGGAAGAGGGCATCTACGCGATCTTCGCCAAGTGCACGCACCTGGGCTGCACGCCGCGCTGGCTGGCGGCGGAAAACAAGTTCAAGTGCCCCTGCCACGGGAGCGGCTTCTACAAGACGGGCCTCAATTTCGAGGGCCCGGCGCCGCGGCCGCTCGACCGCCTGAAGGTCACGGTGGGGGACGACGGCCAGCTCGTGGTCGATAAGAGCAAGGTCCTCCGGATGGAAGCCGGCCCCGAGCCCGACGAGCAGCATCCGGAAAGCATCCTCAAAGTCTGAAGCGGGAAACCTATGGCGCTCAAAGACAAGCTGGAAGAAATCAAGAAGGACGTCGTCGAAAGCCAGGTGTGGAAGGCGATCTTCCGCCACGGCTACGACGACACGCCGCGGAACCGCGTCCTCATGGTGACGGCCAACGTCTGGATGCACCTCCATCCCGCCAAGGTGCGCCGCCACGGCGTGCGGATGCGCTTCACCTGGTGCATGGGCGGTCTCACGTTCCTCATGTTCCTCATGACCGTCATCACCGGCATCTACCTCATGTTCTACTACCGGCCGGTCGCCGAGTACGCCTACGCCGACATGAAGTACCTGGACTTCGACATGCCGTTCGGCATGCTGATGCGCAACATGCACCGCTGGGCCGCGCACGCGATGGTCGTGTTCGTCTGGCTGCACATGTTCCGCGTGTTCCTCACCGGCTCGTACAAGCCGCCGCGCGAGTTCAACTGGATCGTCGGCGTGCTGCTGCTGGTGCTGACGCTGCTCCTGAGCTTCACCGGCTATCTCCTCCCGTGGGACCAGCTCTCGATCTGGGCCGTCACCGTCGGCTCCAACATGGCGCGCGCCTCACCCCTGCTCGGGCACGAAGGGCCGTTTCACGAGCTGGTCGGCGCCAATCCGATATACGACGCGCGGGCCTTTCTGTTCGGGGGCGGGGAGATCGGGCCGCACACGCTGCTCCGGTTTTATATCCTGCACTGCATTTTTATCCCGCTCGTGGCCAGCCTCCTGATGGCGGTGCATTTCTGGCGCATCCGGCGCGACGGCTTTTCCGGCCCGTCGCTGTAGAGCCTCGATCGGGAAACCAACATGGCTGACGCGGTTCAAGAAAAGAAAAGACCGGTGGACGACAAGGTCCACACCTGGCCGCACCTCGTGCGCGGCGAGTTCCTGGTGACGATCTTCGTCGTGGCCGTGCTCGTGCTGTGGGCGCTGCTGCTCGACGCGCCGCTCGAGGAGCCGGCCAATCCCACGCGCACGCCCAACCCCTCCAAGGCGCCCTGGTACTTTCTGGGCCTGCAGGAGATGCTGGTTTACTTCGACCCGTGGCACGCCGGCGTGGTGCTGCCGACGTTCATCATCATCGGGCTCATGGTGATCCCGTTCATCGACATCAACCCCGCCGGCAACGGCTACTACACCTATAAAGACCGAAAGTACGAGATCCTCACCTTCTTTTTCGGCTTCCACGTGCTCTGGGTCAGCATGATCATCATCGGAACGTTCTTCCGCGGGCCGGGATGGAACCTGTTCTGGCCCTGGGAGCACTGGGACGCGCACAAGGTCGTGGCGCTCACCAACGTGGATCTGCCGTACCTCCTCGGCATCCGGAACGAGACGCTGTCGATCGTGTTCGGGATCTTTTGCGTCGTGGCCTATTTCATCGTCGGGATGAAGCTCTTTCACGCGTGGGTGCTCAGGGTCAAGGGGAAGGAGTTCATGGAGCGCTGGGGACCGGTGCGCTTCGCGATCACCGGTTTTCTGGTGGTGACCATGCTCGCGCTTCCCGTGAAGATGTTTTTGCGGCTCGCTTTCAACGTCAAATACATCCTGGCCACCAAGTGGATCAACATCTGATCCGATGTTCTACGTGGCCAAAACCTTCCAGGCGCTGGGAATCGCGGACGTCGGCTACGCGCTCTACGCGGGCGCCGCGCTGGGGCGCTCGATGGCCGACGAGATCGTGCTGACGTTGATCGGCGTCGGGCTTTTCTGGCTCGGGCGGGCGCTGGAGCAAAGGGCGGTTTGAGGGGCGAAGATGGCGGTTCGAGGCGTCGACGAAAAAGAAGAAAAGAAATCCTACGGCAGCGTGTTCCTGCTCGGCAGCGCGCTCCTCGTAGTCGTTACCCTGTGGTCGTTCTGGGACGACAACTTCTCGCGCCGGCCCTGGAAGGCCGTGCAGGCGGCGTTCTACCGCCTGGACTACAACAAGGCGAAGGCGGCCTACGAGGAAGAGGACAAGAAGCTCCAGGCCGACCCCGCCTACCAGGAGCTCTCCAAGAAGCTCGCCGCCGAGAAGCAGAGCCTGGAGAGCGGCGCGCTCGCCAAGAAGAAAAAGGCGCTCGAGAGCGAGGAAAAAAAGGCCACGATCGAGTTCGGCAACCAGGACCAGAAGGCCAAGTTCATCAAGAGCGAGCTCGAGGAGGCCTGGTACGAGCACGACCACGCCGTGCAGCAGGGCCGGCCGGTCAAGCCGTACAAAGATAAAATCGCCGAGCTGGACAAGCGCAAGAGCGAGCTCGATCCCAAGGTCGAGGCGGCGAAGCAAAAAAGAGATCAGCTCAAGGAAGAGATCAAGAAGCTCGGCTCGGGCCTGAAGGAGCTGGAAGACCAGTACGCCAAGGTGACGGCCGACCGGGAGAAGTGGCAGGGCGTGATGCAGAACGCCGTGCTCTTCAAGCTGGGCCCGCTTCCGGTCTACAAGATTCCCAACATCCGCCAGGTCGCGCTGAACGAGTTCGACCGCAACAACTTCGACCAGCCGGTGGCGCGCGTGGACCGCTGCCAGACCTGCCACACGGCGATCAACCGGGCCGGCTTCGAAAACGAGAAGAATCCTTTCAAGACCCATCCGCGGCGCGAAGTGCTGCTCGCCGACAACGCCCATCCGCCGGAAAAATTCGGCTGCACCTCCTGCCACGGCGGCCAGGGGGCGGCGGTCAACAGCGTGAAGCAGGCGCACGGCGAGGTGGAGTTTTGGGAGCACCCGCTGCTGCGCGGCGCCAAGGTGCAGTCGAGCTGCACCTCCTGTCACCTGAACGTCCAGCCGCTCGAAGACGCGCCGATGGTCGCCCAGGGCCAGCGGATCTTCGAGCAGATCGGCTGCACCGGCTGCCACCTGGTCAAGGGCTACGAAGACATCCCGAAGATCGGCCCGAGTTTGAAACGCATCAGCGCCAAGGTCGATCCGAGCTGGATGGTCCGCTGGGTGGAGAACCCGCACAAGTTCCGCCCGCGCACGCGCATGCCCAACTTCGATTTCAAGCCAGACGAGGCGGTGGCGATCAGCGCCTATTTATGGTCGCTCTCGAAGGACGAAGGCCAAAAGTGGCTCGACGCGCACCCGCTGCCGGCGGGCCTCGGCGCCGGCCTCGCCCCGCAGGGCAAGGCGCTCGTGGAATCGATCGGCTGCAAAGGCTGCCACGGCTTCGCCGAGGGCGAGTTCTCGACCACGGTCGGCAAAGAAAAAGACCTGGTGCCGAACCTGAAGGACATCGCCGGCAAAACCGACCCGCGCTGGCTCTACTACTGGGTCAAGAACCCGCGCGACTATTTCCCGCAGACCCACATGCCGAGCCTCCGCCTCTCCGACCCGGAGGCCGCGGCGATCACGAGCTACCTCGCGACGCTCGGCGCCAAGCCGGAGCCGATCGCCGGCATCGACGGCCGCCTGGCCGACCCGAAAAATATCAAGCGCGGCGAGGGGCTGGTCAGGAAATACGGCTGCTTCGGCTGCCACGACATCCAGGGGATGGAGAAGGAGTCGCGCATCGGCGTCGAGCTCACGACCTTCGGCTCGAAAAAGCTCGAAGAGCTGTTCTTCGGCAACCACACCGACATCCCGAACACCTGGGACGACTGGACCTACAACAAGCTCAAGACCCCGCGCACCTATGCGACCGACCGGGTCGAACAGGTCATGCCGCAGTTCAACCTGGCGGACGAAGACATCCAGGCGCTCCGGCTGCTCTTGGCCGGCTTCAAGGACACCCGGGTCCCGGCGCGCTATCAGGCCGACCACGGCCAGCGGGTCGTCCAGGTGGTCGAAGGCCGCCGGCTGATGCAGCAGTACAACTGCGTCGGCTGCCACGAGATCGAAAAGCGGGGCGGCTTTATCCGCAAATACTACCAGGAGAATCCCGCGCTGGCGCCGCCGGTCTTGAACGGCGAAGGGGAGAAGGTCCAGTCGCCGTGGCTCTTCGGCTTCATCAAGTCGCCGATCGGGCTCCGCCCCTGGCTCACGCTCCGCATGCCCACGTTCCAGCTCGCCGACGCGGAGGTCAACACGCTGGTCAACTATTTCAACGGCCTGTCCAAGGTGGACATCCCGTACGCCTACTTCGACGAGCAGAAGATCCCCAGGGACCACCTCGACGCGGCGCGCATCCTGGTCACGAAGGATTACTTCAACTGCTTCAGCTGCCACCAGCAGGGAGAGAAAAAGCCCGAAGGGCCGCCGGAGGGCTGGGCGCCCGACCTGACGCTCGCGCGGAGCCGGCTGAACCCCAACTGGATCATCAAATGGCTCCAGGACCCGCAAAAGGTCCAGCCGGGGGCGAAGATGCCGTCGTTCTTTCCGGGCGGGCCGGACAATATTTTAGAGGGCAAGGACGACCGGCAGATCGAGGCCCTGAGAGACTATTTGATGACGCTCGGCCGGGGCGCCCCGGCGGCGCCCCCCGCGCCGGGTAAGCCCGCGGCGCCGGCCAGGCCCGCGGCGCCGCCCAAGCCCGCCGCCAAGGGCGGTGTCGCATCGCGTTGAATAAGTTGCTATGCTTTGACATCTAATGATTCAGGAGGGAAACATGAAAAAAGTGAGTGTGTTGGCGGTTTTACTGGGCGCTTCGCTGGCGGCTTCGCCGTCGTATCTACTCGCCTATACCGGTGGGGACGTGAAGGACGGCGGGACCGTCTCGGGGACGGTCAAGTTCGCGGGCGCGGCGCCGGCGCCGAAAAAGCTCGAAGTCAGCAAGGACAAAGAGGTGTGCGGCAAGGGCGCCGAGAAGGTCGACAAGTCGCTGGTCGTCGCGGGCGGCAATCTGGTCAACGCGGTGGTCTCGATCACCGACATCAAGACCGGCAAGAAGATCGACGCGAAGAAGGTGACGCTCGACCAGAAGGACTGCGAATACCACCCGCACGTGCTCGCCTTCCCGGTCGGCACGCCGGTCGAGATCGTCAACCCGGACGGCATTCTCCACAACATCCACTCGTACAGCAAGGTGAACACGCAGTTCAACATCGCTCAGCCCAAGTTCAAGAAGACCGTGGAAGTGAAGATCGACAAGCCCGAGGCGATCAACGTGAAGTGCGACGTGCACGGCTGGATGAACGGCTGGCTGGTGGCGACCGACAACCCCTACGTCGCGGTGACCGACAATTCGGGCGGCTTCAAGCTGACCGACGTGCCCGCCGGGACCTACACCGTGGAGGTCTGGCACGAGACGCTCGGCAAGACGAGCCAGAAGGTCACCGTCAAAGCCAAAGAGGACGCGAAAGTCAACTTCGAATTCAAAAAGTAAACCCTTCTTCTCAGGGAGTGACCGGCCAGACAGCCGACGTCAGCCAGTAGGAAACGGCGGCGATCGCGGCGGCGGCCGGGATGGTAAAAACCCAGGCCCAGACGATCCGGCCGGCCACTCCCCATCTTACCGCAGTCATCCGCTTCAGCGATCCGATCCCCACAATCGAGCCGGTGATCGTGTGCGTCGTGCTGACCGGGATGCCGAACGCGCCGGTGGCGAAAAGCGTCAAGGCGCCTCCGGTTTCGGCGCAAAAGCCGTCCACCGGCCTCAGCTTGACGATCTTTTGCCCCATGGTGTGGACGATCTTCCAGCCTCCCGAGAGCGTTCCGAGCCCCATGGCGGCGTGGCAGGAGAGCACCACCCACAGGGGGACGTAGAACTCGCTCCCCAACACGCCCGCCGAAAACAGCAGCGCCGCGATGATCCCCATGGTTTTTTGCGCGTCGTTGCCGCCGTGTCCCAGGCTGTACAGCGCCGCCGACACGAGCTGGCCTTTGCGGAAAATGTGGTCGACGCGGCTGGGCGCGTAGTTTTTAAACGTCCGGTAAACGATGACGCCCAGCAGCAGCCCCAGCACCATGCCGATGAGGGGCGCCAGAATCATGAAGACGACCGTCTTGGTGAGACCCGGCAAAACCAGGGCGGAGGGGCCCGCCTTGATGAGGGCCGAGCCGACGAATCCTCCGATCAGGGCGTGCGACGAGCTGGTCGGCAGGCCCCAATGCCAGGTGATGAGGTCCCAGACGGAGGCGCCGATCAGCGTGGCCGCGATGACGTGGCGGTCGACGACGAGCGGATCGACGATGCCCTTACCTATCGTGTTGGCGACGTGCAGATCGAAGACCAGGAAGGCGATAAAATTGAAGAACGCGGCCCAGGCGACGGCGTAGCGGGGCGACAGGACCCGGGTCGACACGACGGTGGCGATGGAATTGGCGGCGTCGTGAAAGCCGTTGATGAAATCGAAGGCTAAAGCGAGCAAAACCAGAGCTGCGAGACCGAGATCCATGGTGTAATTCGGGCCACGGTAGCACTAAAGTTTTTGCCTGGCAACGGAAGCGGGCGGGTTTAGCGACGACCTGTTGCCTTCAGTCGTCGTCGCCACAGTGCTCGCCGCTCAGCGCTTCGAAGCCCTCTTTTCCGATGATGGGAACCATCTCGAGGGCGGCCGGGGGATCGGCCCGGCACCAGCCGAACAGGGCGTTCAGCCGGAAGAAACTTCTATGATGGAATCGAAGCCGAAGCCGACGAGCGAGATGCTGCCGGCGAAAACGCCGGCCGTTAGGGCTACGACCGCTTCGAGAGAGTTCCAGCCGATGGTCAAAGATTCCAGGCGGCGGCCGCCCCGGACGGCTCGCCCTTTTGGACTATTTTACGGAACCGGAGGCGTCGGAGTGGGAGCGCCGTACTGGCTGTATTTTTTTTCTATCTCGGCCCGCATCGCCTTGAGGCTTTTGCCTTCGTCGGTCATCTTCATCACGTCCCGCGTGATGCCGATGCAGATGGTTCAGCCCAGGCTCATCCGATCGAAAACGGGTTTTTCCGTGGGTGCGGTGTCTTTTATGTAACAGGACGCGTTGCTGGTATGGCCGTCGGCCGCGCAGCCGCAATAACAGGGAATGTAACGGAGAGTCTCGCGGTTTGCGATGGCGAAGCGGTAGGCTTCCCGGACCTCGGGCGCGGCGCGTTTAATGTCGTCGGGAAGCAGATTTTCGGGAGCTAACGTGTAGGCGGGTTTAAGCGCGCCGAATCCGAGGTCGCCGCCCAAGGAAATTCCAGCGGCAACTACCAGCCCGTTCACAAGAAAACGCCGTCGGTGCATCGGCCCCATGTCTTCTTTTATATCACCCACAATACGACGAGGACAATGTTCGCCGCCGCGGCTCCTGCCGGGCGCCGGGGCTTATTTTTTATTCCGGTAATAATTCCACGCCCGCTCCATATCCACCGGCGGCAGGGTCTCTTTCTTGCCCAGGCCGGATTCCTCCGCGCGGAGAAAAACCGGCGCGCCGATCTGGAGCGCGCCGTACAGCATGTCGGCGGCCTCCTCCAGATAAATCGCCATCATCACGGCCTCGGGGACCGTCCGGCCGACGGTGACCTGGCCGTTGCCTCTTAGAAGGACCGCCGGATTTTTTCCCAGCGCCTCGGCGACTTCTTGGCCGAGCGCCGCGGTCGAGATGAGCGGCGTCTTGTCGAACAGCGGCACGCCGCCGTGAAAATAGCTGCCGTGGTTGTGCACCGGCTCGAGCCTTTTTCCGGCCACCGAAAAATAGCTCGCCCTCCGCGCGTGGACGCGCGCGATCGCCCCGACGTCCGGGCGCGCGCGGAAAATCGCCGCGTGCAGCGCCGCCTCGAAGGGCGGCTCGGCGCGCCCCGCGACGACCGCGCCCGCGAGGTCCATCACCAGCAGCTCTTTCGGCTTGACGAGCGCGAGGCTCACCCGCGGCGTCAGGAGGAAATGCTTCGTGCCCGGGATGCGCGCGCTCACGTGGCCGAAGCCGCGCACCAGTTTTTCGCGCGAGAGGATCCTCGACGCGGCGATCAATTGCCCCTTGACGGCGGAAATCTCCTGGCTCATGGAACTCCCTTGATTGGTGAAAATTTGTAGTATATATAGCATCCGAGACGCGCAGGAAAGAGCCGCCCATGAAAGTAAAAGTAGAATTCGAGGCGAATCCCAAGGGCGAGGAAAGCCCGGCCGGCTTCGTCATGGGCGACCGCTCGATCAAGGTCGTGGCGGTCATGGACCGCTGGTACAGCTCGCAGGGAAGCTATTACCGGGTCTCGGGCGACGACGGCAATTTTTACATCCTCAAAGGGGAGGCCGGGGGAGATCTGTGGGAGCTGGTCTCCTTTACCCACAAGGATTCCCGGGGCACGGAAGTGGAATTCGACGGGACGAAGGAGCTCCAATAACCTTATCCCCCGCAGGGCGATCCTCCAGGCCGCAATCTCGCAATCAAACGGTTTCTAGCTTCAAGTTTCGGGTTTCAAGCCGCGCGCGGCTAAAAGCGCGAAATTCAAACGCCGGGTGGTGTAATGGCTGA
>WNFL01028144.1_pt4 | contig 16463 bp, 20 predicted proteins | sample 5400361 | NCBI WGS metagenome assembly WNFL01 (sample SAMN13153351, study PRJNA577476) | soil metagenome | isolation source: 40 cm soil on Douglas fir-dominated hillslope | place: USA:California | collected 2013-09-17 | reverse complement strand
GCGACGCTCGCATGGTGGAAGCGGCGGTATCTCACCAAGCAGGCGCTTCTCGGAGGCGCCAAAAACTACAAGCTGCTGCAAGCCCTGCAGGCGCACAGAGGTCCGCTCGAGGAACGGGCGGCGGGAGTCGTCTCTTCCTACGTGACCGCAAAAATCGTCGCCTTCGCCCTAATCGAAGCGGTGGCGATTTACGGCTTCGCCCAGGCGCTCGCCAGCCGTTATTTCATGGGCCAATATATTCTGTCGGCCGCCGCCGGCTTCCTGCTGCTGCTGGAATTTCCTTCCAGGAGATTTCTCCGGGAGCTGCTCGAAGAAGTCGAAAAAGAATTTCAAAAGTAAAATGACCGAACGCGAATCCCTCCGGGCGGCGCCGGACGACGGCCCGGGGCCGCTCGCTCCGTTTCACCACCGCGACTTCCGCATCTTCTGGACCGGGCTGATGCTTTCGAACACCGGGTCGCAGTTCACCACGGTGGCGATGGCGTGGCAGATCTACGAGTTGACGAACTCGCCGCTGCAGATCGGCCTGCTCGGCCTGGCGCGCGCCGTGCCGCAGATCGTCCTGCTGCTCGTCGGCGGGGTGCTGGCGGACGCGATGGATCGGAAGAAGCTCATGATGTGCACGCAGGCGGCCCTGTTCTGCGTCTCCGCGTCGCTCGCGTTTTTCACCCACACCGGCCGGGCCTCGCCCTCGCTGCTCTACGGCGCGGCGATGCTGCTCGCTTTTTTCAGCTCGCTCGATTCGCCGACGCGCCAGACCATGGTGCCCAACCTCGTCCCGCGCGAGGTCCTGGCCAAGGCGCTGGCGCTCAACGGCACGCAGCGCCACGTCTCGGTGATCGCCGGGCCGTCGCTCGCGGGCGTGGTGCTCGCCGCCTACGGCCCGGAGGCTTGCTACGCGCTCGACGCCTGCTCGTGGATCTTCATGATCGTCGCGCTCGGGCGCATCCGCACGCCGCTCAGCGCCGGGCGGGGCTGGCGCGCGGTCTCGTTTCAGGCGCTCCGCGAGGGATTCGGCTTCGTCTCCGGCCACGCGGTGATCTTCCCGCTCATGATCCTGGACTGCGGCGCCAACTTCTTCGGCTCGGCCAAGGCGCTGATGCCGATCTACGCGCGCGATATTCTCGCCGTCGGACCGCGCGGCCTGGGGTTTCTCTACGCGGCGAGCGCCGTGGGCTCGCTCACGGCGGCCGCCTGCTTCAGTCTGTTCGGCCGGGTGCGCCGGCCGGCTCCGTGGATCTACGGCGGGGTCGCGCTTTACGGCTCCTGCATGGCCCTCTTCGCCGGCTCCCGGCTATTCTGGCTTTCCGTCCTGCTGCTCGCCGGCTCGGGGGCGGGCGACACCGTGAGCGCGATCCTCCGCGCCACGATCAACCAGCTCGCCACGCCCGACGAACTGCGCGGCCGCATGGCGTCGATCAACAGCGTCTTCACGAACAGCGGGCCGCAGCTCGGTCAGGGCTCGCCACGCTCGCCATGCTGGGGGCGGTCGCGGCGTCGTTTCCCGCCATTCGCCGCTTCCGGATCGGCCGCGAGATTGCTGCCGCGGAGGTGAAGGCGGCGGCGCCCGGTTAAAGCAGCTCAGCGGTTGGTCATTTTCCGAAGAGCCCCTGCAATCCCTTCATGATGTCGTCCTTGGTGGTGTTCTTTTTCTTTTTCTTGCCGGTGTCGGTCGCGGCGCTGTCGTCCGTCGCCGCGGTGTCCGCGCTATCCTTCTTGTTCTTGGGCTTCTTGCCCATCAGACTTTCCAGGCCGCGATCCATGAACCCTTTCTGCATCGCGCGCGCGATATAGTTCATGTCCGGCTTGGGCTTGGCGCCGGGCAGCTTCCCCGAAAGAGTAAAAGGCACCTCGATCTGTCCCTTGTCGTTGGCGAAGCCCTTGGCTTCCTTGGCCTTGCTCAGGATGTCCTGCGAAAGCTGCTGGGAGAATGTCAGCACCGCCTTGAAATCGACCGTCCGGTCGAAGGCGAACCAGCCTCTGCCCTGGGTTTCGAATTCCGCGGCCGACACGACGAGGTCGTCCGTGCGCGCCCGGCCGTCGCCGATCACCGCCGAGGCTTTCATCTGCTTGAACTCCGTGTCTTTGGAGCTGAAGATCGCCGGGTATTTTTTCCGGATATCCGCCGGCACCAGATTGACCGGAATCCCGTTCGACATGACGCTCTCCGCCAGGTTCACGTCGACCAGCGCGCCGTTCTTGACCTCCGCCTTCGCCTGTCCCTTGAGGCTCTTCTGAATCGCGTCCCACCCTTTCCCCGAGCCGGTGACGTCGAGGTCCATATCGATGAGCCCGCGGACGTTTTGCGCCTTGCCCGGAGCGAAGGCGCGGGATAGCTCGGTCACGTCCATCGCCTTGACGTTGACGGTGCCGCCGAAGCGCGGCACCGTCTCGCGCATATCGTAGCGGCCCTTGGCCGCGAGCCCGCCGGCGAAGGCGCCGAGGGTGAGGCTGTCGATCGTCGCCACCCGGTCGGCGAGCGCCACGGTGGTTTTCAAGTCCTTGTAGTCGCCGTCCGCGATCGCGCCGCCGGGCGAGGTGAAATTGCCGCGCGAGGTCACGGCGCCGTTTTTTACCAGGACCGTTCCCTCGCCCTTCAGGTCCTTCAGCACTTCGGCTTTTTTCCGCCCCTCGGTCGCGCCTTTCAAATCCGCCAGGTTCAGCTCCGGCGAGGAGATGCGATAGCTCATATTCAGCGGCGTGAAGCTCGCGATCTTGGCCGCCAGGCGCACCTCCGATTTGCCGATGTGGAAAGCGCTCTCGGGCAGCTCGGCGTTGCTCCCGGTGAAGTTGATCTTGGCGTTCAAATCGGTCACCGGCTGGGCCAGCGCCGGAACGCGCGCGCTGACGCCGGAGAGGCTCAGCGTGCCGCTCACGTCGGGGAGCGTGTCTTTGCCGAGACGGCCGGTCACGCGGCTCTTCGCGCCGACGTTGCCGGCGAGGCCGAGGCCCTTGGGGAGCTTCTGGCTGAAGCCGGGAAGGGTCTTCTCCAGATTCGCCAGCGAGATCGTATCGAGCTCGATGTCCCCCTCGATCGGGAGGTTCGTGAAATCGGCCTTGGGCCCGACCGGCCCCACCCGTCCTTTCAGCTTGAAGTTCTGCTTGGCCGCGCCCAGGACGGCCGCTTCCAGGGTGACGTCGATCGGGCGATCGTAATTGATGTCCTTGATTTTGAAATCGACCTGGGTGGCGCGGAAATCGACGCCCCTGGCGTTGTCCAGATAATGAATTTCGCCGCCGTCCACGTCCACGAGCGCCACCTCCAGGGCCGGCGGAGCGCCGGCCGCTTTTTCCTTCTTTTCTCTCTCTACTTTCTCCTTCTCCCTTTTCTCTTTGGCCCCGCCGATGGTGGAAAAGTTGAATTGACCGCTCTTATCCCGGATGACGTTGATCACGGGCTCGTGCAGGACCAGGTTTCGCACCTGGAGCTCTTTGCGGAGGAGCGGCAGGAGCTTCATGTTGACCTGGAGGTCGGCGGCGCGGACGAAGGGCTCCTTGGAAAACGCCGGATCGTCGGACAGGGAGAACTGCTTCAGGCGGACGCCGATGCCGCCCCAGAGGGTGAGGGCTATGTCGCCCACGCCGAGCTGGCGCCCCAGGGATTCCTGCGCCTTGGCGAGCAGGTATGCTTTATTCCGGTTGATCAGGCTGTTGAGGTTCATCAGGGCCAGGGCGGTCACCGCGACAAGAACCAGCAGGGTTGCGCCAGCCATAATAAGCCATTTCCTCATCTTTAACTCCTTATTAGCCGTGAGAATGCCTACCGGCACCACTCCGTGCGATTATCGCGCTTATTTCCGGCGGTTTCCAGACTTGCTCCGGTGCGATGGCCGCTATCGTTGTTGCCAGCCTCGGGCGCTTCGCATAAGCTGTTTCCTGAAACCGGATAACAGGAGGGATTCCATGTGGTATTTGATCCATCGCCGGGCCGTGCGTCCGCGCGAGGAGTGGACCGTCAGTCTCGACCAGCATCTGGTCTGGATGAAAGAGCAGCACGAGAGCGGGCGCATACTTTTTTCCGGCCCGACGGCCGACCGCAAGCTCGGCATCTACGTCATCCGGGCCGGCTCCCGGGAAGAGGCGGAGCGGGTCGCCGCGAGCGACCCGTACACCCAGGCTGGCCTTTGCGCCTTCGAGCTCTTCGAATGGGAGGTCCATCAGGTTCTCGGCGCCGGGCCTTTCACGGCGGCGGCCTTGCGCGGGCATAAATAAACCAATGGATTTGGCCGAAGCGCGGAAATTCTTATCCGGACATCACCGCGGCGTGCTCGCGACCCGGCGCCGGGACGGACGGGTCCAGATGTCTCCGGTCTCGCCCGGGCTCGACGACGCGGGCCGGGTCATCATCACCAGCCGCGAGACCGCCTACAAGATAATGAACCTCCGGCGCGACCCGCGCGCCTCGCTCTGCGTGTTCACCGACGCCTTTCACGGCTCCGGGTGGATTCAGATCGACGGCCGGGCGGAGATTCTGTCGCTGCCCGAAGCGATGGAGCCGCTGGTCGACTGGCACCGCCGCGTCAAGGGCGAGCATCCGGACTGGAGCGAGTACCGCCGGACGATGGAAAAGCAGCGCCGCGTGCTGCTCCGCATCGTCGTCGAAAGCGCCGGGCCGGACCTAAAAGGCTAGAGATTTTTTTATTGACTAAAAAATTTGCGGGGGATAAGGTTTACGTCAATGTTGAGTTTTGAATTTTGAATGTTGAATGAAAAGGCTAAATACCTGAATTCAAAACTCAAAACTCGTAATTCAACATTGTTTTAGGAGTCTCTATGTCGGTCAACAAAGTCATTTTAATCGGCAATCTCGGCAAAGACCCGGAGGTGCGCTTTACCGCCACCGGCAAGGCCGTCGCCCGGTTCCCCATCGCCACCAGCGAGATGTGGAACGACAACGAGGGCCAGCGCCAGGAGCGGACGGAGTGGCACAACATCATCGTGTGGGGAAAGCAGGGCGAGACCTGCGGGCAATACCTCGCCAAGGGGCGGCAGGTCTATATCGAAGGCAGCATCCGGAGCCGCTCCTACGACGACAAGACCGGGCAGAAACGCTACGTCACGGAAATCATCGCCCAGCGCGTCAGGTTCCTGGGCGGCGGCGGGGGCACGCGCGTCGCCCCGGAGGCGGAAGGGGACGTGCACGGGGAGTCTTCCGGCGGGGCCCAGACGCCGCCGGGCGACGATGATATTCCGTTCTGAGATAAGTTCCCGCCCTAACCTAATGACATGACACCGCCGAGGGCACTTGTCATCCTGTCTGCCCTTATCGCGCCTATCGCGTTTAGCTTCACCCCGGCCCATGCTCTGTCCTGCACGAGACTGCAAGATACTTACGTCCTTGCATGCGATGGCCGCGACTGCGCGCCACGCTTTCGAGCGCCCGAGATTCCTGCCTATTTTGCATGCGCGCGGCGGGTCATCCTAACGGAATTCCCATCATCGGCCCTGGCTCGGATCCAACGGGTTGTACTAGCACAATACGGACAGCCGCCGAACGGGGTGGTGGAGGTTGTTCTCCGGCGTGCTTATCTACCCCTCAAGTACGATGTAGTCGAGGAATGGGAGGCCCGCTATGAAAAGGACCCGTATTATATTCTCCGTATGCGAATAATAACCGAAGGGGAGGAGGCATTTCGAGCCGCTCTGGAAAAGCGCAGCGTCGAGGAGGCGAGAGAGGAGAGGTTGGCCAAGATCAAGGACAATGTAGAAGGACTGCTTGTCGCGGTCGCCTTTGTCGCTTGGTGTGTCTGGTTCGGTCTGCGCATACGACGAAAGCCGAAAACGGCTCATTTAGGCCTCCCGGTCCGGGCACTCTTTTTTAACGTGTTGTTCTTTGGCGTCGCCTCCTCGATCCCATTTATCGCCGGGGCCCGCGTCCCGCTTTGGCAATCGCTCGCAGCTCTCTTGCCAATTGTAGCCGTTTTGATCCAGCTTGCGATTTTTGCTGTTGCCCATTTCCGCGGCCGGGATTTGCCTGACGCGGCGCTCTCGATATAACAGCAGCCGACATGAACCCCTATCTCCGTAGATTCATCGCGCTATCCCAAACGGCCGGCGCTGTCCTCGTGGCGCTCATGGTCGGATACGATCTTCTGTACATTCCTTTCGAGCCGGAGCTGGTCTTTCTCGCCGCCTGCCTTTTCGCCGGCTCGGCGCTGGCGGTCTCGGGCGGCGTGCTGCTGGGGCTCGACCGGCGCCGGGGCTATCAGCTTTCGCTCGCCGCGCAGGCGCTGCAAATCCCCATGTTCGGCTCGTCCGCCTTCAGCTACGCCCTGGTCTTCGGCTTCGGCGCCTGGCTCTCCTTCGCGCTGTCGGAGGAGGGATGGAGCATGGGGGTGAATTACAGCATCGGCGAGCTGCATCAGTTGTATCCGGGCGGGGGGCCTGAGATCGCCGTCGGGATCAATGCGGTCGCGCTCTGCTTCGCTCTCCTCCTGTGGCGGACGCTCGCCCGCGGTGCGCGGCCCGGCCGCTAGGTCGAGACCGCCTTTACCCCTCTCCAGGAAATTCCTGCGCTATTTCAGTGTTTATTGATTTGCGCAGCGCGCGCGCCGGTCTATGCTGAGAAGAGTGCGCATGAGCGCACGAGAAGGAGGGTATCGCCATGGGTATTCTCGGATGGATCGTTTTCGGCCTGATCGTCGGAATAGTCGCCAAGTTTCTGACGCCGGGCCGCGATCCCGGAGGATTTATCGTCACGATCCTGATCGGCATCGCCGGGGCGTTGATCGGCGGCTACCTGGGGCGCGTCCTGGGATTGTACCGCGAGAACGATCCGGTCGGCTTTGTGATGGCCGTGGTCGGCGCGATCGTCCTGCTGCTGTTGTATCGGATGGTCGCCGGGCGCCGATCGATAGCTTAAAATTGTTTCTTCGGGAGAGTGTTGTCCGGTTCTTCTTTTTCAACCGTCCACTATTATTGATGAACCGACATCTCTTGCGGATCGGCTGCTAACTAACTATAGGATGGCCGAAGGCGCCGGGCTCTGAGCGCGGACTTCAGACACGCCGGCCGTCTTCCGAAAGGATCGGCGAAGGAGCGGGCGGTGCGGGCAAATTAGTGAAAAATCGTCAAACCGAAGCCGCGTGGGCTTATCATAACGGAACCAAGCACTCCTATCAGAGCATCCGCCGGGCGCCGCACTATCTCGATTGGGACAACCAGCCGATCCCCTTTAAAATCTATTCCAAGCTGGACCCCATCCCTCTAGCAGAGCGCCTGTCCGTCTCGGCAATGCCGGCGCTGGCGGCCGTTTCCGCCGTCGAAGCTCCGCGCGACGATCAGATTCAGCTCGCACAGCAAACCTTGGCGGAGATCTTCTACTTATCCGGCGGCATTACACGACGGCGGAATTACGGCGGAAGGGAGATCCAGTTTCGCGCCGCCGCCTGCACGGGCGCGCTTTATCACATCGACCTGTATCTCGTCTGCGGTGATCTGCCGGGGTTGGCGGCCGGCGTCTATCAATTCGACCCGCGCGATTTTTCCCTGCGCAAACTTCGCACGGGTGATTACCGCGGGGCGCTTGCCCGCGCGAGCGGGGAAGAGCGCGCGATCAAAAACGCCCCGGCGGTCATCGTCTCGGCTTCGACCTTTTGGCGCAACGCCTGGAAATACCAGGCGCGGGCCTATCGGCACTGCTACTGGGACAACGGCACCATGCTCGCCAACCTGTTGGCCGCCGCGGCCGCGCGCCATGTGCCGGCGCGAGTGGTCATGGGGTTTGTCGATCGGGAGGTGAGCCGTCTCCTCGGCCTGGATACGGCGCGCGAGGCTGCGCTGGCTTTCGTAGCTCTCGGCGACGCGGCTTCTCAGGCCGCCGGGCCGTCTCCGGCGGTCGAGCCACTCGCGTTCGAGACCGAGCCGCTATCGAAGACTGAAATCGATTATCCGGCCATCCGGGCGATGCACGAGGCTTCGTCCCTGGAAAGCGAAGAGGAAGCCGCCGCGTGGCGCGAAGCGAAGCGGCCGGAAAGCGGAGAGAATAAGCCCGAAGAAAAAAAGGCCGGTCGATTTTTTCCGCTCCAGCCCCTGACCGATGGAGAAATTCCCCTGGATTCGATCGAAACAGTCATCGCGCGCCGCGGCTCCACGCGCGAGTTTTCGCGCGCGCCGATTACTTTTGCCGAGCTTTCCACGATAGTCGATCGGGCGACGCGCGGCGTGCCGGCCGACTTCTCGCATCCCGGCGAGGCGCCGCCGAGCGACCTCTATCTCATCGTTCATGCCGTGGAGGGTCTCCCTGCCGGCGCCTATTATTTTCACCGGGAAAGGCGCGCGCTCGAGCTCTTGAGGGAAGGCGACTTCCGCCGCGAAGCGGGTCATCTCGGGCTGGGCCAGGACATCCCGGCGGACGCGAGCGCCAACGTCTATTTTCTTGCGGATCTCCACCGCGTCCTGGACCGCTTCGGCAACCGAGGCTATCGCGCCGCCCAGCTCGAGGCCGCCGTCATGGGCGGGAAGCTCTATCTCGCGGCCTATGCGCTCCGGCTCGGCGCCTCGGGGCTCACCTTCTTCGACGACGACGTGACGGCATTTTTCTCTCCGCATGCCGCGGGAAAGAGCGTGATGTTTCTGGCCGCCGTGGGCCAGTCCGCCAGGCGGCGAAAATAATTATTCGAGAACGAGGTATCTTAATCCCCACCGTCTGTTATAGTCATGATCACGTAGCGGCTGGCGGCCTACGTCCAAACAGCAAAACCCGGCTACAATTTTCGAGCATCGTTGAGGCGGTCCCCTGGGGTTAACCGCCTCTTTGTGTTTTATGGGACGGAGCGGGTTGGAAGGAAGAGAGCGTCATGGACCATCGTTCAACGATCAACCGCATCGGCTTCATCGGCAACTATCTACCGCGCCAGTGCGGCATCGCCACGTTTACCACCGACCTGTGCGAGGCGATCGCCGTCGAATACGCCGACACCACCTGCATCGCTTTGCCCGTCAACGACATCGAGACCGGTTACGCCTATCCGGCGCGCGTCCGCTTCGAGCTGACGGAGAAAGATATCGAGTCGTATCGCCGGGCCGCCGACTTCCTCAACACCAACAACGTCGATCTCGTATCCCTGCAATTCGAATACGGCATCTTCGGCGGGCGGGCGGGCAGCCACATCCTGGCCCTTCTCCGCGAGCTGCGCATGCCGGTCGTTACGACGCTCCATACCATTCTCCGCGATCCGGACCCGGACCAGCGGCGGGTGCTGGAGGAAGTCGCGGCGCTGTCGGACCGGTTGGTCGTCATGAGCCGGCGCGGCGCGGAGTTTTTGCAGGAGATCTATCACGTGCGGCCGGAGAAGATCGATTCGATCCCGCACGGCATCCCCGATCTGCCGTTCGTGGACCCGAGCTTTCACAAGGACCTGTTCGGCGTCGAGGGCAAGCTCGTTCTGCTCAGCTTCGGACTCTTGTCGGCGAATAAAGGCATCGAGAACGTCATCGCCGCGCTGCCCGCTATTCTGGCCCGCTATCCGAACGTGGTGTACATGATCGTCGGCGCCACCCATCCCAACGTCAAGCGCGCCGACGGCGAAACGTACCGGTTGTCGCTCCAATGGATGGCCCAGGAGAAGGGCGTGGAAGGCCAGGTGATTTTTTACAATCGATTCGTCAGCCTGGAGGAGCTCGTCAAGTTCATCGGCGCGGCGGATATTTATATCACTCCGTATCTCAACCCGTCGCAGATCGTCTCCGGGACGCTCGCCTACACTTTGGGCGCGGGCAAGGCGGTGATTTCGACGCCCTATTGGTATGCCGAGGAGATGCTGGCGGAGGAGCGGGGGGCGCTGGTGCCGTTCCGCGATCCGGCGGCCCTGGCCGGGCAGGTGATCGACCTGCTGGACAACGAGGCGAAGCGCCACGGCATGCGCAAGCGCGCCTATCTCTACGGGCGGCAGATGGTCTGGCCCCAGGTGGCGCGGCGCTACATGGAGAGCTTCGAGCGCGCCCGGGCGGAGCGCCGCCACTTCACCCCGCAGGGTTTCACGGTCGAGGCGCTGGACCAGCGGCCGGCCGACCTGCCGCCGCTGAAGCTCGATCATCTGCGCCACATGGCGGACGAGACCGGCATGCTGCAGCACGCCATTTTCACGGTGCCCAACTATCATGAGGGCTACAGCACCGACGACAACGCCCGCGCGCTCATGGTGAGCACTCTGCTCGAGGAACTGGGCAGCGGCGAGGCGTTGGAGCTGGCCTCCCGGTATCTCGCATTCGTCTGGTACGCCTTCAACCCGGAAACCGGACGCTTTCGCAACTTTATGGATTACCAGCGCCGCTGGCTGGAAGACAGCGGCTCCGAGGATTGCCACGGCCGCACGCTCTGCGCGCTCGGCACCGTGTTGGGCCGCTCCGGCACGCCGGCCCTGCACAAAATGGCGGGATGGCTGTTCGAGCAGGCGCTGCCCGCCATCGTCGCCACCACCAGCCCGCGGGCCTGGGCCTTCGCGCTGATCGGCGTCCAGGAATATCTGCAGCGATTCGCCGGCGACCGCATGGCGAGCCAGATCCGCGAAGAGCTGGCGGGCCGGCTGCTGGCGCTCTATCGAAGCCACCGTTCGGATGAGTGGCGCTGGTACGAAGAGGTCTTGACCTATTGCAATGCCGCGCTGCCGCACGCCCTGATCATGTGCGGCCAATCGATCCCCAATAACGAAATGATCCAAGCCGGACTGGAGACGCTCGGCTGGCTGGCCGACCTGCAGCGCTCCGAGTCCGGGGGGCATTTTGTCCCGATCGGCTCCAACGGCTTTTTCGCGCGCGGCGGTGAGCGCGCCCGGTTCGATCAACAGCCGGTCGAGGCCCACGCCATGGTGTCCGCCTGTCTGGAAGCCGCCCGCATCACGGGTGACAAGCGCTGGTTGAAGGAATCGCGGCGCGCGTTCGAGTGGTTCCTCGGGCGCAACGATCTGAACCTTCCTATTTACGACCCGACGACGGGCGGCTGTCGGGACGGTCTCCATCCCGACCGCCTGAACGAGAATCAAGGCGCGGAGTCGACGCTGGCTTTTCTCCAGTCCCTGCTGGAGCTGCGCCTGGCCGAGAACGCCCTTCAAACTGCGAGGCCCCGACCCGATGAACAACCAGCACCCCGGACTCTTCTCGCGTCATAAGACGAATCCGATTTTGACCGCGGCCGGTTGGCCCTATCGCGCCAACACCGTGTTCAATCCGGGCGCCACGCTGCTGCAGGATGGAACCACCCTGTTGCTCTGCCGCGTCGAGGACCGTCGCGGCCACTCCCACCTCTGCGCGGCGCGCTCCGCCGACGGCGTGGGCGGGTGGCTGATCGACCCCGAGCCGACGCTGCCGGCCGACCCGATACGTTTCCCGGAAGAGATCTGGGGCATCGAAGACCCGCGCATCACCTATCTGCCCGAACTCGACAAGTACGCCGTCGTCTATACCGCCTACACGCGCGACGGCCCCGGCGTGTCGCTCGCTCTCACGAAAGATTTCCACGACTTCGAGCGCTGCGGCGTAATCATGCCGCCGGAAGATAAAGACGCGGCGCTGTTTCCCCGTCGCATCGACGGCCACTGGGTTTTGATCCACCGCCCGGTCAGCGCTCCGCGCGCCCACATGTGGATATCCTACTCGCTTGACCTCGTCCACTGGGGCAATCACAAGCTGATATTGGAAGCGCGGCGCGGCGCGTGGTGGGACGCCAATAAAATAGGCCTCTCGCCGCCGCCGATCGAAACGCCCGAGGGCTGGCTCGTGATCTATCACGGCGTGCGCCAGACGCCGGCCGGCGCCATTTACCGGCTGGGATTGGCACTGTTCGATCTCGACGCGCCGGAGCGCTGCTTGAAGCGCGGCGACGAGTGGGTCTTCGCCCCCGAGCAGCCCTACGAGCAGCGCGGCGACGTGGACAACGTCGTCTTCCCGTGCGGCACCACGATCGCCCCGGACGGCGATACGCTGCGCATGTATTACGGCGCCGCCGATACCAGCATCGGCCTGGCCACCGGCAGTATCCGCGCCTTGCTCGAATGGCTCGAACGGAGACCGCTCGTGGCTGCCGGCGAAGTCTAAAAGCGATCGGGAGGTTCGATGACAAACCCCATATCCTATAAAAACTGTCTGATCACCGGGGAGTCCTTCCAGCGCGTAAAAGACGGCGCGTGGATTCCCCAATACCACTTAACGCGGCCCAAAACCGAAACGACCGGCAAGGGCAGCGATTTTCCCTCGGACCAATATCAGTTCCATAAAGATTTTCCGACCGAGACCGAGGCCGACGAGTACGCGTTCCGGATGGCGCGGGAGTGGATCGATAAGAACTGAGCCCGGCAATGCGTCCGTTGTCGATCGCCCCTAGCGCGATCCTGTCGTATCACGAGCCCGTATGGAAAAGTTTTTTGCCACCTGCCCGCGCGGCCTGGAGCCGGTGCTGGCGGAAGAGCTCCAACGGCTGGAGGCGGGAAACATTCATGCCGTGGGAGGCGGGGTCGAGTTCGGCGGGGATTTCCCGCTCTGCTACCGGGTCAACCTGGAAAGCCGCGTCGCCAGCCGGGTATTGTGGCGGGTGGCGGCCGGGCGCTACCGCGACGAAGAGGATATTTACCGCGCCGCTTACGCGCTCCCCTGGACCGATTGGTTCGATCCCGAATCGACCATACGGGTCGACGTCTCGGCGATCCGTTCTCCCCTGAAGAGCCTCAATTTCGTCACCCTCAAAATCAAGGACGCAGTGTGCGATAAAATCCGCCGGCTCTCGGGCCGCCGTCCGAGCGTGAATACCCGCGCCCCCGACGTCCCGATCCAGGCCCATCTGACCGACCGGGACTTTACGCTTTATCTCGACACCACGGGCGAGCCGCTGTTCAAGCGCGGGCGCCGCATCGCCCAGGGAGACGCGCCGCTCAGAGAAAATCTCGCCGCCGGGATTTTGCGCCTGGCCGGATGGGTCCCGGGCGTTCCGCTCCTCGACCCCATGTGCGGCAGCGGCACGTTCCTGATGGAGGCGGCGCAAATGGCGCTCGAAGTCGCGCCCGGCGCCGGGCGCCGGTTTGCCTTCGAGAAGCTCAAAAATTTCGATCAGCGTCTCTGGCGCGATCTCGGGCGGCAAAGCGCGGACCGGCGCAAGGCCGCGGCCGCGCTCCCGATCTACGGCAGCGACCGTTCCGGCGCCGCGCTCAAAGCGGCGCGCGCCAACCTGGCGGCCGCCGGCTTCGAGCGGGCGGTCAAGCTCGCCGAGGCCGACGTTCTCGAAATCTCCCCGCCGGCGGGCGAAGGCATCATCGTCACCAACCCGCCGTACGGCGTGCGCCTCGGCGAGCAGCGGGAGCTGGCGGAGTTTTATCCCAAGCTGGGGGACGCGCTGAAACAAAAATTCAGCGGCTGGCGCGCCTACATTCTGAGCGCCGACATGCGGCTCCCGAAGCTCATCCGCCTCGCCGCGTCCAAACGCACGCCGCTCTTCAACGGACCCCTCGAATGCCGGCTATTCGAGTACAAGATGGTCGAAGGGACCCTGCGGCAGAAAAAGCCTGAAGCGTGATCCCGCCGGGTCATCCGGCAAACGGCCGACTGTTTTTCCCCGCTTGAAAAGAAGTCGATAGTTCTTTTCAAGTTCGTCTTGTATTGGACAGCAAACCCTCCCGGGTCCGGGTAAAGTTCCATGGAGATGGACATGGGGTTCATCGGTTCAAACCAGGGCCTACGCGGATTGCATAGCCTTTCCGGGCGCTTGCAACTTGCTCATCGAGCCGGCCGCATCGGTAATTACTTTCAAAAGCGTCCAATATTAGACAGTAATTTTTCCCACCTAGGCTATCCTATCCAACACGCACGTTGTTGTTCGAATTTCTAACCCGGTCTCAAGCGGTATCGAGACCATTTATGGAACTCCGCAAAAGAATCTCTATGAGGAGGCATCCCGATGGAAATTCCCAGGGACATTAGTGGAAAATCGACCGCCTTGCTGGTGACGGGGCTCGTTCTCGTCCTGTTCTTCGGCTATCGGGCGCACGTCAACTCGCGCCACGCCTTGCAGGTCCTCGATCTGCAGGTGCCCAACATCATGCGGGTCACTTTCGACACCCAGGTCTTCGCCCTTACGCCCGCCAATCTTCAGCCCGTCCTGGCCAGCGCCGCGTTGCAGTTCGGAGGTCCCGAAGGCAAGACGGAAATGGAGAAGTTCAACAAGGCGTTCGACTCGCACCTGTGGATCGCCGTGATGACGCGAAACCGCGGGCTTCAATCCGCGGCGGAGGTGTTGACGCAGGTGCGCATGACCACGCCGATCACCGCCCTGCACGGCTACAGCTCGACCGGCTACGCCAACATGGAGGTCAAAGAGGGCGGCATCGGCAAGGAAACGGCGACCGTCAACTGGAACTATATCGAGCCGGGCATCACCGCGGTCACGCTCATCGGCGTGCAGCCGAAAGATTTTCCCGGCAAGGCGCCTTATTCTAATAAGGACATGCGCATCTGGGCGCGGGATTACCGGCTGTACTTCGAGCTGGCCGAGGTGAAATCCAAAGACGGCGCGATCGCGTACGCCTATTGAATAACGCTCCGGCAAAACCCGCCGCCGGCAGGAAAGCTGGAGAGATATTTTTATGGCTAACGGGACGCTCGAAGAAGAGTTACTGGATATCAGGGTGGCCGACGCCTCCTGGCTCTACAAGCTCTACTTGAACCAGGAAAAGAAGATCCTGGGCCTGCTCTCGGTCAGTCTTTTTCTCGCCCTGTGGGAGTTCATGTGCGGAGCCTGGAGCGCCTATAACCCGATTCCGGTTTTACGCGTCATCCCATGTTCATGAGCGCGCCTTCGCTCGTCTGGAAAGCCGCGGTCGGGCGGTTCTCCGAAGGCGATATCTACAACGATCTCTACGTGAGCGGGACGGAATTTTTCATTGGATATCTTCTTTCGGTCGTGGTCGCCGTTCCCTTCGGCGTCGCGGTCGGATGGTATAAAAAAATGAGCTACGTTTTCGATCCGTTTATCAACGCCATGAACGCCACACTCGCGGGTCGCCTTGCTGCCCCTGGTTAGCTTCGGGGCTTCGGAGTGGCGCCTGTTCTCGGCGGTGGTGCTTCCTTCGACCGTGCCCTTGTTTCTTACCGGTTTGCGGCTGGGAGTCGGGAGAACCCTGGTCGGCGTCATGGTCGGGGAGCTTTACGCCGCCACCGCCGGAATCGGCTTTATGATCACGGTCGCCGGCGCGACCTTCCAGACCGACAAGGTCTTCGGGTGCTTATTTTTGCCCTGACCGGCATGGTCTTGTCGGAGATGCTGAACAAGGCGGAAGCGCGCTTTGAAAAGTGGCGCCCTAAAGTAGGGGCGGCCGCATGACGGGAATTCGAAAAGTTAGAGGAGATTCGAGTGATACTGAGCGTAGGCGATAAGGTCAGTTATCCGTGCCAGGGCCCCTGTCTGGTCGGTCCGGTCGTGGAGCGGGTCGTCGACGGCAAGCCGACGGAGTTCTACCATTTGATCGTATTGGGCGACGCGGGCGGCGACTTGTTCATCCCGGTGGACGATCAGGCTCCGTCCAGAGGCGTCCGGCGGCTGCTGGACCGCTCCGAGATCCCCAAGGTGCTGGAGCGCCTGCAACGGGCGGCCGGCGCGGCCAAGAACTGGAAGCGGCGCGCCATCGACAACTCCAAGCTTTTCGCCACCGGGTCGGCGTTCGACCTGGCCGAGATCGTCGAGTCGCTCAGCGGGCTGGCCGAGACCAAGCCGTTGTCTCCGGGCGACCGCCAGACGCTACAAAGGGCCAGGAAACTGCTGGTTTGCGAGATCTCCGAGGTGACGGGCGCGATCCAGAGCGTGGCCGAGGCGCAGATAGACGGCGCTCTTAAAGTCCGCAAAGACGCCTGAAGAGACGCGGAGTGCGATAAGAAGAAAATTTATCAGCGAGCACGTATACAAACAGATCGAACTGACCGGCTCATCCAAAATCGGAGTGGAAGACGCGATTCAGAACGCAATTACCAAGGCCTCCAAAACGCTCCGCAATCTGCATTGGTTCCAGGTCCTCGATACCCGGGGAAATATCGAGCAAGGGAGGGTGGATTTTTGGCAGGTGACGGTCAAAGTCAGTTTCCGGCTGGACGACGAGACCAATCTTTGACCTCGATTCGCCATGGAGGCCAGCATGAAAAACAGCCAGGACCGCCCGGTGGAAAAGCCGTTCGACGAGCGCGCCGGAGAGGATTTCTATTTCGCTAGCAGGGACCGTGAGCTGGTGGAGGAGATGAAGGCCTATTTTCAGACGTCCGAAGCGGCCGCGCGGAGAGAACGGGCGTCCGCCTGTCCGAAGTGCGCCGGGAAGCTGGAAAGCTACGGGTTTATGGAATTTGTTCTGGATCGCTGCCGTGGCTGCGAAGGCATTTGGCTCGGAAAGGGCCAGTTGGAGGGGATTGTGAGAAGAGCGGCCCGCGGGCCGCTGGGGGCTTTTTTCGATCGCTGTTTTTCCAAAGACGATACGGCCCGGCAGGTTTAGGGACAA
>WNFL01405257.1_pt1 | contig 16467 bp, 15 predicted proteins | sample 5400361 | NCBI WGS metagenome assembly WNFL01 (sample SAMN13153351, study PRJNA577476) | soil metagenome | isolation source: 40 cm soil on Douglas fir-dominated hillslope | place: USA:California | collected 2013-09-17 | reverse complement strand
CCGGCGCATGGCCGACGGAAGCAAGACGGCGCGCGACCCCGGCTGGCTGCTGCTCATCCACCAGATCCCGCCCAAGCCGAACTACTTCCGCGTGAAGATCTGGCGCCGCTTGCAGCGGCTCGGCGCCGTCGGGATCAAGAACTCGGTGTACGCCCTGCCCAGCAGCGACCAGGCGCACGAAGACCTGAACTGGGTGCTGCGCGAGATCGTCGAGGGGGGCGGCGACGCTTCACTGGTCGAGGCGCGGTTCGTCGAGGGCTTGAGTGACGAACGGGTGAAGGAGATGTTTCGGGCGGCTCGGGACGCCGAGTACCAGGAAATCGCCACCGAGGCGCGGGAGCTTGCGCGCAGGTTGCCCAGGAAAGCCGACCTGACCGAGGAGAAACGGGGGGAGCTCGACCCGGTGCTCGCCCGTCTGCAGAAACGCATCGGCGAGATCGCTGCGATCGACTTCTTCCACGGCCGCAGTCGCGAGCCCGCGGAAGGGTTGCTTCAGGATCTGGCCGAGCGCCTGGCGCCGCCCGAGCCCGAGCCGGAGAAGAAACCGAACGTGCTTGACAAGCCCCGCGGACGCACGTGGGTCACGCGGACCGGGATCCACGTCGATCGGATGGCGAGCGCCTGGCTGATCCGCCGGTTCATCGATCCCGATGCCAAGTTCAAGTTCGTGGCGGCGCGCGAGTACCGGCACAAGGAAGGCGAATTGCGCTTCGACATGTTCGACGGCGAGTACACGCACAAAGGCGAGCTGTGCACTTTCGAGGTGCTGTTGCGCAGCTTCGAGATTACCGACGCGGCGCTGCGGCCGATCGCCGAGATGATCCACGACGTGGACCTGAAGGTCGAGACGTACGGCCGTCCCGAGACGCCTGGCTTCGAGCAGCTCGTCAATGCGATCGCGATGGCGCACCGCGAGGACGAGGTGCGCCTCGCGCGGGCGACCGCAGTGCTCGACGACCTGTACGAGCTGTTCAGGCGCAAGCGCCCCGACCGTGGGCGCAGGGAGGAGACATGAAGAGGCCCCCATCGGCCGTCGTCGCCATGCTGCTCGGCGCGACGGCGTTCGCACAGGAGAAGACCATGATCACGTTCAACTTCGATTCGGACGCTCCGGGACAGCCGCCCAAGGGATTCGAATTCGGCCTGACCGGGAAGGGCAAGCCTGGGAAGTGGGTGGTGCAGGCGGTGGACGATCCTCCCAGCGGCAAGAACGTGCTCGCGCAGACCGACGGCGACACGACCGACTATCGCTTTCCCGTCGCCTACACGGGTCCGGAGCTGAAGGATCTTCGCCTGGCCGTGAAGTGCAAACCGATCGCCGGAAAAGGCGACCAAGGCTGCGGGATCGTCTGGCGCCTCAAGGACGCGGACAACTACTACGTCACCCGCGCCAACGCGCTCGAAGACAACGTCCACCTGTACCGCGTCGTCAAAGGCAAGCGGGACCGATTCGCCGGGTGGAATGGCAAGGTCGCATCGGGCGCATGGCACGAGCTGGCGATGGAGATGGTCGGCGACCACATCCAGGTATTCTTCGACGGCAGCAAGGTGATCGACGACCACGACGGCACGTTCAAGGACGCCGGCAAGTTCGGCGTCTGGACCAAGGCCGACTCAATCGTCCAATTCGACGACCTGACCGCCACGCGAAAGTAGGAGCGACACCGTGCCCGATGCCACTGGGCCCGCAGGCAAGCAGCAGACCGGATGACCCGACCAGGAAGGCTCATCGCCGCGGTTGCGCTCTGCGCCTCCGGGCCCGCGTTCGCATATCGCCCCTTCGACGGCACCGACGCGGCGGTCGCGGACCCAGGTCAGCTCGAAATCGAGCTCGAGCCGGTGGGACTCCTGCGCGAGGGGTCCGACCGGTTCCTGGTCGTGCCTGCGCTGATCGCGAACGTCGGAGTTGCGGAGCGCCTCGAAATCGTCCTCGAGGGACGCCACCAGTTCCTGCTCGGCACGGCAGCGGGTCCTCCACGAACGCGGTTCGTCGACACTGGCCTGAGCTTGAAAGGCGTGGTCCGACAAGGCGAGCTTCAGGAAAAGAGCGGTCCGAGCGTAGCGATCGAGGTCGGAGCGCTGCTGCCGACGCTGAACGACGAGCCGGGCGTCGGCGCGCAAGCAGTGGTCATCGTGTCACGGCGGTTCTCGCAGGGTATGGTTCACCTGAACGGCGGGGTCGCTTTCTCCCGCTCGCACGACCTGGATCTCGTCGGCAGCGTCATCGTGGAGGGCCCGCCGGCGTGGGTCGTCAGGCCAGTCTTCGAGCTGTTTTCGGCCGGCCAGGTGGCGGGGCCGTTCGTGCTGACGGGACTGGCCGGCATGATCTGGCGCAGATCCGAAACGTTGGCATTCGATGCGGGCGTGCGAGCGGGCCGCGTAGCCGGACAGCCGCTCGTCGAGGCGCGTCTCGGCCTCACCTTCGCCATCGACCTCCTGGCGCAAGGCTGACCTGCCCATGGCCACTGGAACGGACTGCGGGAGATGCGCGCAGGTTCAAAAGCGTAGAGACAGGCCTCGAACCTCGACGTCGTCGCGGCGGTGCACGAGTGGCACGAGCGTGCCCACGGCTGCGCCTGCGACAGCCCCCACGGCCACGTCGGTATAGAAATGTCGCCCCGCCGCGACCCTCTCGGCGGCCACCATCGTGCCGACGGCCACCGCCAGCACCCACGGCCAGAGATGCTGGTGATGCCGCACCTCGAGCGTCATGGCGGTGACCGACAGCGCAGCGAAGACGACCGACACGTGCCCGGAGTAGAAAGAACGGTACCCGCCAGGCTGGTTCAGCAGCGTCGGGTCTCGGGCGTAGGTCCGGGGTAGCGGCCGCTGCACGGCATACTTCGTCGCGGTGACCAGCGCGCCGTTCACGGCCAGCGCTTCGCCGTACACCGTCACGTCTTCGAGCAGTGCCGGCGACCAGCCGAGGTCCAGCGCATCGAGGAGCGGCGGCGCTACCAGGACGATGGCGGCGGTCGCGTCGCTGGCGTCGTCGAGGACCTTGTTGTGGTTGCCGATCACGTGTCGATCGAGCGAGTTGACCTCGCCTGGATCGCAGGGGCAGCGCGGATGGATGAGATCGTTCGCGAAGGCGTACGGCAGCGCGATCGCGAGCACGCCCGCGGCGATGATCGGAACGTCGACTGCAGGCGTCACGCGGTAGATGGAACGAGGGGCCACCTGGATGGCTTCCGGGGGAACCGGCGCCGCGAGAAGCAGTGCGAGTTCGATCATGCTGGCAACAGTAGGCCAGGTCGGGTCGGAACGGATCGAGCTGTCAGGCGATCTCTGTGCCTGGCCTCGCGCCGCGTCGAATCCAATTCTCCCGTGCGCGATCGATCGTCCATGCGGCGCATCCGCTCAAAACCCCTCTCCGTCGGCCCAAGGGGAACACGTCCGCGGCACCATCGAGAGCACGGACGGGCAGGTCCTCACCGTGGCCACCTCGTCCGGATCGGTGCGCATCCGGCTGGCGCCGTCGACCCGCGTTGCCGAAGTCGTCCGGTCTGACGCCTCCCACATCACGGACGGGAGCTTCGTCGGGATCACCTCCGTCGCCGGCCCGGACGGCTCGCAACGAGCGGTAGAGGTCCACATCTTCCCCGAGGCGATGCGCGGGACGGGCGAGGGTAGCTACGGCTGGGATTGGCCGGGTGCTTCGCAGGGCGGCAAGATGACGAACGGAACGGCCCTCGGTTCGAAGATGAGCAACGGCAGCGTCTCGAAATCGAAGATGACGAACGGAAGTGCGTCGGCGAGCGCGGGCGGATCGTCGCTGACGGTCCGGTACAAGGACGGGACTTCGGACGATTCGCAGACGATCACCATTCCACCTGGCATTCCCGTCGTCGCACTCCAGCCGGGAGGGTCTGGCAACCTGCAGCCGGGCGTGCACGTCTTCGTGGTCGCCACCCGGAGCTCCGATGGAGGCCTGACGGCCAATCGCGTGCTGGCAGGCAAAGACGGCGTCGTGCCGCCGATGTAGTCGAGTTTGAGAATGGGCCGATGAGAAAGCTGGAGAAGAAGCACCCGCTCGCCATCCGCTGGTTTCACTGGGTCAACTTCCCGCTCTTGTTCCTGATGATCTGGAGCGGCCTGCTGATCTATTGGGCCAACGCGGTGTACCGGCTCGGGCTGGGGAAATACACGCTGTTCACGTTGTTCCCCGAGCGGACCTTCGCAGCACTCGGCATCCCTCACCGCTTGGCCGAAGGCATGGCGCTCCACTTCTTCTTCATGTGGTTCTTCGCCATCAACGGGTTCTTGTACGTCCTCTATACGGTCCTTTCCGGAGAATGGCGCTACCTGGTGCCGAACCGCCGCTCGTTCCGCGAGGCCGTCCAGGTCGTCCTTCACGATCTGCACTTGAGCAAGATCGAGCCCCCGCCGCGAAAGTTCAACGGCGCGCAGCAGATCGCATACACGACGGTGATCCTGATGGGCGCCGGCTCCCTGGTCACCGGGCTGGCCATCTACAAGCCGGTCCAGCTCGCGTGGCTGACGGCGCTCCTCGGCGGCTACCAGCGGGCGCGCTGGGAGCACTTCTGGCTGGCCGGCGGCTACGTGCTCTTCTTCGTCATCCACCTCGTGCAGGTCGCCAGGGCGGGCTGGAACAACTTCCGCGCCATGGTGACCGGCTACCAGATCGTGAGAGCGGGCATCCGCCCTCCGGCGGAAAAGCCGAATCCGAGCAGGCCCGCGGGGGAAGCGGCTTCATGAAGAACCGACGTCGCGAACCGGTGGACGAACAGGACGCCCGGGTCGCGCGGGAGATGCGCAACAAGTCACGGCGGAGCTTTCTCGTGATGGGCATCGGCGCGGCGGCCGGCTTCGCCGGATGGAAGTGGCTCACGGCGCGACCCGAAGGCGCCGACCTGCCCCGCCCGTTGCGGCGCACACTCGAGTTCAACGGGAAGCTCGGCGAGAGCTACTTCGAGGAAAAGAGTCTGACGCCGACGTTTCCGCGGGACATGGCCCGTATGCCGCGCGTGAACGGCGAAGAGGGCATGTCCGTCGGGTTCGATCCGGTGACCTGGCGGATGTACGTGACGGGCGCGGGGCGGGCAAGATCGTTCACCCTCGAAGAGATCCAGCGACTACCGCGCGTCGACATGACCACCGAGCACAAATGCATCGAAGGGTGGAGCACGGTCGTCAACTGGACGGGCGCGCGCCTGAGCGACTTCGCTGCGGCGTACAAGCTGGCGACTCGAAGCGGAACGTCGCCGGACATGCGGACCCGGCCACGTGACCTCCTCCGGTATGTCGGTCTGGAAACGCCTGACGGCGGCTACTACGTGGGAATGGACATGCCGAGCGCGCTCCATCCACAAACCTTGCTTTGCTATGAAATGAATGGAAAGCCATTATCGATTTCGCATGGGGCGCCCCTGAGGCTCGTGACGACGGTGAAATACGGGATCAAGTCGATCAAGCGCATCGGTAGTCTGACCTTCACCGACGATCGCCCGCGCGACTTCTGGGCTGAGCAGGGCTACGACTGGTACGCCGGCCTCTGAAGAGCACGCGGCGGATCGCCGTCGACGCGATGGCCGCGACGCTTTGGCGCTCCGTGTCGAAGAACGGTCCTACGACAGGTGTCGAACGACTGACCAATCAGGGCAAGGGAAATCCGTACTGAGCGGCGAGGGCACGGAGTTGCGCGGCCTCCGTCAGCCCGGTTCCGGGCCCCTGGCTCGGGCATGGCACGCCGAACGGCCCTGCCGGAACGTCGATGGTCGGCGGGTCGTTGCGCGGAAGGGAGTAGTCCAGCTCGTCCGCGATGTTCGCTGCCGTCGCGTCGCGGACCGAGAGCGGCTCGAGCCCCCAGTTGGCTTCGATCATCCGCAGGACCGAAGTGTGGTCGTACTGCCGGTGCGAGACCGCCCCTTTGCGGGCCCACGGTGCGACCAGCAAGGCCGGCACGCGGAACCCGAGCCGGCCATCGACGTCGCCCGCCGCGCGCGTCACGGGCGGGATCGCGGCGGTCGGCGGTGGCACGTGGTCGAAGAATCCTCCCCACTCGTCGAAGTTGATGAAGAGGACGGTTTCGTTCCATTGGGGCGACCGGGTCACCGCCTCGTACACGTCATGCATCAGCTTCTCGCCGTTGCGGATGTCGCCGTGCGGATGATCGTCGTTGCCGGTGCCCGTGGCTTCCTGGGCGAACTGGCCGTCGATGAAGGCCACCTCCGGCAGGGTTCCCGCGGCCGCATCCGAATAAAAGCGGTCGATCGTCGCGCTGATGCCGACGTACTTCGCTCCCCACAGGCCGAGGAACGGCAAGTCGCTGTAGTAGTAGCGGCCGCGCAGGCCCTTCTGCGCGAGCCGGTCCCAGATGGTCGGCAGGGTCGACAGCTCGAAGCTGTTCGAGATGCGATCGGCCTGCCCGGCGTGCTGGTAGATGCGGTTGGGGAAGGTCGCCGAGAGGATGGACGGATGGTACCGATCGAACGTCGTCCATTGCGGCACGGCCTTGCCCAGGAACGCCAGGTCCGGCTGCGTGTAGGGTCGAGTATACGTCGTTCACGAGAAGCCAGCCGTCGTTGCGGCCCCCGTCATACTCGACCCTGCCGCCCGAATAAGAGTGGTCCGGATCCCGGAAGCCGCACCCCTGGAAATCCGGCGCCAGCTCGTGCGTCGGGTGGAGCGCGCCCGCCGCATCCGGGTACGCGAGCCCCGCCTGCCTGCCATCGGCGCCCGGGACCCAGCCGAGGAAGTGATCGAACGATCGGTTCTCCATCATCAACACGACGACGTGGCGGAACTGGCCGGGTTTTCCGTTGCTCGCGTTGCCCTTGTCCGGCTGCCCCGCGACCGCGGAGGCGGCGCCCTGCGCCTCCGGCGAGGCAAGACTGGTTCCGCAGGACAGGGAGAGAAGGAGAACGACGGTGGCGCGGGGGGCGTTCATGGCCATGCAACCTCCTGGGTCGGGGTCCGCGCACGTTGTGCACGCGACGCCGGTCGATCAATCCGGCGGGCAAATTCCGCCGGCGCCCGAGAAACCAGTGACGCCCCGCGGAATCCAAGCCTCCCGGCGGACGTTCGCCCGGAAGGACCCTACTCACATGCGGATGATAAGTGAGCCTCTGCCCCGTCGCGCCGCGCTCGCTGCGACCCTTTCCCTGGTTGCGGTCCTGTCCTGGGCTTGCAGCAATGGAAAGGCCGCCGCGCCGCCGCCCCCGGCCACCGTGGCAGTCGTCGACGTGCTCAAGCAGGACGTCCCGGTGCGCACGCAGTGGGTCGCCACTCTCGACGGCTACGTGAACGCCAGGATCCAGCCGCAGGTCACCGGCTATCTCGTCAAGCAGAACTACGTCGAGGGCTCGTTCGTCAAGAAGGGAGAAGCGCTGTTCGAGATCGATCCGCGCCCGTTCCAGGCGGCGCTCGACCAGGCCCGCGGCCAAAGGGCGCAGGCCGAGGCGCAGCTCGGGCGGGCAGCGCGCGACGTCGAGCGCGACACGCCGCTGGCGGCGGCGCGCGCCATCGCCCGCAGCCAGCTCGACAACGACATCCAGGCCAAGCTCGCGGCCGCGGCCTCGGTCGAATCCGCCAAGGCGGCGGTGAAGACGGCCCAGCTCAACCTGGAGTTCACCAAGGTCCGCTCGCTCACCGACGGGATCGCCGGGATCGCCCGCGGACAACTGGGCGACCTGGTGGGGCCGGCGACGCTGCTCACCTCCGTGTCGCGCCTCGATCCCATCAAGGCGTACGTCGCGATCAGCGAGCGCGAGTATCTCCGCTTCGTCGGCGGGCTCGACGGGCAGGCCGAGGCGCGCCCCTTCCCCAACGGCGACACGCCGCTCGAGCTTCTCCTCGGGGATGGCACGGTCTACCCCCATCCCGGCAGGTTCGTGCTGGCCGATCGCCAGGTCGATACGGCGACCGGTACCATCCGCATCGCGGCGGCGTTTCCCAACCCGAGCAACATCCTGCGGCCGGGGCAGTTCGGCCGGGTGCGCGCCACGATCGGGCTCAAGCAGGGCGCGCTACTGGTGCCGCAGCGCGCGGTCACCGAGCTGCAGGGGAGCTACCAGATCGCCATCGTGGGGAAGGACAACAAGGTGGCGATCCGGCCGGTCAAGGTCGGAGCGCGCGTCGGGATGATGTGGGTCATCGAGGACGGCCTTGCGGCCGACGAGAAGGTCGTCGCCGAAGGGGTGCAGAAGGTGCGAGACGGCGCGCTGGTCACGCCGGTGCCGTTCCAGCCCCCGGCCAAAGGCTAGACGGTGGCTCGCTTCTTCATCAGTCGCCCCATCGTCGCCATCGTCATCTCGATCATCACGGTCACCGGCGGTCTGCTGGCGATGCGCAGCCTGCCGGTGGCGCAATATCCGTCGATCATCCCGCCCCAGATCATCGTGAACGGCACCTTCACCGGCGCCGACGCGGTGACCGTCGAGCAGTCGGTGGCGACGCCCCTCGAGCAGCAGATGAACGGGGTGGACGACATGCTCTACATGCAGTCCACCAACGCCAACGACGGGACCATGGCGTTGACGGTCACCTTCGACATCGACACAGATCCCAACATCGATCAGGTCAACGTGACAAACCGGGTGTCGCAGGCTCAGCCCAACCTGCCTCCCGACGTCAATCAGTTCGGCCTCGCTTACCGGAAATCGACCGGATTGCCGATGCTGATCATCTCGCTGTATTCGCCCCACCAGCGCTACGACTCGCTGTTCCTGGCCAACTACGCGAACATCAACATCAACGACGCGCTCTATCGCGTCCGGGGCGTGGGCGAGGTGCGCCTGTTCGGGGCCAGCGACTACGCGATGCGGGTGTGGCTCAAGCCGGACGTGCTGGCGAAGCTGGGGCTCACCGTGCCCGACCTGGTGCGGGCGATGTCGCAGCAGAGCACGGTCAATCCGGCTGGCCGGGTGGGGGCGGAACCGGCGCCGTCCGGCAAGGAGATGACCTATACCGTCCGGGCGCAGGGTCGGCTGCAGACGGCGGAGGAATTCGCGCAGATCGTCGTTCGCTCCAATCCGGACGGCTCGGTCGTGCGCCTCTCCGGCTGAACTACCAGCAGGTCTCGCGCGTCAAGGGGCAGCCCGGCAGCATCGTCGCGGTGTTCCAGGCCCCCGGTTCCAACGCGCTCGACGTGGCCAAGGGCGTGAAGAGCGCAATGGAGGAGCTGAAGCAGCGGTTCCCGCCGGACCTCGACTACGTCATCACTCTCGACACCACCTTGCCGGTCACCGAGGGGATCACCGAGATCGCCAAGACCATCCTGGAGGCGATGGCGCTGGTCACGCTGGTCGTCTTCCTCTTCCTGCAGAACTGGCGCGCCACGCTCATCCCGCTCATCGCGGTGCCGGTCTCGTTGATCGGCACGTTCGCGGTGTTTCCCTTGCTGGGCTTCTCCATCAACACCCTCTCGCTGTTCGGGCTGGTGCTCGCCATCGGGCTGGTGGTGGACGACGCCATCGTGGTGGTGGAGGCGGTGGAGCACCACATCGAGGAGGGAATGTCGCCGCGCGACGCCACGCTGCAGGCGATGAAGGAGGTGTCCGGGCCGGTGGTGGCCATCGCGCTGGTGCTGTCGTCGGTGTTCGTGCCCATCGCGTTCGTCGGGGGCATCCAGGGGCGGCTCAACACGCAGTTCGCGGTGACCATCGCCATCTCGGTCCTCATCTCGGCGTTCAACGCGCTGACGCTCTCGCCGGCGCTGTCGGCGCTGCTCTTGCGCCCGCGGCAGCCCGGCCGCGGACCCCTGGCGCGCTTCTTCGGACTCTTCAACCGGGTCTTCGAGCGGGCCACGCACGGCTACGTCAGATGGAGCCATGGCCTGATCCGGAAGGCGGGCATCGGCATCGCCATCCTGCTCGGTTTCATCGCCCTCGACGCGCTGGTGGCTCGCAAGCTCCCCACCAGCTTCATCCCGGAGGAGGATCAGGGCTTCCTCTTCGTCAACGTGCAGCTGCCGGCGGCTGCCTCCCTGGAGCGCACGGAGGCGGTTGCCCAGAAAGTCGAAGGCATCCTGGCCAAGACCGACGGAGTGCAAGCTTACGCGTCGATCGTCGGCTTCAGCCTGCTGACGCGGGTGTCGTCGTCGTACACCGCCTTCATGTTCGTCCAGCTCAAGCCGTGGAGCCAGCGCGAAGGGGCGGCATTGGAGGCGCCCGGTATCCTGCGCACCTTGAACCGCGCGCTGGCCACCCAGGTGCCGGAGGCCACCGCGTTCGCGTTCAGCCCTCCGGCGATTCCCGGATTCGGCAATGCCGGCGGCTTCTCGATGTGGCTGCAGGATCGCAGCGGCGGATCGGTGGAGTTCCTCGATCAGAACGTCAAGGCCTTCGTGGACGCGGCGCGCAAGCGGCCGGAGCTGACCGGGGTCAACTCGGTCTTCACTTCCGGAATCCCGCAGGTCTACGCCGACGTTGACCGGGACAAGGTGTTGACCCAGGGGATCGCGATCGGCGACGTGTACCAGACGCTGCAGACCTACCTGGGCGGCCTCTTCGTCAACCAGTTCAATCGATTCGGCCGCCAATGGCGCGTGTTCCTCCAGGCGGAGGGCGAGGATCGGTTGACCGAGCAGGACATCGGCCAGTACTACGTCCGCAACGCACAGGGCAACATGGTCCCCCTGTCGGCGGTGACGAGCACGCGCCGGATCGCCGGCCCCGAGTACACCAATCGATTCAACTTGTACCGCGCGGCGCAAGTCATCGGCTCGGCGGCGCCGGGATACAGCTCCGGGCAGGCGTTGGCCGCGCTCGAGCAAGTGGCGGGGCAGGTCTTGCCGCGCGAGATGGGCTATGGGTTCGCCGATCTTTCCTACCAGGAGAAGAAGGCGTCGGGCAGGGCGGGCGCGATCTTCGCCCTGTCCCTGGGCTTCGTCTTCCTGATCCTCGCCGCGTTGTACGAGAGTTGGTCGCTCCCGTTCTCGGTGCTGCTGTCGGTGCCGGTGGCGGTCCTGGGGGCATTTCTCGGTCTCTACCTGCGCAACTTCGATCTGGGGATCTTCGCGCAGATCGGGTTGGCGATGCTGATTGGCCTCGCGGCGAAGAACGCCATCCTCATCGTGGAGTTCGCGCGCGACGAGATGAGGAAGGGGCGACCGCTGGTGGAGGCGGCGCTCGAGGGAGCCCGGCTGCGTCTTCGCCCGATCCTGATGACCTCGTTCGCCTTCATCTTCGGAATGATTCCGCTGTGGGTGGCAACCGGGGCAGGCGCGATCTCGCGGCAGATCCTCGGCACGGTGGTCATCACGGGCATGCTGGCGGCGACGGCCGTCGCCATCTTCATCATTCCCGTGCTGTTCGTGCTGGTGGAGAGGCTGGCCAACCGCCGCCGGGCGCACGAACAGCCGCCGGAGCCGGTTCCCACCGAGCCGGAGGCAACGCGATGAAATGGGCGGCGCTGCTGGTCTTGCTCGAAGCCGGCTGCATGCTCGGACCGGACTACAAACGTCCCGCCCTGAAGGCTCCGCCGACCTATCGCGGCGGAGCAGAGGGGGGCGGGACGGCGTCGCTGGCCGACAAGGACTGGGGGCGGGTGTTTCCCGACCCTGCGCTCGGCGAGCTGATCCGCACCGCCCTGGCGCAGAACCAGGACGTGCTCATCGCGGCCACGCGGATCGAGCAAGCCGAGGCGCAGCTGGGGATCACGCGCGCCGATCAGCTTCCCGTGGTGAATCTGGCGCTCTCGGCCGGACGGGAGCGCGTCGCGGCGACCAGCCTGACGCGAGAGTTCACGACCAGCGTGTTCCAGGGAAACGTATCGGCGTCGTGGGAGCTCGATTTCTGGGGCAAGTTCCGCCGCGCGAGCGAGGCCGCGCGCGCCGATCTGCTCGCCGCCGAGTGGAACGGCCGGGCGGTGATCACCAGCCTCATCGCCAGCCTCGCGAGCGCGTACTATCAGCTCCTCGATCTGGATCTCCAGCTCGACATCTCCAAGCGGACGCTCGCGTCCCGCAAGGAGTCGCTGGAGATCGTCAGCCTTCAAGAAAGCCAGGGCGCGGTCTCGCTCCTGGACGTGCGTCAGGCCGAGCAGCTCGTCTACAACGCCGCGCAGACGATCATCGACATCGAGCGACGCACCGAGCAGCAGGAGAATTTCATCAGCGTGCTCCTCGCCCGGAATCCCGGGCCGATCCCGCGCGGAAGGAAGATCACGGAGCAGCCGCACGATCCGGTGGTTCCGGCCGGGCTTCCCTCGTCGCTGCTGCAGCGGCGACCCGACATCCAGCTGCAGGAGGCGCGCCTCATCGCGGCGAACGCGCGCATCGGCGTCGCGCGGGCGGCGTTCTTTCCGTCGATCTCGTTGACCGCCGGGGCCGGAACGGAGAGCGCCGACCTCACCAACCTGTTCAAGGGCCCGTCGGCCATCTGGAATTTCATCGGGTCCCTGACGCAGCCGATCTTCGCCGGAGGCAGGCTTACCTCGAAGGTGAAGCTCGCGGAGGCACAGGAGAAGGAGGCGCTGCTCGTGTACCAGCAGACCATCCAGCAAGCGTTCCGCGAGGTCTCCGACGCATTGGTGGCGTATCGCAAGAACCGCGAATTTCGCGAGCAGCAGCAGCTCCTCGCCAACTCGACCCGCGATGCCCTGGCGCTTTCGGAGCAGCGTTACCGGGGAGGGGCGGCGAGCTATCTCGAGGTCCTGGACAGCAACACGAGGACGTTCGCGGCCGAGCTCGGGTTGGCGCAGGCGCAGCTCAACGAGCTGCTGGCGCTGGTGCAGCTGTACAACGCCCTCGGCGGTGGATGGCAGGCCGCGGACGCGAAGGCGTCGTAGCCAGGTCGTTCGTCAGGCCAGCTCGCGCAACACGCGGGTGCGCAACTGCTGCTCGCGCTTCTTCCCCCGCTCGATCGCCTTCTGCCGCTCGGCCTCTCGCGATCGGGGCGGGCCGTGGACCTCCAGCTGGCCGAACATCCGGAGGGTGATCGCGGTGATGTGTTCCACGGCGTGATCGCAGACCTGCTTGTTCGCCTTGGAGAAGGACTTGAGGCCGGTCAGCTTGCGCACGTACTGCAGCGCGGATGCACGGACTTCCTCCTCGGTCGCCGGCGGTTCGAAGTGGTGCAGCGTCTTGATGTTTCGGCACATGCATCGATGATATCGCCGATCGGGCGTCCCGGCACGCGGCAGGCCGGTCCCATCTGGCGCGATCCATGCAGCTCCTCTGCTCGTGCTTCCGGGCACCCCCGCAATCGAGCGAGGCGCTGGCGGAAGATCGAGGAGACTGTCATGAAACTGAGCAGGGTCTTTGCAGTGATCGTCGCGGCAGGATCGCTGGCGGGGGCGAGCGCGCGTGCGCAGGACACCAGCTCCGCAGATGCATCGAGGGGAGCCACGTCGTCCACCCAGCCGAAGGCGCGGAAGGGAAGCGCCAAGCCGCAGCCGACGCCGTATGGCGACGTCGTCAACGGCCCCTCGACGCCCGACGCCGATGGCATCCCGGTGGCCAACCCCAACCCGCTCTCGGTGGAGAAGGAGCGAGGGGAGCTCGGCGGCATCGAAAGAACTCCCGGCGAGCTGACGGACGAATCGAACGCCTCCGGCGATTTGAAGCCGAACACAGACGGGTATTGAGGACCGGCGATTGGCCGGCGCAGCTCGATCGCGCCGGCCATCGCTCCCCGTTACCAGCGGCCGATCGCCCAGAGCAGTTGCGCTCGCGCCGTTGCGAGTTGGAAGTCCGTCTGGACCACCGCAGCGGCCGCGTTCGCTTCTGCGATCTGCGCGTCGCCCAGCTCGATCACGCTGCCCGAGCCGTTCTGGTAACGCCCCTCGGCGAGCGACAAGCGCTGGCGCGCCGCCACCAGCGCATCCCTCGCCGAAGTCAGGGCTCCTTTCGCCGCGCGGATCGCCAACACCGACTGATCGACGTCCGCGCGCACCTGCTGCCGCACCAGGTCGAGCTGAGCGGCCGCGAAGCCCAGGTTCCCTTCCGCTTCGTGCACGATCCCTGTCGTGAACCCGCCCTGGAATATGTTCCAGGTCAGGGTCACTCCCGCGGCCACGTTCCAACCCATGTAGTTCGAGCCCGTCTCGGTCGACTGGATGAAGCTGGCGCCGGCGGCGATCGACGGAGCGTAGGCTCCACGCGTGGATTGGATGAGGAGCTGCTGCGCCTTGACCTGCTCGGTCGCGGAGGCGATCTCCGGGCGTGCCTCGAACGCGGCTGCGAGCAGGGGCTCGAACGCGCCGTCCTCGCCGGCCTGCGGGGGCAACCCCTCGTTGGCGACGTCGTAATCGATGGGGCCTTCCACTCCCATGGTCTGGTTCAGCAGCACCTTGGATCGCTGGTACGCGGTGTCCGCATTGATCACCTGCACCTCCGCGGTGGCGAAGTCCGCCCTGGCCTGGGACAGGTCGATCGGCGCCCGCGTCCCCGCCTCTACGAATCCCTGGATCTGGACGAGGTGATTGCGCTGGTTGGCCAGCGTCTCCCGGGCGACGGCGAGCAACTCCTTGAAGGCGACCGAGTTGAAGAAGGCGACGCGCACCTGGAAGAGCACCTGCAGCAAGGTGGAGCGCTCCTGATCGGCGAAGGCGCGCGCGCTGGCCTGCGTCGAGCGCCAGCGATTGCTGGTCTGCCCGAAGTCCCAGAGGAGCTGCGTCAAGTTCACGCTGCTGTTCCACAGATTGACGCTGCTCCAGTTGGTCGAGATGCCCTCGCGGACGATGCCACCGGGGCGGAAGAGAAAGTTGGTCGTCGACCGCTCGAAATTTCCGACCGCCGAGAGCTGCGGCAGGAGCGACGAGCGGGACTGCTCGGCGCGCCCCTGCGCGGCCTGCGTGCTCCCTCGCGCCGCGCGGAGCTGCGGCTGGCGCTCCTGGGCGACCCGTTGCGCTTCCCCGAGCGTCAGCAGTCGCACGGTCACGCCCGGCTGGTTCGAGACCCGGGGCGGCGACGCCTGGGCCAGGAGGACGGCCAGGAGCGCGATCATCCCGTGCTCACCGGCTGGACCTGCATGCCGTCGGTGACGGCGCTCGGCGGAGTCGAGATGACCTGCTCTCCGCCGGAAAGCCCGGCGACCAGCTCGATCGTGTTGCCATCGTCCGGCCCTGGCGTCACCGCGACGAGGTGCACTTTCCCGCTCTCGTCCACGACCGCGACGTGGACACCCCGGGAATCCGCGATGACGGCGCTCGACGGGACCCGTACCGCTTTGTGCGAAATGGCGACGTCGAGCGAGATGTCGACGTACATCCCGGGAAGTAGCTCGCCGGTCGGGTTCGGGAGATCGATCTGTGTGCGGAGCGTACGCGAAGCAGGGTCGAGCGCCCCGGCGGTCCGGACGACGCGCCCGCTGAAGGTGCGGCCCCGGAAGTTCCTCACGGCGACCTTTGCTTCCTCGCCGACGCGGATGCTGGGCGCGAACGCCTGCGGCACGTCCAGGAACGCCCTCATGATGTCCGTCCTTGCGATCTCGAACAGCGCGGTGGCCGTCGTCCCGGCGCCCGCGTTCACCAGGGTCCCGACGTCCACCACGCGCCGGGTGATGGTTCCGTTGTACGGCGCATACACTTTTCCGAACGCGACGAGGGCCTCGAGCTGCTGTACGTTGGCGCGCTGGGCGTTGACGGTGGCCCCCGCAGCATTCACGTTGGCATCCCACACGGCCGCTTGCGTCTGCGCCTGGTCGTTTTCCTGCGCGGAGATCAGCAACTTGGTGAAGAGCTGCTGCTCGCGCCGAGCGGTGACGTAAGCGAAATCGCGGTTCGCCTTCGCTTGCGCCAGCGCCGCAACCGTCTGCCGCAAGGTGGCCCGCGACTGCGCGAGCTGCTTGTTGAGCTCGGGGGTCTCGAGCACCAGGAGGAGCTGCCCGTCCTTGACGCGATCGCCGATGTCGACCAGCCACTGGCGGACGTACCCGCTCGCTCGCGCATTGACGAACGTCTGTTGATAGGCGACCAGGTCTGCCGGCAGCGTCAACGTACGACCCGCATCGACCGCGACGGCCTTGATGACGGCCACACGCGGCGGCCCTTGCGCCGCGGCGGTGGACGCCGCAAGCTTCGAGCGGGCCAGACGCCTGGGCAGATATCCGCCCGCGAAGGCGGCGGCGACGAGCAATATCGCTCCGGCAATCGCGAGGTGCCGTCGGTTCCAGCTCCGCCGGGGCATCAGGCTCTCGGTCGTGGCGCTCACGCCTTCTCCTCCCTCAGTTCCGGCTCGTCCGCCTCGGCCGCCGGCTTGTAGCCGATCGCGTTGAGGACGACCGGGACGAAGAACAATGTCGAGACGGTGGCAAACAGAAGTCCCCCGATCACCGCGCGGCCGAGCGGCGCGTTCTGCTCTCCGCCGTCCCCGAGGCCGAGCGCCATCGGAAACATTCCGAGGATCATCGCGGTTGCGGTCATGATCACCGGCCTCAGCCGGGTACGTCCGGCCTCGAGCGCCGCCGTGCCCACATCGTCACCCGCGCGGAGACGCTCGATGGCGAAGGTGACCACGAGGATGCTGTTCGCGGTGGCCACGCCGATGCTCATCAGGGTTCCCAT
>WNFL01339189.1_pt2 | contig 16471 bp, 14 predicted proteins | sample 5400361 | NCBI WGS metagenome assembly WNFL01 (sample SAMN13153351, study PRJNA577476) | soil metagenome | isolation source: 40 cm soil on Douglas fir-dominated hillslope | place: USA:California | collected 2013-09-17 | reverse complement strand
CTCCGGCATCTTGCCTTCGCGCATCCGGCGCGCCAGCTCCATGATGTCGATGCTGCGATCGGTGCCGGCGATGGTGAAACGGCCATTGCCGAATTCGATGTCGCCTTCGGCCGCTTCCATCAGATGCGCGGCCGCGCGCTTGCCCTTCTCGACGATCAGCTTTGAGGCTTCGACGATCGCCATCCCGCTGGCGGTGATGGAACGCGAACCGCCGGTGCCGTTGCCGGAATGCACGATGTCGCTGTCGCCCTGTTCGAGCTTGACGCTTTCGAAGGGGACACCGAGTTGCGCACAGAGCACTTGCGCGAAGGGTGTCGCGTGACCCTGGCCATAGTCGAGCGTTCCGGTGATCAGCCGCACCGAGCCGTCGTCCTCGAACACGATCTTGCCGAGTTCGACGCCGGGAGGTGCGGTGACTTCGAGATAGGAGCCGACGGCGATGCCTCGGAGCTTGCCGTCTTTGCGGCTCTCTTTTTTGCGTTTGGCGAAACCGGCGTGATCGGAGATCTCAAGCGCCTTGTCAAAAACGCCCTGGAAATCGCCGCTGTCATAGGTGACACCGGAGGACGCCGGGAATGGCATTTGCGCGGGCTTGATGAAATTGCGCTTGCGCAGTGTCAGCCGGTTGATGCCCATTTCGTCGGCGGCGCGATCGATCAGGCGCTCCATGAAGTAATTGGCCTCAGGGCGTCCGGCGCCGCGATAGGCGCCCATCAGCGTGGTGTTGGTCAGCACGGTCTTGATGTCGACGCTCATCAGCGGAGTCCGATAGACGCTGGCGAGGTTCTTGCCGACGTTGAGCGAGAGCGGGCTTGGCGCGACGCCGGTGATATAGGCGCCGAGATTGCCGTAACCGGAAACCTTGACCGCGAGGAACTTGCCTTCGGCATCGAGCGCAAGTTCGCAGTGGATCTGTTGCGCGCGGCCGTGGCTGTCGGACAGAAAGCTGGTCGAGCGCTCGTCGGTCCATTTCACCGGACGGCCCAGCGCCTTCGCCGCATGCAGGATACAAACATACTCGGGATAGTTGATGTTCTTCATGCCGAACGAGCCGCCGACATTGGCGGTCAGCAGGTGAACCTTCTCGTTCGGAACTTTCAGGATGTTCTTGGCGAGGTTTTGCCGATTGCCGGCGACACCCTGGGTCGGAACCTGAATCGTGTAACGCTCGCTGGCTTTGTCGTAGGAGGCCAGCGCCGCGCGTGGCTCCATCGCCACCACGGCGACGCGGGTGTTTGTGATATCGAGTTTTGTCACGTGCGCGGCGCCGGCAAAGGCGGCTTCGACCTTGGCGGTGTCGCCGTAGTGGTAATCCAGCGCCACGTTGTTGGGGATGTGATCGTAGAGCTGCGGTGCGCCGGGCTGTGCGGCCTCCTCGGCGCTGGTCACGGCCGGCAAGGGCTCGATATCGAGCACCACGGCTTCGCCGGCGTCGCGCGCCTGCGCCAGCGTCTCGGCGACCACAAACGCGACGGGATCGCCGACATAACGTACCTTGTCGGTCATCAGCGCGGTGCGGTTGGTCTGCAATAGCGGCGTGCCATCGCGGCTCTTCAGCGGCAGGCCGCAGGTGTAGGGGCCGTAATTGGCGGAGGCGAGGTCGGCCCCGGTCCAGATGCCGAGCACGCCGGGCATCGCCTTGGCAGCCGTCGTATCGATGCCACGGATGATCCCGTGGGCATGGCTGGAGCGCACGATCCATGCATAGACTTGGCCGGGCAGATTGAAATCGTCGGTATATTTGCCCTTGCCGCGCACCAGCGTGTCGTCCTCCTTGCGGCGGACCGGCTGCCCGACGCCGTATTTTTGCAGTGCGATAGCGTTCTCAAGCGAGGACGGAGACGTATGGTCTTGCATCGAAAAATACCTGAAATTCACGGCTTTTACGCGATTTTGCGGTTCCCTTCCAGATAACGCACCTGTATCCCAACGACAACGCCTGATTGGGCATGGTCCTATGTTGGCGGCTGTTGCGCCCCCCGCCGGCGCTGCTAAAGTTTCCGTGAACGGAAATTCCTCGTCGGCCGCCAGGGCCGCGGAAAGACATTTTTGATGAACGATGATACGCGGCTTCGCGATGGCCCTGGGCCGCGCGCAAGCCCGGTAGGACTGGCTGTGGCGGGCGATGGCGCNNNNCTACGCTGCGCTTGATTTGGGGACCAACAATTGCCGGCTGCTGATCGCCTGTCCGACCGGGGACGGATTTCGCGTGGTCGATTCGTTCTCGCGGATCATCCGGCTGGGGGAGGGGATTTCGACGACCGGCACCATCAGCGACGCCGCGATCGAACGCGCGATCGCCGCGTTGAGCATTTGCCGCGACAAGATCCAGTCCAAAAAGGCCAGGCGCCTGCGGCTGATCGCAACGGAAGCCTGCCGCGCGGCATCGAACGCCGACAGCTTTCAGGATCGGGTTACAGCCGAGACCGGCATCCGGTTGGAGGTGATCGATCGCGAGACCGAAGCGGCGCTCGCCGTCATCGGCTGCTCGCCGCTGCTCGACCAGAAAGGGCGGGGCGCCATTCTGTTCGACATCGGCGGCGGGTCGACCGAGCTGGTTCGGGTCGAGCGTGATCCGGACCAGCAAAATGCCGCGCCGCGGATCAAGGCCTGGATGTCGATCCCGCTCGGCGTCGTCACCTTGGCCGAGCATTTCGGAGGCAGGGACGTCACGCCGCAATCCTATGCGGGGATGGTGCAGGAGGTCGTGCAACATGTCGCTCCGTTTGCGGCCGAACACGGCGGTGATCTCGGCGACATGCACCTGCTGGGCACCTCCGGCACGGTGACGACGCTGGCCGGTGTCCATCTCAATCTGGTGCGATACGATCGCCGCCGGATTGACGGGGTCTGGATGAGCGATGCGGATTTGACCGCGACCATCGCGCGCCTGCTTGGCATGAGCTATCAGGAACGTGCCAACAACAATTGTATCAGCGTCGATCGCGCCGATCTGGTGCTCGCGGGCTGCGCCATTCTCGATGCGATCCGCCATGCGTTTCCGCTGCCGCGGTTGCGCGTCGCCGATCGGGGCCTGCGCGAGGGCTTGCTGGTCGGGATGATGCGCGAGGACGGCGTGCTCAGCGGATGTCGATAGGCGCTCCGCCCCGCGATGTGTTAGAGCCTTGAATGATGGCGAAAGATACCACTGGACGGCTGCGGGTCACCGTCAAGAGCGGCGGCAGGCTCAAGCTGTCATCGAAACTCTGGCTGGAACGTCAGCTCAACGATCCCTATGTGGCGCAGGCCAAGCGGGATGGATTGCGCTCGCGCGCGGCCTATAAACTGATCGAGATCGACGACAAGCATCACTTTCTCAAGCGTGGCATCACCGTGGTCGATCTTGGTGCGGCGCCCGGCGGCTGGAGCCAGATTGCGGCCAAAAGGGTGGGGGCTGCCGATGGCAAGGGCAAGGTGGTCGCGATCGATCTGTTGGAGATGCCGGAAATTGCCGGCGTCAGCTTTGCGCAGCTCGATTTTCTCAAGCCCGACGCGCCGGAAAAACTACTGAAGATGATAGGCGGCCGCGCCGACGTGGTGCTGTCCGACATGGCCGCCAACACCACAGGCCATCGCAAGACCGACCAATTGCGCATTCTGGGATTGGTGGAAGGTGCTGCCGCGTTTGCCGCCGACGTGCTCAACCCCGGCGGCACGTTTGTCGCCAAGGTATTTCAAAGCGGTGCGGACGCGGCACTGATGACCCAGCTCAAGCGCGATTTTGCGACCGTCAAGCACGTCAAGCCGGCATCGAGCCGGAAGGATTCCTCCGAGCGCTACGTGCTGGCGATGGGGTTTCGGGGTCTTCCCCGCGATCCAATGGAATCCCCGTTATCCTGAGGTGTGAGGGCGGATCGAGGTACGCGCCAACTCCATGCGAGACCGCCCGAGCCTCGAAGGATGGATGTTCTGCTCAGTCGTATGCGACGCCGTCGCCCTTCGAGGCGCGCGAGAAAGAGCGCGCACCTACAGCGATAACGGCGAAGCCGTTACGCAGCGGTGACGGCACTTTAGCGTTGGATTTCATCTAACCCAGCCGCTGATCCCTGGCGTTGGCGGTCTCGGCGGCGGCGGTCTCCTCAGGTTCGGCGTCGCGCTCCGGACTGGCGACAACGATAACCCCGCGTCCCGAGACCTGATGACCGGCGTCTGCCGGCATCTCGTAGAAGAAGTACGCCGAGATCGTCGAGATGATCGCCACCACGATGAACGCCGGCGCGAAATCGGCAGCGCTCAGCTCGCTGGCGTGATGCACCAGCATGGTCATTTCCACCGAGAACGCGCCGACGGCAACGCCGGCGGAGACCGCCAGTTGCTGGTTGACGCTGACCAAAGTGGTGGCGCGGCTCATCTGCGCCGGCTCGACTTCGGCATAGGCGAGCGTGTTGATGGCGGTGAACTGCAGCGAACGGAAGAAGCCGCCGACCACAAGCAGGATCATGATCAGCAGCAGCGGCGTTGCGGCCGTGAACAGCGCGCAGGCGGCGAGAAAGATCGAACTCACGGCCGCATTGATCACCATGATATTGCGGAATCCGAACGTTTTGATGATGCGCGCCGCCAGCGTCTTCATACCCATGGCGCCGACCGCCGACGCGAATGTCACCAGTCCCGAGCGCAGCGGCGACAGGCCGAATCCGACCTGCATCAACAGCGGCAGCAGAAACGGTAACGAGCCGATGCCGAGACGAAACAGAAAGCCGCCGATGATGCTGGCGCGCATCGTCGGCAGCCGCAGCAGCGCGAAATCCAGCACCGGCGAAGCGGTTCGCCTGGCATGGATCACATAGAGCGTCATGGAGATGGTGCCGATCGCGATCAGTGCGATGACGACCGTCCACGGCACCAGATTGAGGCCGGCGATCGAAAGGCCAAACGCGATGCCGCCAAGCCCGATTCCGGCCAGCACCAGCCCATAGAGATCGAAGCGCTCGGGGTCCTCGCTGCGGATCGGATCGATGTAGCGCAGCGCCATGAAGATGCCGAGCAGCCCGATCGGAATGTTGATCAGGAAGATCCAGTGCCAGGTCAGGTAGGTCGTGATGAAGCCGCCGAGCGGCGGGCCAATCACTGGCCCGACCAGCGCCGGCACCGTGACCCAGGCCATCGCATTGACCAGCGCGCTCTTGTCGATCGAGCGCAGCAGCACCAGCCGCCCCACCGGCGTCATCATCGCGCCGCCAAAGCCTTGCACGATGCGCGCGATCACAAAATCGGTGACCGAGGAGGACAGCGCACAGCCGATCGACCCCACGATGAAGATGGCGACGGCGGTCGAGAACACCATGCGAGCGCCGAAGCGATCGGCGGTCCAGCCGCTCGCCGGAATAAATACCGCCAGCGACAGCAGATACGAGGTGATGGCGAGCTTCAGCGTCAGCGGGCTGGCGCCGATATCGGCTGCGATCGCCGGCAGCGAGGTCGCGATCACAGTCGAATCCATGTTCTCCATGAACAAGGCGGTGGCCACGATGAGTGGGATCAAGCGTTCTTTATTCATCGAGATTTGGGGAATCGGCGGGAAAGAAGCGGGTGGAGCGCTGTAACACCGCATAGCCGGTGAAGCTATTGCGGAACTCCGGTAACCACCGAAAAAGCGCTAGTCCAACAATATCAATGGTTTCCCAGACCGGGTTTCGAGTGCGAAGCGGGGCAGCGGTCGCCGCCATCCCGATAGCAGCGCTGGTCCCGATAGACTTCTTCGGCGGGAAATCGGGTAGGATCAGGTGACTCCGTCCAATCCGAAACAAGGTCCGTCAAACGCGATGAAGGCATGGGAAACTTATCAGCCGGAAAGGCGTTTTCCACCACGACAACGCGTTTGAAATCGGTTGAGGCGGAATGAACGAAGTCCACCAGCTGGCCAGCGCCTTATTGACGGTCGTATTCGCCGCCGTGATGTTTGTGGTTGGGCATCTCTATACCGAAAACAGGTCGGCGAGAATTCCGGTGCTGCCCGCCGCTCAAGCGTTCATGCCATAGACAGCCTTTCCGTCGGGAGCGGCCTATCGGCGCTTTGCCCGCGTCGCAGAAAGTTCTGTCGCAGCAATGCGCCCGGCCTCGGTGAGACCCGTGAGCGTGTTATCGCCACCCTCCGCGCATTCCATAATTTTTTTGGCGATATATCGGCGCGCCTTGTGGGCCTCGCCTGCCGTCCGAAGGGATTGGCATGCCCGTTCCAGCGCGACTTCCATATTTGCCAAGGTGCGCATGTCAAACCTGTCCGCAATCATATTTCGGGTTGTGCCCTTGTGGCGCACGCTCTTAACTTTCTTTTTGGCCGTGGCCTTCTTTCGATCCATGAAAATTCACCGGCTTGGTGCCCGTGATAAAAAATTCCTGACGGGGAATAATGGTTCCTTGCGCGTCCCACGTTGGGTACGAATTTGCGCCGTCGTTAGAGGACCATTATCGGAACACCGCCGAGACAATTTAGTCTGGCGCGGGAACAAGTGACAATGCGTAGGAATTTAGTATTCGTGTGTTTCAACTGCCCCGAGACACACACTTCCACGGCCTCAGCCTGTTCCCCTAGGCTGGGGCCGTTCTGTTGCATTTTTCAGCGGCCGGATGGCGCAAACACTCAGGAACCTTGCGCCCGGAAGGGAACGATGCCGCTCGATCCCGATTGATCGGGACCAGCGTTTTTTCCAAGGAGCGACCAACACCCAGCGCGCGGCTTGACTGCGGCACGACACCGACAGAGCGGCGGCTTTCCGATCGATGCTGGAAAACCGCCGGTTGCCCACCAACGACGCGCGTGCGGCCCTAGCCGAGATAGCGAGAATGAAAAGCAAGCTCGTTTCCGACCAGCCGACCGCAAAGATCCAGGTCGTTGTTCTCGACACCGGAGAGGAAGCGTTTGCGACGCTGACGCGGTTCGCAAACGATGCGAAAATATCGGCGGCGTCCCTGACGGCGATCGGTGCCTTCGAGAGCGCGACCGTCGGCTGGTTCGATTTCGCGGCCAAGAGCTACCGGAAGATCGCCGTTGACGAACAGTGCGAGGTGTTGAGCGCGATAGGTGACATCGCGGTCGGCGACGACGGCACTGCCAGCCTGCATGTGCATATCGTGCTTGGACTTTCGGATGGCTCGACGCGCAGCGGTCATTTGCTTGAGGGCAAAGTGAGACCCACCGCTCGAAGTCGTGTTGACGGAAACTCCGTCGAAACTCCGTCGAAAGAAGAGAGCCGATCTTGGCATCGCCCTGATCGATATCGCAGAAGGAAAGTAGGACGGTTAGCGTATTCCGAACGCGTTCTCCAGCTGCCGCTCGCTCACTTTGGAGCGTCCCTCGATGCCGCGTCTAGGCCTTTGCGTAGAACTCCTGGCGCGTGGGACGCCGCCCGCTCTAGACTGTCTCAACGTCCAGCTCGACCAGGTAGGCCAAAACCAGTTCGTCGGGTGATGGTTCGCCGCTCGCTTCGAGATAAACCTCTTTTTCCGGCGGGGTCGCGTATCGCGTTCGCAAGGCTGCTTTTCGATCCCACAACGGAATGCCGTTTGATTTCTGCCGCGCAAGGTCCTCGCGTAACCACGCCTCATGACAAAGCTCCCAGGACTCTCGCAGGTTCTTGGCTTCAAAAGCGAGAGTGGGTTTTCCGTCGATATCGAGCGTAAAGATGGCGGGGAGCATTATCCGACCCAGGCTACAAATCTGACAATCATGAATATCCCGACGGCAAGAACGGCCGTGAGCGCACAGGACACGCCCACCCGCATTGCAATCTGCACAAGCGTTAAGTCTTCGGTCATGCGGGCGGCCTGATATTGTTTGCCAAGCGGTTGATCTCGTCGGACTTCAGGGGATCTGAAACGAGTCTGGTTTCCATGAAGCTGCACTTCGCGCATTCAAAGATACGCTTTTCGGAGCAATCTTGACGGGGGGCGACACTCGTCAAGTTCATTCGCGTTCGACACCGGGGGCAGCGCGGGCGCTCGATCGGTGAGAGCAGATGATCTGACAGGGCTAAAGATGAGGACATGTGGCTCACCTCGATTTGGCGAGAGAACTACATTCTCGATCTCACGCAGTTACATTGACATAAGCCTAGGTTCTGCGATGTTTTTTCGTCTGTCCGGGACCGGACGCAACGCCGGGGTATATTATTTAGGAGGCGTGGAACCCTTTCAGGTTCTGGGGCTTATGGGGCGGACTTCACGTTGATGGTCTGACTGAGAACCTGACACTGTCCGTCGGATGTCAGGAATGCGATGTCGGACGCGTCCCGTCCGCTTCCGATCCGAACGATGCCTTCGATGGGGGCAAGCCGCGTCGGATCGATCAGCCACCCATGTCCCCTCGAGATAGACCTCGAACACCGCGTGAAAATCCGGCGGATCGAGGCCGAGTGCGTAGGCGCTGACGGCGCGAGCAGGAATGCCGAGCGCACGCGCAAACGTGATGCCGAGATGCGTGAAATCCCGGCAGACCCCGGCGCGGTCCACGAACGTCCGCTCCGCCGTCGTCTCAGCGTTGCTGACGCCGGAGACGTAGTCGACGTTACGGTTGATCTATTCGAGAATGGCCATCATGCGGGCGACGCCATCGCCCGAGGTGGCGAATTCGCGTCCTGCGAACCGCATGAATTTGTCCGACGGACAAAAGCGGCTCGGCAGCAGAAGTTTTCCGCGCGTGATTTCAATTCGTTGTTGCAAGCTGTTCCAGCCGATCGAGCAGGGGACGCTGGCTCTCGAGGATTTTCGCGCGGGCAACCGGCAACGTGAACCACTCGGCGCGGTCGATCTCCGGAAAAGTCTGCAGCCGTCCGCTTTTCGGCGGCCATTCCATTTCGAACGTGTTGCTTGCAACAGTCTGGACGTCCAGGTTGCCTTTGACGGCGAAGGCGTGAACACGCTTGCCGCCGCGCTGACGTACCTCGCCGAGCGACCGAAGAGGTTGGCTGGGCGCGCTGCCAAGCTCCTCCATGAATTCGCGTTGCGCGGCGTCTCCCGGACTTTCGCCGGCCTCGATCTCACCTTTCGGTATCGACCAAGCGCCATCGTCTTTGTTGCGCCAGAACGGACCTCCGGCATGCACCAGCAGCACTTCAAGAGAGGGCTTGGTGCCGCGGTACATCAGGATCCCTGCGCTCGCCGCCATCGGGTTACGGCTGGCCGGATCCGCCGGCGGCGCCGTAGACCTGGCCAGTGGCGAAACCGGCATCCGCTGCGGCAAGCTGAACGTAGATCGAGCCGAGTTCGGCCGGTTGGCCAGCGCGGCCAAGCGGCGTCTGGCCGCCGAACTTCTCGAGCTTTTCCATCGTGGCGCCGCCGGACACCTGCAGCGGCGTCCAGATTGGGCCGGGCGCGACCGCGTTGACCCGAATGCCCTTTGGCGCAAGCTGCTTCGCCAGCGATTTTACGTAGTTCATGGTCGCCGCTTTGGTTTGCGCGTAATCGCAGAGATCGGGCGAGGGGTCGTAGGCCTGCTCCGAAGCGGTGCCGATGATGACCGAGCCTGGCTTGAGGTATGGGACCGCCGCCTTGAGGATCCAGAACGGCGCGTAGATATTCGTCTTCATGGTGGCGTCGAAGTCTTCGTTCGACACGTCCAGGATCGAGGCGCGGGTCTGCTGCCGGCCGGCATTGTTCACGACGATATCGAGACCTCCCAATCCCTTAGCGGCGTCCTCGACCAGCCGCCGGCAGAACGCTTCATCGCGAAGGTCGCCGGGAATGGCAAAGCCGACGCGGCCTTCCGCCTTGATCAGCGCGATCACCTCCTGCGCGTCCGGCTCCTCGGCCGGGAAATAGTTGATGGCGACGTCGGCGCCTTCGCGGGCGAAAGCGATGGCCGCCGCGCGGCCCATGCCGGAATCGCCGCCGGTGATGAGTGCCTTGTGTCCGGCGAGGCGGCCGGATCCACGATAGCTTTCCTCGCCATGATCCGGGCGCGGATCCATCTTGCTGGCCAACCCGGGCCAAGGCTGTGACTGCTTTTTGTAAGGCGGCTTCGGATACTTATCGACGGGATTTTGCAATTCCTGGGTGGCCATTTCCGGGTTTCCTTTGGCAAGCGAGGGAGCCGCAGCGGCTGCGATGCCGGCCGAACCGACGCGTGTTCTTCGTGAGATGGTGGATTTTTCCGACATCATCGACCTCTGTGGACGGTCGATAACTCATTGCCTCAAGGGTCGTTTCGCGTGGGAAAGCAAGTTCTCGTGGGAATATTAGCGTGGGAACATTCGCGGCTAAAATTCGTTGGAGCTTAGGCGTGGAGATCAGTTCGGATGCGGCGGCTGCGGCGTTGGTTCAAGGAGCTTTTCAGTTCGGGCCGACCACGTGTCAGCAACGACAGTCTGCCGTTCACAGCGGAAGAATTCCGGCGTTTGATTGCCAGCGGCAGGTCCGAAGACATGCGGATTTTGGCGAGCGGTCTCGCGCAGGGATCGACGGATCGTTCGTCGAGGGAGAACGCCTCGCTCTAACAAGTGTTCGGCGTCCAGGGCACAAGCGACTGAAACGATCGTTCAGAGCTGGAGGCTTAGCTGGCGACCATGCCAGGAATGCCGCCGCATGAACTCGTCGACCGATGCATTCAGCTCATCCTGGCCGACATCGATCAGGCTTTGAAGTTCCCGTGCGAAGTCGCCCGAGACGTCGCGAGACCAGCCTTCTTCAGGATTGAATGCGTAAACGGCTATCGGCTTGCGGTACTGCGCCGACAAAAGGTCGCTCAGCACTTCGTCGAAATGTGCGCGTTGCACTTCCGTTTCGCGAAAGACGTCCCCGTCCAGGTATTGATCGCGAACGACGTAGAACGTCTCCGTCGGCACGATGGAGGGAGCACTCATGACGCAACTCCACAAACACAGACGATTCAAATGTGAGCCGCTTGATTGGTTCCATCGCGCGGGGCGCGGAGTTACGGACCCGCAGCCTTGGGATTGGTCAGGTCTCGCTCCCATCCGAACACCGAGCGGCCGTCCAGCGCCGGCGATGCCGCGCGTTCGGTCGCGATGAAGGATTCCAGCGATGGCCCCTCGACTGTTCGCTCAAGCCGTCGCGCCTGATCGTCGAGGCGCTTCAGGGCCTGCATTTCCTCGTCGCGTCCGAGTTTCGCAGTGTGGACGGCGGATTTCAGGACGCGAAGCGTCTCATCATAGACCTTGATCGGAACCGGGTAGGGATGCCGGTCCTTGCCGCCATGCGCCAGCGAGAAGCGCGCCGGATCGGCAAACCGATAGGGCGCGCCGTGAACGACCTCCGCCACCATCGCCAGCGAGCGTACCGTGCGTGCGCCAACCCCCGGCGTCAGCAGTAATTCCGGAAAGTCGACCGGCCCGCGCTCGGCTGCCGCGGCGAGCGTGCCGTGCAGTCGCCGCGAAAACACGTCGCTCGATCGCACGTCGTGATGCGCCGGCATGATGAGATGCGGCAGCAGAGCCTGCGCCGGCGGCAGCAGGCCTTGCGCCGGCGCTTGCTCCGTCATCGCCGCCAACTCGCCCAGGATGCGATCAGGGCCGAGCCCGGTCAGCAGTTCCAGTTGCGCCGCGCGCGATGTTTCGGCCCGCTTGTCCGTGAGATTGATGATATCGCCCTGCGCTGGCCCGTCGATCGCGCTGTGCGGTTCGTCGACGAAGCTTGCCAGGTTTTCCGAGTGCCAGTGGTAGCGCCGCGCCTGTTTCCTGTCGCCATTGAGGCCCTGTTGCACCACGGTCCATTTGCCATCGTCGGTGACGAAGAAGCCATGCAGATACAGATCAAAACCGTCCTGCACGGCGGCGCTGTCGACCTTCGCGACCAGCCGGCTCGCGCGCGTCAGCCGGGCGCCGTCGAAGCCGACGCGCTCGGCTAGCAGGCGCAGTTCGTCCGGCGTCTTGCGCGAGTGCTGACCCCGGCCGCCGCAGACATGAATGCCGAGTTCGTCCTCGAGCGGCCCGAGGCCGCGCTTCAGCGCCCCGATGACGCTGGTGGTGATGCCGGAAGAGTGCCAGTCCATTCCCATCACGGCGCCGAACGACTGGAACCAGAACGGATGCGACAGCCGCTGCAGGAATTCGTCGCGGCCGTAATGGTGTACGATCGCCTGCGTGATGATGGCGCCAAGCGAGGACATGCGTGTCGCCAGCCATGGCGGAACCCGGCCGCCATGGAGAGGAAGATCAGCGCTGCCGGTGCGTCTTGCCATTCGATCCCGCAATCCTGAATCGGCCCAAGCTTGTCAGTCCAAGTCTATCAGACCAAGTCTATCAGCTCGGCCTGTCCGAGCTCAGGGTTTTCGCTCGACCATGGTCCGGAACGTGATCGAGTATCTTGGCGCCTCGACGGCAGGAATGCTGTGCTCCCAGACCAGACGAGAGGCCCCTGACATCATGTAGAGCGAGCGCGGCGCGGCATCGAGCGTGAAGCGCTCCCATTTAAACGGAACTTGCAGGCCGAGCCCAGGGACAGGCCGAACACTCTGTCGAAATGCGGCTTGTCGCGATGCCAGCCGATGCCGACCCCGACATCGTATTCGGTGCAAAGCACTTGCCGGATCCGGGTCGATGGCCCGCCAAACGCCTGGACCTGCTCGACGATCGGATTCAGCCAATCCGGGATCGGTTCGGCCTCCTGCAATCGCCGCAGCGCGTAATCATACCGGAACCCGAACGACGCCACCCGCCGCTTGCCTTCATATTGCCCAAACTGAAACGGCTGCAGCGGCAAGGCCGCGGTGCGCGCAATGAGATCCTGCTCGGCAGCTGGCGAGACGAACTCGGCGGCGTACCGCAACCCCTCGGGTTCGCGGGACGCGCTTGCAAAAAACGCAAATTGCTCGGACAAGCCGGCGGTCCTTTCGACAATGGCTGGAATTCTCGAAATATAGGGTCGCAGCTTGCCAACGAAAAGGCCGCGAGGCGGGGGCCTTCGGGATTGCAATCGGCACTTATTCGCCTAAATCCTGCGCAACACTATTCCTGCGTGACGCCGCGCCTGAGGTCACACGATGATCTATGTCCTTGCCGCCTTGCTGCCGCCTGTAGGGCTGCTCCTGAACGGGCAGCCATTTTCGGCGATTTTCAATCTGGTCCTGATCGTCTTTTGTGTGCTGCTCGGGCTGTTTTTTCACGTGCTGCTGCTGGTGCCGCCGGCGCACGCGCTGATCGCGGTTCATATGAAACGGGAACAGCGCCGGCACCGGGAGGTGGTGGAAGCGATCCGCCAGTATGGCCGGCCGCCGGGCTATTCGCGCTAACGCGGGAGCACGCGGGCGGGCTTACGAAAAGCCTGTGCATGGCTGGCAAACGCTTTGATTCATGGCCGCGCCATGCTATCGACCACCGCCAACCCTACCGATGGGCTTCGATTCGACGGCGACGCTGATGGCTTCGCCGGAGGATCTGTTCATCCAGAGGTCGTATCGCGGCGAATGAGCCGCCGAATGGAGTTGGTAATGGCGCTGGTGCAGGGACTTCAGGGGATACGCGAAGCCTATACGTTCGATGATGTGCTTCTAAAACCGGGCCTTTCGGATATCCTGCCCTCGGAGGCCGATATCCGCTCCCATCTCACCCGCGCCATTCCGCTCAACATCCCGATTATCGCATCTGCGATGGATACCGTCACCGAAGCGCGAATGGCGATCGCCATGGCGCAGGCCGGCGGCATCGGCGTCATCCATCGCAATTTCGACGTTGATGGCCAGGCCGCCCAGGTGCGGCAGGTCAAGAAGTTCGAATCCGGAATGGTGGTCAATCCCCTGACCATTGGTCCCGACGCGATGCTGTCGGACGCGTTGGCGCTGATGAGCGATCACGGTTTTTCCGGTATTCCGGTGGTCACCGGCGCTGCCAAGGGCGTGCCGGGCAAGCTGGTCGGTATTCTCACCAACCGCGACGTGCGGTTCGCCACTGATCCGCGCCAGAAAATCTCGGAATTGATGACGCACGAAAATCTCGTGACGGTGCGCGAGGGCGTCAGCCAGGATGAGGCGAAGCGGATGCTGCACCAGCATCGCATCGAAAAGCTGTTGGTGGTTGACGATCAATATCGCTGCGTCGGCCTGATCACCGTAAAGGACATGGAAAAGGCGGTCGCGCATCCGCTGGCTTGCAAGGATGCGCAAGGCCGGCTGCGCGTCGCCGCGGCGACCACGGTCGGCGAAGACGGCTTCGAGCGGACCGGGCGGCTGATCGATGCCGGGGTCGACGTGATCGTGGTGGATACCGCCCACGGCCATTCCTCGCGGGTGCTCGCAGCCGTCAACCGCATCAAGCGGCTCTCCAATGCCGTGCAGGTCATCGCCGGCAATATCGCCACCATGGAGGGTGCGCAGGCGCTGATCGATGCCGGTGCGGACGCGATCAAGGTCGGCATCGGTCCCGGTTCGATCTGCACCACCCGGATTGTCGCCGGCGTCGGCGTGCCGCAGCTCACCGCGATCATGGATGCGGTCGAAGCCGCAAAGAAAGCCAACGTGCCCGTGATCGCCGATGGCGGCATCAAATATTCCGGCGATCTTGCCAAGGCGCTGGCCGCCGGCGCCGACATCGCCATGGTCGGCTCGTTGCTCGCCGGCACCGACGAGACCCCGGGCGAAGTGTTCCTGTGGCAGGGCCGCTCCTACAAGGCCTATCGCGGGATGGGCTCGGTCGGCGCGATGGCGCGCGGCTCCGCCGACCGCTACTTCCAGCAGGACATCAAGGACACCCTCAAGCTGGTGCCGGAGGGCATCGAGGGTCAGGTGCCCTATAAAGGCCCGGTCGGAAACGTCATGCATCAACTCGCCGGCGGCCTGCGCGCGGCGATGGGATATGTCGGCGCCAGAAACTTGGCCGAATTCCATGAGAAGGCGCAATTCGTGCGCATCACCGGAGCGGGCCTGCGCGAAAGCCACGTCCACGACGTCACCATCACCCGCGAAAGCCCGAATTACCCCGGCGGGGCGTAGTTTTTCGGGCCAAAATTGACCACCACAAGGCTCGTGAAACGCGGTAATGTTCCCGCCACGGATTGCCGCGCGGGCCAGAAATCCACGCCCGCGATGATGCCGTGGTTTTCACAAAGATTCATCTCAGCATAATTCAAAAAAGAAGTTGAACATTATGGTCGATTGGTCGGACGACAGGATTGCAGCACTTTCAGATCAGGACCTGAAGAACCTGCTGGTCAATGCGGAGAAGAAATCCGTCGCCGAAGTCATCGCGCAATGCAAGGCCGAGATGGAAAAGCGGGATGCCGCAAAGCCCCGCAAGGCATCGAAGCCGCGCACCGAAGTAAAAGAGTTCGAGCACGACATATCCGGTCAACTCGCCACGATCGGCAAGGAGATGGCCGAGAAATACGACCTGTCCGAGGAGACCGCGAAAGCGAATTCCGTGGGCGTGAAAGGTTTCAAGGCGCACAAACTGCTGGACGCCAAGGGCTACGCAAAATTGGGCGGCATGCAGCGCGACGGCTCGGTCGCGGTCGACCGCTATATTTCATACCGGCGCGGCAAGGACATCGTGTCGCTGAGCGTCTTCCTGCTGAAGGATCAGCCCGTCGAAGCCCACGAGTTTCATGTGATCGCGCCAAAAGCGCTGCTCGACGGCGCAAAGCCGGTGGCCGAGATTCGCCCCACCGCCACGGAAGCGCAGAAGCAGTCGGCCGACAGCGGGCTCGCCTTCAAGGATTTGCCAAGCGCCGCCGCCGCGTTCGACGCGGCGCTGGCGAAAATCACGGCCTGAGCTTCGGCTCCGCAACGAGAAACTTGAGACCGTCATTGCGAGCGCAGCGAAGCAATCCAGAGCAAGCAAAGAATGGATTGCTTCGTCGCTTCGCTCCTCGCAATGACGAGGGTGAATCATCAAAGTAAAAGCAAGAAATTGGAGGAAACAACCATGTCGCAATCCGCAAAACGCGTCGTTCTGGTTTCTCGCCCCGTCGGCGAGCCCAAGGCGTCGGACTTCCGTCTCGAGGATTATGCGCTGCCGACACCCGGCGATGGCCAGGTCCTGCTGCGTACCATCTGGCTGTCGCTCGATCCCTATATGCGCGGGCGCATGAGCGATGGCCCGTCCTACGCGACGCCGGTGCCGATCGGCGGCGTTATGGAGGGCGGCACGGTGTCCGAAGTGATGGCCTCGAACAATCCGGACTTCGCCCAGGGCGACATCGTGCTTTCGCGCGCCGGCTGGCAGACGCATGCACTTTCCGGGGGCAAGGACCTGCGCAAGGTCGATCCGAAACTCGGACCGGTCTCGACCGCGGTCGGGGTACTCGGCATGCCCGGCATGACCGCCTATACCGGGCTGCTCGATATCGGCAAGCCGCAAGCCGGCGAAACCGTCGTCGTTGCGGCGGCGTCCGGCGCGGTCGGCTCGGCGGTCGGGCAAATCGCGAAGATCAAGGGCGCGCGTGCCGTCGGCATCGCCGGCGGCAAAGACAAGTGCCGTTACGTCAAGCAAGAACTCGGCTTCGATGACTGCCTCGACCATCGCGATCCGGATCTCGCGGCACAACTGAAAGAGGCGTGCCCGAAAGGCATCGACGTCTATTT
>WNFL01190327.1_pt5 | contig 16473 bp, 17 predicted proteins | sample 5400361 | NCBI WGS metagenome assembly WNFL01 (sample SAMN13153351, study PRJNA577476) | soil metagenome | isolation source: 40 cm soil on Douglas fir-dominated hillslope | place: USA:California | collected 2013-09-17 | reverse complement strand
AAGGATACACGGTTAGGGTAGTTGATAATTTGAGTAAGCCTGAATCTTCAGTGAAAGAAGGATATGAGTTTATTCAGGGTGATTTAACAGATAAAAAAGTTGCATTATCTGCATTCAAGGGAATGGACATCTGTATTAATTTAGCCGCAAAAATTGGCGGGATTGGATACTTTCATAAATATCCGGCAACAATTCTTTCAGAAAATAACAAAATTTACTCTGCGACATTTGAAGCCTCAGTTGCCAATAAGTTGAAAAGGATGGTGTATGTTTCTTCCTCTATGGTTTTTGAGTCTGCAAAAAGCTTTCCGTCAAAAGAGGAAGATATTTTTAAAATTCCTCCTCCTCTGTCTTCATATGGTTTTTCAAAACTTGTTGGAGAACAATATTGTCATAGTTTTTGGGATGAGTATAAATTGTCATTCAGTATTTGCAGACCATTTAATGCCTATGGTATCAATGAATTTCCAGGAGATGATGTAGGCTATGCACATGTCATCCCTGATTTACTAAAAAAGATTTTTGAGGGTCAGTATCCTCTAGAATTACTTGGAGATGGTACCCAGGTTAGATGTTTTACTCATATTTCTGATTTAGCATCAGGGATCATTGCAGTAGCTGAGAGTAAGAATGCAGTTAATGAAGATTTTAATATTGCTAATCCGACTCCAGTTACTATGCTTGATTTGGCAAAAAAGCTATGGAAAATAACAGATCAGAAAAAACCATTTAAAGTAAAATACGTCAAAGGCTTTAAGTATGATATTAAAAAAAGAATTCCAGATACAAGTAAAATAGAAAAAATAATCGGTTGGAAAGCAAAGGTACCTTTTGAAACAGGATTAGAAGAAGTGGCTAAATGGTTAAGAAATACTACTAAAAATTAATATGCAAAAGAAGAATGTAGCTGTTATAGGTATTGGTAGAGTTGGATTACCTCTTGCGCTTGTTTTTGCAAATGAGGGATACACGGTATACGGCATAGGCCGTGACCAATTAAAAATACAATCAATTGAAAAAGGCATAATGCCATTTATTGAAGAGGGTGCAGAAAAGCTACTTAAAAAATACGTTAATAAAGATTTCTTTCCAACAACTGACGTAAGTGTTGTTGAAAAATGTCAATATATTGTTCTTACTCTTGGGACTCCTATAGATGAGAATATGAATCCAGTTTTGGATCAGATAAACACAGTGTTGGAATCTATAAAACCATATTTAAAAAAAGAACAGGTACTTATTCTGAGAAGTACGGTATCCCCAAAAACTACAAATTATGTCAGATTATTTTTGGATGAAATTCCAGATATAAAGGTTGGAAAAAATTTCTACCTAGCTTTTTGTCCTGAGCGTATTTCTCAGGGATATACTCTTCGTGAGATAAAGACAATTCCTCAAATTGTAGGAGGTGTGGATAAAAAAAGCGCAGAGAAGGCAAAGCAACTGTTTATGTCCATAGGAGTAGAGACGCTTTTAACAGATGATACTTCCGCCGAATTAGCAAAGTTGTTTACAAATATGTATAGATATATTGATTTTGCTATTGCGAATGAGTTTATGATTTTATCGGAAAATTACAATAGGGATATATATGAGATTATTAAACTTGTAAATCATAATTACAAAAGGGGTGGAATAAAAATTCCCGGTTTTACTGGAGGCCCATGTCTTTTTAAAGACGGATTTTTTCTAATTTCAGATTTACCTTACATGGACCTAATTTCAACTAGCTGGAAAATAAATGAATCTCTACCTTTAGTACTGGTTAAAAAAATTAGAGAACGGACTAGGCTTGATGGGAAAAAAGTGGCACTTTTAGGACTCGCATTTAAATCTGAAATTGATGATATTCGCGAGTCACTTAGCTTTAAAGTACGTAAAGCGCTTCTTAGAGAAAGAGCGATAGTTACATTGCACGATCCTTTTGTCAAGGATTACAAAGATCAGGCAATTGAGAAAGATGTTTACAAAGCTATAGAGGGGGCAGACGTTATATTTATTGCAACAAATCATAAATATTATCAAAAACTTGATATTAAGAAAATAAAACGCCTAGTAAAGAAAAATACCATTATTTGTGACATATGGAATGTGTTTAAAACAGATAAAATTGTCTTTACAATTAATCAATTAGTAAACGGGAAGCAGGCCAATTAGCTATGTCTTCTGTCATATTCCACTGCAAAATGTTAAAATTAGAACTGTACTTATGATTAGCGCTATCGTGCCTGCCTTAAATGAGGAAAAGAGTATTGGGGAATTTTATAAAAGGCTATCAGAGGTTTTGCAAAAGCTTGATAAAAGTTATGAAATCATTTTTGTTGATGACGGGTCAACGGATGGCACATTACAAATCTTGAAAAACCTGAGTAGTATGGATAAAAATATTCATATCTTTTCTTTTCGAAAGAATCAAGGGAAAGCGGAAGCACTAACGCTAGGTTTCCAAAAAGCAAAAGGGGACATAATAGTTACTCTAGATGCTGATTTGCAGGACAGGCCTGAAGAAATTCATAAGTTACTAGAAAAATACAAAAAAGGAATTGAAGTTGTTTGTGGCTGGAGAAAAAATAGAAAAGATTCATTACAAAAAATTATTTCCTCTAAACTATTCAATAAGATTATGGGAGTATTGTGGGGAGTAAATCTTCATGACTATAACTGTGGACTAAAGCTCTACTCAAGCGAAGCGGCAAAAAGCTTGAGACTATATGGAGGCATGCACAGATTTATTCCTCTTCTTGTATCTGAGCAGGGATTTATTGTAGATGAAGTCCCGATAGAGCATGATATGAGAAAGTACGGTGAGTCAAAATATGGATTTTCCAAATTGTGGAGAGATCTTCCTGATATGTTTACAATGCTCTTTTTAACCAGATATGGAAAAAGACCATTACATTTCTTTGGACTATTTGGGGCAATCTTCGCACTTTTAGGGACGGGTATCATGGTATTTTTTTGGATTTCACATACTTTTTTCCATCAGTCAGTAGGCGATAGGCCACTTCTTTTTATAGGCATGATCTGTGTTATAGCAGGTCTTCAAGTTACATTTACTGGATTTTTAGCGGATATGCTTATTAATTTATTTCATAAATCACAAACGCCAAATGGAGATTTTTTGCAAAAACATTTATTAAAGTTTTCTAACGAAAAATAGAATTACACATATGAAACCTCAGGATATTATTTTTCTTATTATTGTTGTTTTTTTAATTATCAAAAATAATCCTAAGTGGCTTACTATTGCAGGCTTATTGTGTCTGGTCGTTTCAATTCCTCTTTTTGCATCATGGGTATTTTTTACAGCTGAGCGTCTTACATACTATGCAGCTGGTTTCTTTTTGCTTGCAATCTTTCTAAATTTAAAGTTAAAAATTAGAAATTAAAAGTTGCAGTTTAAAGTTTAAAATTTTATGGACAACACTGAATACAAGGAGCAGTTTAAGCGAAGAATATATTTTTATACTTTAAAGTCGTTAAAAGAGTTGGAAAAAATCCCAACAAAAGATATGATAGTTCAAGTAATAGTGAAGCAACTCATTAGGAGTCTGACTAGTATAGGTGCTAATTTTATTGAAGCCCAAGCATCATCCTCGCGAAAAGACTTTACTAATTTTATAAGTTATAGTCTGAAATCGGCTAATGAAACTAAATTTTGGTTAGGCCTTTTAAGAGACCTCGCTAAGCTTGATAGAACAATCGCGAATGAATTACTTCAAGAAACAAATGAAATCTCAAAAATGCTAGGTTCAACGGTGCTTAAGCTAAAAGGAAGGAAATAACTTGTAATTTATAATTGCAATTTTTCATTTTTCACTTAATACTTTTAACTATGAAAATTGGAATAGATATTTCACAAATTGCATATCCAGGGACAGGTGTTGCAACCTATCTTCAAAACTTGGTGGAGAGTTTAATTGAGCACGATAATGGCAATGATTACGTTTTATTTTTTTCAAGTCTGAGAAAGAAGATTCAAGATTCAAGATTCAAGATTCAAGATAAAAATAAAGAAATTAAAATTAAGCAGTTTAGATTACCACCAACTCTTCTTGATTTGCTTTGGAATAAGTTGCATATAGTACCTGTAGAGTGGTTTATAGGAGATGTTGATGTTTTTATTTCTTCAGATTGGACTCAACCACCTAGTAAAGCAAAAAAAGTTACTATACTCTATGATTTAATTGTCTATAAGTATCCTGACGAAACTGCAAAGAAAATAATTGATGTTCAAAAAAGAAAATTAAAATGGGTAAAAAAGGAAGTTGATAGAATTCTTTGTATATCTGAGGCTACAAAAAAAGATGCAATTAATATTCTGGGAATCCCGGAGGAAAAATTGAAAGTAGTCTATCCGGGCATATAACACATCCCTCTCCCTTGATGGGAGAGGGTAGGGTGAGGGTGAGTTTTGATGAACAATCTCACAATATATAAAAAATCTTTAAGAAAGAACCAAACGAAAGAAGAGTCCATTTTATGGTGGCATATAAGAAACAGAGAATTAATTGGGTTAAAATTTAGAAGACAGGTTGTCTTTGATAACTATATTGTAGACTTTGTTTGCTTTGAAAGAAAACTTATAATTGAGATTGATGGTGGGCAACATAATGATGATCTTAAAATTGAAGCTGATAAAAAAAGAGATACTTACTTTATGAAAAATGGATTTACAATATTGCGATTTTGGAATAATGAAATAACAAATAATATAGATGGAGTGATGCAGGTTATTTTGAAGAAACTTACCCCTCATCCTAACCTTCTCCCGCAAGGGGAGAAGGAATAAGGTGGGAATAAGAAACTCAAAAAGGGAAAAGGAGAAATATGTTAATTGGTATTGATGGGAATGAAGCAAATGTTGAAAGGAAAGTGGGAATAAGTGAATATGCGTTTGAATTGCTGATGCAATTCTATGATTCAAGATTTAAGATTCCCTCCGGCGCCACGGCTATAGCGGGCAAGCAAGATTTAGGATTTCAAATATTTCTGAAAGATGAGCCAAGAAGCGATTTACCAAAAGAACGTGAAGGATGGAAGTATATTGTTGTTGGTCCTAGGAAAATATGGACTCAGATTGGATTGCCTATTTCTCTTTATCTAAGAAAACCCAGACCAGATGTTTTTTTTAGCTTAACGCACTACGCTCCAAGATTTTCTCCAATTCCTACAGCAATTGCAATAATGGATATGTCTTTTATTCATTTCCCGGAGCTTTTTGCTAAAAGAGATTTATATCAATTGACCAGGTGGACAGCATATTCTGCGAAGAACGCAAGAAAAATTTTTACCATTAGTAAGGCTAGTAAAGATGATATACTTAGAGAGTATCACATGCCTGAGAAGGACGTGATTGTAACGTATCCAGGATTAAAAGAAATGTCAAATGTTAAATTTCTAATTTCCAATTTCCAATTACTTAGAGAAAAATATAATATTAGTGGGGATTATATTTTATTTGTAGGGACGCTTCAGCCAAGAAAGAATATTGCAAGGCTGATAGAAGCGTTCTCTCAAATAATTCATCATCGTCATCCTGAACTTGTTTCGGGATCTAGTTCTCGACTTCGCTCGAACAATAATGATTCTGGACAAGCCAGAATGACAGAGAAATTGCAGCTTGTTATTGTAGGGAAAAAGGGGTGGCTTTATGAAGAAATTCTGGAAGCACCTGATAAATTTGGAGTTTCAGAGAACGTTATATTTCTTGACTATGTTCCTAATGAAGATTTACCCCTTCTTTATAAAAATGCTAAGTGTTACGTACTTCCAAGTCTTTACGAGGGATTTGGGCTTCCTGTCCTTGAAGCAATGCAATATGGATGCCCAGTAATTACGAGTAATGTAAGTAGTCTTCCTGAGGCAGGAGGAGATGCGGCATTATACGTAGATCCGCAAAGTACAGAAAATATTGCTGATAAAATAAAACAAGTTTTGGATAGTAAAAAACTCCGTGAAGAAATGATAAAAAAGGGATATCAGCATTTAAAGAAATTTTCCTGGGAAAAAGCAGCCAAAGAAACTTTGGAAGTTTTGCAAAGTTTGGCCAAAGGAAGTTAAACGTCATTGCGAACGCAGTGAAGCAATCTTATTAAATGTCATCCTGAACCGAGTGAAGGATCTTATTCTAAAATGAGATTCTTCGGCTGAAGCCTCAGAATGACAAAGCAAGATTGCCGCGTATCCGCCAAAGGCGGATCCTCCCTCCTAGGGCGGGCAGGCGCAATGACGAATGTGAAATATGAAGGATAAGACGGGAAAAACATTAACTGGAAATCAAATATTGCATAAAGCATTAAATAGAATTGCGAGTATAGAACTTGAATTTGAAATGATGGTTTTGAGATATGTTGGGTATATCCCGATTCATCATATAAGGAGATTTTTTTATAGAGCAGGTGGAATGAAAATAGGAAGTGGGTCTACTATTCACTGCGGCGCGGTTTTTTATGACTCACGCAATATTGAAATAGGTAATGACAGTATTATTGGAGAAAATGCAGTTCTAGACGGAAGATCAAAGCTCACAATAGGAAATCATGTTGATATTGCCTCAGATGTAATGATTTACAATTCACAGCACAATGTTCATGCTGAGCATTTTGCGGACGCAGAAGGCGTTATAGAGCAGCCTGTTGTGATTGAGGATTATGTTTTCATAGGCCCCAGAGCCATAATTCTGCCTGGGATAACTATTGGAAAGGGCGCTGTAGTTGGAGCTGGAGCTGTAGTGACAAAAGATATAAACCCATTTGTAATTGCGGGAGGGGTACCAGCAAAAGAAATTGGCGAGCGGGAAAATAAAAATCCTCATTACACTCTGGGTAGGGCACGTTGGTTCCGCTAAATATGAAGCTCTCTATCATCACGCTTAACTTTAAAAAACCATCTCTAACAATAGATTGTCTGCGTTCAATATATAGTGAATATAAAAATCAATTTGAAAATAATTTATTTGAAATTGTTATTATTGATAATTATTCCCAAGATGATTCTGTAGAGATTTTGCAAAATGAATTAGCAAAGCATAAATATAAAAATGTGTCTCTTCACGAAAGTAAAGAAAATAATGGATTTGGATCTGGGAATAATATTGGAGCATTTAAATCAAAAGGTAAATATATTCTTTTTCTAAATAATGATACCCAAGTAAAAGATGATGGATTTCTCCGAATGGTGGAATATATGGAAAATCATTTAGAAGCTTCAATTCTTGGAGGACAACTTAGAAATTTTGATAATTCACCACAATCTAGTGCTGGAAAGTTTTATACACCAATTAGAGTAGTTATGCTGCTTATGGGGATGCAGAGATTTGGACTGCTTGATGAAAACCCAAATTCTATTCAGAAAGTTGATTGGGTTAAGGGAGCGCTTTTAATGATACGCCGGGAAGTCTTTGAAAAGCTTAAAGGATTTGACGAAAAAATTTTTATGTATACGGAAGACATGGAATTATGTTATAGAGCAAAACTCGCAGGCTTTAACACATATTTCTATCCAAATATACTAGTTATGCACTCAGAGCATGGGAGCTCTAATAGGGCATTTGCGATATCAAATATTTATAAAAATCTCTTGTATTTCTATAGTAAACACAGAACTAGAGAAGAGTACATGTTAGTAAAGGGATTACTTTTTGCAAAAGCAATAATTCTTGTTATTTGTGGCAGAATACTGCATAATTCATATCTTACCAATACTTATGAGAAAGCTTTGGCAACTATTAACTAATAATATTCTCAAAATCGGTATCAGCGCCACAATTATCTTTACGGCGCTTTACCCTAAGCTTCCTAGTATTCAAATCACACATACGTGGGTATATGTGCGCCTGGAGGATTTTCTTATCACTGCAGTTGTTGTTTTGTGGCTTTTCTTACTTATCCGCAAAAAGGCAAGAATTTATTTTCCTGAGAGTATTCCGATACTAATTTATTGGTTGGTTGGATTTCTGTCTCTGGGTTTTTCTCTTATATTTATAGCTCCGCACCTGGCTAATTTTTTCCCAAAGATTGCAGCACTCCAGTATCTTAGAAGAATAGAGTACATGATACTATTCTTTGTTGCAGCATCAACAATAAAAAGCCTAAAAGATCTCAGGGACTATGTAGCAATAATTGCAATAACAGTCTTTGGTATAGTGATTTATGGAATAGGACAACACTTCTATTTATTCTTTTGGAATCTTTTTCCATCTTTTTTTGAGAAATATCCATTTTGCTTTCCTTCATTCCAAACAGGCAATGAAGAATTTGCAAAAGGAATACCCCTTTGTCTTCCGTCGGACGGAAGAACCACCTCAACATTTGGAGGACATTATGATTTAGCAGCATATTTAGTAATTGTTATTCCAATTCTCTTAGGAATGATGCTGTCTTCAAAAAAAATAATTCACAAAATCATGATGGGAGTCCTCTTTCTTTCTTCAGTAACCTTACTTATTTTCACTGCTTCCAGATCCTCTTTTATTACTTATCTGGTAGGTATTGTTGCTGCACTTATTTTTATGAAGAGAAAAATATTGATAGCACCAATAATTATTATTAGCATTGCTCTTCTCTTGATTTTTAGTGGAAGTACTGCAAAGAGATTCCTTGAGACTTTTAGGTTTATCTCTATTGTCACTAATTCTCAGGGACAAGTTGTTGGAATGACTCAAGCGAGTCTGCCAGAAAACTTAAGAAATAAAATTTCAAAAAACCCCATCGTTATAGGAGAAGCTCCTCCCACTCAGAATCTTCCAGAAGGATCAAGTTATATAAATCTTTTACAAGCACCCACTGCAACAAGTGTTGCCGTAGTTAAATCATCCTTGTCTCAAAAAGAAGCTGAAAGACTACAATTACAATTTGGGGGACTTGAGATTTCAACCATATCCGGGACTTTTCTAATTAGAAAAGCATTAGTTTATGATATTTCTTTCACAACTCGTTTTCAGGCTGAATGGCCTAATGCATGGAAAGCATTTATGCGAAATCCTCCTTTAGGAAGCGGGTATTCATCAATTACTCTTGCAACAGATGGAGACTATGTGAGATTCCTTGGAGAATCTGGATTTTTGGGACTAGGATCTTTTCTTTTTATATTTCTAATTTTTGGAATTTATCTTAAGCAAATATTGCCTCATATTAATTCTAAATTCGCAAAGTACTTTATTTTTGGACTAGCTGGCGGAATAATTGGACTTTTTGTAAATGCAATTCTAATAGACGTATTTGAAGCATCAAAAGTTGCTGAGCCTTTATGGATTCTTCTTGGGATAGGAATGGGAGTACTTAAGTTATATCAAAAAGACCTGCCAACAAATTATTTAACCCAACTTAAAAACTTCTTTACTACAAAGACTCTAATTGCTATTGAGCTTTTTGTATTTATGAGCGGTGTATTTATGGGAAGTATATATAATTTCTTTGTTGGCGATGATTTTACCTGGCTTAAGTGGGCTGCAACAGCAACCACCTCAGATTTGGGAAAATACTTTTATGATGCAAATGGATTTTTCTATAGACCTCTTGATAAAGTAATCATGTTTTTGCTATATAATTTTTCTTCATTTCAGCCGGCTGGCTATCATCTGTTTACTCTCCTACTTTATTTCCTCATGAGTATCGGAATTTTCTTTTTAGGACTGAGGATTTTTAAGTCTAAGCTCTGGGCATTCTTGGCATCCGCATTATTCCTAATGGTTCCGTCTCATGGCGAAAGTATATTTTGGATTTCAACAATTTCAGTTAGCCTTTCATCTGTTTTTATTCTCTTTGCTTTGCTTTCTTATATTAAAAGTCGCACTACAAAACTCATTCCATTTTACATAGTAGCAATTATTTTACAGATATTAGCGCTCCTCTCTTATGAAATGGCAGTTATTTTTCCCCTCCTTCTTATTGCAACAGATTTGTTTCTGCTTAGAAACAAGAAAATTAAAAATTTACTTAACTTATATATAGTTCCCATTCTCTTAGATATAGCATATTTATTTGTTCATTCTTCATCTCATGCGGTTAGTATTGGAGGAGATTACTCTTATAATCTCTTGCATCTTCCAACAAATATTATTGGTAACTTTTTAGGCTACTACGGACTTTTCTTTTTTGGGAATACCATTCTCCCAATTTATGACAGTCTTCGCATTCACACAAAGCTTTACGCACTTCCACTAGGGATAGTTGTTATTCTTGGTGTAATAGGATTAGTATTTCTGCTAAGAAAACAAAAAATCTCTACAATTCTAAACAATAAGTCATGGTTACTAGTCATCTATGGAATTGTATTCTCATTTGTATGTCTAATTCCTTATTTAGGTCTAGGAAATATAACTGAAAGATATACGTATCTTGCCTCAGTAGGTGAAGTTATAGCAGTAATTGCAGTTTCTCAAATGTTTTTTGCAAAAATTGCAAAATCAGGTAAAAAGTATTTGATTTTAGGTGCTGTTATATTAATTGTATTCTTTTCTTACCTAGGACTTTTAAATAAAGAGAAGAGTGAGTGGTCCAGTGCTGGTATGGTGACACGTTTGACTCTTGCATACTTTAGAGTAGAACAAGGAGGAATAACTGAAGGTTCTAAGATTATATTTGTCAATGTTCCAATAAGAAAAGCCAACGCTTGGATTTTCCCAGTCGGATTACCTGATGCGCTGTGGTTTATATATAGAGATGATACTCAAAAAGTTTATTCAGTAAAAACTATTGAAGAGGCAAAATCTCTCGCAGAAACTCTTGGAAGCCAAGCTTATATTTTTGTATTTGATAAAGATGGTAACATATCCAAGTTAGAATAATTGTATGAAAAAGAAAGAGATAATACTGCTCCTTATTTTTCTTCTTCTTGGATTTATTTTCAGACTTTATAGATTTAACAATCCTATTGCGGACTGGTTTAGTTGGCGTCAGGCAGACACATCTGCGGTGTCGAGAAATTTTGTTAAATATGGATTTGATCTTCTTCACCCAACGTATGATGATATTTCCAATGTACAAAGCGGGTTTGATAATCCAAAAGGATACAGATTTGTTGAATTTCCCATATACAATGTTTTTCAAGCTGGTCTTTATAAATCAGTAGGCATCCTGAGTCTTGAGGAATGGGGACGTTTAGTTACTATTATATTTTCTCTTTCAGGGTCACTTGCATTCTTTTTACTAATATTGCGAAGAGCAAAAAAAGAAGTGGCTTTTTTTGTCTTATTTTTTTCACTATTCTTGCCTTACAATATTTATTACGGCAGGACTATTTTGCCTGATACGGCAATGGTCTCCACATTCCTCATTGGACTATACTTCTTAGACATATGGCTTGATAAGTTTCGTAAGAAACAAAAGAAAATTTATTGGCATCTATTCCTATTATCCTTACTTTTTATTGCTGCGTCATTTCTTCTTAAAATTTATACAGTTTTTTATGCTCTAACATTATTTACATTAGTTTTTTCTGTGCTGAAAATGAAATTGTTCAAACGTTGGGAGCTGTGGATTTATGCATTGCTTGCTATTGCTCCGATAGCAGCATGGAGAATTTATATTCAGCATTATCCAGAAGGAGTTCCAGTTAACGCATGGCTTTTTAACGGTAACGGTATTAGATTTAGGCCAGCTTTCTTCAGATGGATTTTTTATGAAAGAATCACAAAACTCATATCAGGATATTTTGGTTTAGCCTTATTAATACTTGGAGTAAAGGAGATCCTGGAAAAGAAGGAAGATAGAGTTTTCTTTTTATCTTTTGGACTATCTGCATTGCTTTATTTAATAGTTATTGCAACTGGGAATGTGCAACACGAATATTATCAAATCGTAATTATGCCCTCTGTCGCATTATTTATGGGTTTTGGAGCGTATTTTTTATTAGGATTTCTTAAAAGGCGAATAAAAATTCAAATTTCATATGCTATTACTTTTCTAATAATAGGACTTGGAATATTTTTCAGCTGGCAACAAGTAAAAGATTATTTTAATATTAATAACATTTCAGTTGTTGTTGCGGGACAGGCTGTAGATAATCTAACTCCCAAAAATGCGAAAATTGTTGCGCCATATAACGGTGATACCACGCTCCTTTATTATACAAATAGAAAAGGGTGGCCTAGTTTTGAAAAGCCTCTTCCTCAACTTATATCAATGGGAGCAGATTATTTAGTGCTAGTAAATCCACAACCTAAAGATTTTGATATTGGGAAAACTTATAAAATTACATCAGCTACTCCTGATTACATTCTTTTTGATTTACATAAAAACCCATGAAGATACTAGTCATCTCATCATATTTACCTTACCCACTGCATTCCGGAGGGCATGTCAGACTTTTTAATTTATTAAAAGAATTATCAAAAGAACATAAATTGACTCTTGTTTGCGAAAAAAGACCATTCCAAACAGAAAAAGATATTCTTGAAGTAAAAAAGTTTTGTGAGGAAATAATTACAATTGGTAGAAAAAAGCAATGGAGTCTAAAAAATATTATTAAAACAGGAGTTTCACCCTCTCCCTTTCTTGTTACTGGTCACACGCTTCCTGAGATGAAGGCAGTATTGATTAAGATACTTCTAAAAAAAACATTTGACGTTATCCACATAGAAACCTTTTATGTATTTCAAAACTTGCCCAAAACATATATACCAACAGTACTGGTGGAACATAATATTGAATATTCCGTTTATGATAAGTACGTAAAGAAAGCTCCAAAAATTTTACAACCCATCTTGGCATTTGACATCATGAAACTTAAAAAAATGGAAGAAGAATTTTGGCGTCAAGCAACAAGTCTAGTTGCAGTTTCAAAAGATGAGAAGATAACCATGTCGCAAGTAAGATCAGATATAAGCATAGTTCCTAATGGAGTTGATATTACATATTTTAATAATACCTGGAAGAAAACCAAATCAAAAGAGAAAATAAAAACCGTACTTTTTATAGGAGATTTTAAATGGATTCAAAATAGAAAAGCGGTTGAATGGATTTTGGATGAAATATGGCCTGCGCTGCAACTAAGAACTAAGAGCAGTGAGCTAAGAACAAAACTGTGGGTTGTCGGGAAGAATATTCCAGAAAATTTCAAATCTCGAGGTACTTCAGATATTATTTTTGATGAAAACGCACCTGATCAGACGTGGAAAATCTATCAGAAGGCAGATTTACTTCTAGCGCCTTTAATAGTTGGAGGAGGTAGCAGTTATAAAATTTTGGAAGCTATGGCAAGTGGAGTTCCGGTAATAACAACTGAGCTTGGAGCAACAGGAATAGATGCAAAAGACGGAAAAGAACTTCTTGTGAGGGAGACTCCGGATGCATTTGCAGAAGCTTTAGAATATTTATTAATAAATAAAGATGTCTATGAGTCACTAAGAAAAGAAGGGAAAAAATTCGTAGAGACTAACTATAACTGGAAAAAAATCGCACTGTTACTTGAAGACGTTTACAAAAAAGCAGTACAATTACCTTAATTATGGTTACGTTATCAATTATTATAGTTAGTTTTAACACCGTAAAATTAACTATTGAAACAGTAGAATCTATTGAGAAAAATTATCCAAAAGAAGTTTCAAGTGGTGAATTTGAGGTTATAGTTTCAGATAATGATTCAAAGGACGGATCCGTGGAGAGTTTAGGAGAGTACAAAAAGAAATCAAAGATTAAAACTCTTTTAATTCTTGATAATAAAAAAAATCTGGGATTTTCAAAAGGAAATAATGTTGGTGTTAAAGAGTCCAAGGGAAGATATGTGCTTTTTCTTAACCCTGATACCGTTGTATATCCAAAAACGCTAACAGAAATGATAGATTTTATGGAAAAACATCCTGACGGAGGCGCTGCAACTTGCAGAATAGAAATTCCAACGGGAGGAATTGATGAGGCATCCCACAGAGGATTCCCAACGCCATGGAATGCATTTTGCCATTTTTCAGGACTTGAGAAAATGTTTCCCAAAAGCATGCTATTTGCTGGGTACTCAAGAGGATGGGAGGATATGAGTAAAATTCATACTGTCCCTGCAATTGTAGGAGCATTCATGTTAGTGAGACGAGAAGCAGGAGAACAAATGGGATGGTGGGACGAAGACTATTTTTTCTATGGCGAAGATTTGGATTTTTGTTTTATGCTAGGCGTAAAGGGATGGAAGATATATTATGTGCCAACAGTGTCAATTCTCCATTATGGTGGAGTATCAAGCGGAATAAAAAAACAATCCCAAGGGATTACAACGGCAAATGTTGAAAGAAAAATAATGGTTCAAAATGCCAGATTTGAGGCAATGAGAATTTTTTACAAAAAACATTACATGAGTACTTATCCAAGCATAGTCAATTGGGTAGTTCTTAAAGGCATTGACTATCTCAATAAAAAAAACCTCCCAAAGTTGGTTTGATAATTTATATATGCAGTTTAATAAGGTCGTACTTATAACTGGTTGCTCATCTGGAATTGGCTTTATTACCGCACTTACTTTTGCAAGGCACAAATATACTGTTTTTGCATCTGTTAGGAATTTAAAAAGTGACGGAGTTAAAGAATTGATAGAAATCACAAGTAAAGAAAAGCTAGACCTTCATGTGATAGAAATAGATGTAATTCATGAAAAAAACGTGATTCAAGGAGTAACTCAAATAATTAAAGTAGCTAAAAAGATTGATGTACTAGTTAATAATGCAGGATTTGGAGCCTTAGGTCCTGTAGAGGCTTTTACAGACCAAGAAATAAAAAATCAATTTGAAACAAACGTATTTGGAACTATTAGGATGATAAAAGCTGTAGCTCCAATAATGAGACAACAAGGATCAGGAACCATAATTAATATTGGATCAATAAATGGCTTAATTGCATTCCCTCTATATGGTATGTATGCATCGTCAAAGTTTGCGATTGAGGCGCTAACAGAATCCTTAAGATTTGAATTAAGGCAATTTGGAATTAAAGTAGCACTTGTTGAACCTGGGACATTTATTACCGATTTTAGCAAAAATAGAAAATTACCTGAAAGTCTGCAAAACGATTTATCTCCATACAAAAAAACTGTCAAAGTTTTTTTTGATAAACTTGATGTCAAGGCGAAAAAATTGCATATAGGATTTATATCAAAATTAGTAGACTCAAAAAGAGTGGCAGATAAAATTTACAAGATTGCAGAAAGTAATAATCCACAATCGAGTCGGTATAGACTCTCATGTGTACTATTTTGGTAAAAAGATTTTACCAAACTATTTCTGGCAATTTATTCTTCAGAAAGTCTACAAATGAACTATTATTGTAGTAAATTTATATGAAAATTTATCGTATTGGAATAGACTGCAGGCTGTGGGGGGAGACAGGGGTTGGGCGGTATATTAGAAACCTTGTTAGTAATCTTCAGGAAATTGACAAGACTAATGAATACGTATTGTTTGCTCTTCCAAAAAATAAGCCTGATATTCAATCCATAATTCATAATTCCCACCTTCGCCAAGGCTTCGGCGGGCAGGCAAAATTCAAGATTGTTAGTGCGGATATAAAGTGGCATTCGGTAAGAGAGCAGTTTGAATTCCCCAAAATTCTAGAGAAAGAAAATCTTGATCTAGTTCATTTCCCCTACTTTTCTATGCCGATTTATTATAAAGGGAAATATGTTTTAACTATTCACGACCTTATTATTAATCATTTTCCAACAGGAAAAGCATCCACACTTCCCTCATTTATATATTATTCAAAATATCTTGCATATAAATATGTTCTGTCTCAAGCTATAAAGAATGCTGAAAAAATTATTACCGTTTCTCAGGCAACGGAAAAAGAGATAGAAGACCATTACGGTGTTCCTTCAATTAAGTTAGCGGTTATATATGAAGGAGTAGATCAAGCAATTTCCCCTTCAGCTAGCTCAGGGCAAGCAAATGACCAAGGACGAAAGACTAAAGACCAGTTGCCAAATAACTATTTTCTCTACGTGGGGAATGCGTATCCACATAAGAACCTGGAGTTTCTTATAAACGCATTTTCGCAAATGATTAATGATAAAGGATTAATGATGAAAGATATAAGTCTTGTTCTAATAGGTAAAGAAGATCATTTTTATAAAAGACTAGAAACTAAAGTTAAGGAAATGGGTCTAAAACAAAATGTTTTGTTCAAGCATGATGTGAATGACCAAGATTTGGCATCGCTTTACCAAAACGCATTAGCACTTGTTGCGCCATCACTCATGGAAGGATTTGGATTGCCACTTCTTGAAGCAATGGATGATAATTGTCTTGTTGTTGCATCAGATATCCCCGTATTTCATGAAGTTTGCGGAGACGCTGCAGTATACGTAGATCCACATGATAAAGAGGCAATGGTAAATGTTCTATTAAGTGTTTATAATAAGCAGGTCAAAAATGAAAAAGAAAAAAAGAAGATTGGGAAAAAAAGAGTCTCCTTTTTCTCCTGGAAAAAAATGGCACAAGAAACCCTTGCAGTCTATGAGGGTTGCTTTGGTTTACGACAGAGTTAATAAATG
>WNFL01079500.1_pt1 | contig 16473 bp, 13 predicted proteins | sample 5400361 | NCBI WGS metagenome assembly WNFL01 (sample SAMN13153351, study PRJNA577476) | soil metagenome | isolation source: 40 cm soil on Douglas fir-dominated hillslope | place: USA:California | collected 2013-09-17 | reverse complement strand
GACGTCGTCACCGACCCTGCCAACGGCGACGTTTACGTCGCCGAGAGCCACACCAACGTCGAGGATCCGAATCTTGTCGGCCGCATCTCGGTGTTCGACCGTAACGGCAAGTTCCTGCGGACCATCGGCAAGACCGGCACCGGCCCGGGCGAATTCCGCACGCCGCACGCGGTCGAGTTCGATTCCCAGGGGCGCCTCATCGTCGCCGACCGCCACAACCACCGCATCCAGATCCTGACGAAGGACGGCAAGTATGTCGGCGAATATCGGGAGTTCAGCCGCGCCAGCGGACTGGCGATCGACGGCAACGACACGATTTACGACGCCGCGGGTGCACCCCGGCTGGCTCAAGGGCATTCGCATCGGCAGTTTGAAGGACGGCAAGGTGACGACGTTCGTGCCGCCGCACAAGACGGATTCTCCCGATGGCGCCATGGGAGAAGGGATCGCTATCGATGCCGCCGGCAATCTGTACACCGCAGAAGCCACGGTGCGGGGCGTGACGAAGTACGTCAAGGAATAGGACCGAGGGCAGGACCTCGTCGGGAGTTGAGCAGGGAGTGCGCCTTCAGCTTCATGAACCTGCCTTCATCGTCACATGAATATCTGTACATATTAGTAGAAATAAGCACCTTATCGCTTGAAATCGGTATGAACCGGCGTTCATCTTAACATGAACATCTGTACATATTAGTAGAAATGAGCACCTTATCGCCAGAAATCGGTGGTCCCCGCAAACTCGCGCTTGTATACGTATATATTCGACTATATGTGTAAACTGCGACGGGGCAATCTTGCCCCACTATAAGGGAGGAATGACCATGATTACGAAGGTCGGTGTGGCGCTTGCGCTTGCGGCTTTTCTCGCTGTACCCAGCGCATCGTATGCAGCGTCCAAAGCCAAAAGCTCCTATAGCGACCAAACCAAATGTGAAGGAGGAGCATGCACAGCCGTGAACCCCGATCGTGATCCGAATACATCTAGTCGGCATCAATACTACCGCAGCACCCATAAGAAACACAAAGCCCAACCGAAGAGCTGAGCCCTTCGGCGTTTGAGGCCGCCAACGACCGCGTTGGCGGCCTCATTTTCACCAAGCGTCAGATTTGCGAACTGGACTTGTCGCGCGTACGACTTCAGGAGCCGAAGAAGGTTTTCTGCGGCTTTCCTCGATAAACGCGCTGCCGGCTAGCTTTTGTGCCTGCGCGCCCGTGGCCGGCGGTAGTAGAGGCCAGGCGCCCGAGGGCCATATAGCGAATTCTGGACGCACAAGGTGCTGCCCGGTCTCGCGGCCATGCATTGCTCCCACGAGTCGTAGGCGCAGGTCTTGTGACCTCCAGGACCGCCACCCGTGTTTTCGATCGAGCACCAAGGATAGCTATACGCTCCCTGCGCCGGCGTTGCCAGAGGTTTGGTCAACACCGTCGCGGCAGCGATCAACAGCAACAGGATCAGCAAGCGCATCGGTTTCTCCCGGACGTCCACAAACGGATTGTCCATTCTATCCATGCCCCCTGACGGTGCAAAAGATCAAGGCCGGCTCCGCAAATCAAATTGGCGCCGGGGTGACTCGTCAATCAACATAGCTGGCCCTCGCCAGAACGACCGCATCGATGTTGTACGCGGACCTTGTGTCACGAGCAACGAATGTCACGGCCGAGTAGCTTGATGCGCTGAGCGCGGCGGCCGTGACGCTGATGCGCACTCTGGCGCTTCGTGCCACAGATGCAGCGGCTTCCCCGATTTCCGGTTTCCTGTATTATTCCGCCAGGGAGCCCAAGGCGTCATGACTTCAAGCGACGGCCTCCATCATGCTTCAAAGCCCGACTCGACTCGGCACACGCCGTTGCCCGGGCAGGTGGTGCTGGTCATGCAGGGCGGCGGAGCCCCCGGCGCCTATCATGGGGGTGTCTATCAGGCGCTCCACGAAGCCGGTATCGAGCCTGATTGGGTGATCGGCACATCGATCGGCGCCATCAACGGGGCGATCATCGCCGGGAATAAGGTTACGCAGAGGTTAGAGCGGCTGCGCGAGTTCTGGTCGCGCATCGAAAGCCGGCCACCTGCGCCATGGGGCATGCTCTCTCCGCAAGTCGGAAGTCTGGCGACCAGCTTCACGGCCCTTCTGACCGGCGTGCCTAGCTTCTATTCGCCCAGCGCAGTGGCCGCATGGGGTCTTCAGGCGCAGGTCGGCGTCGAGCAGGCCGCGTTGTATTCCGTGGATCCGCTCAAGAAGCTGCTGCCGAGCCTCGTCGACTTCGAACGCGTGAATTCCGGAAAGCCCAGACTTACCCTCGGCGTCGTCAACGTGCTCAGTGGCCAGATGCGATATTTCGACACCAGGGACGTAAAGATCGGTCTCGATCATGTGCTGGGATCGTGCGCACTGCCGCCGTCGTTTCCGGCGGTCCGCATCGACGGAGAGGCCTATTGGGATGGTGGCATCTGCTCGAACACGCCGATCGAAGCGGTGTTCGACGACAATCCGCGGCGGAGCTCCGTCGTCTTTGCCGTGCAGATTTGGCACACGCGGGGCCCGGAACCCGAATCCGTCGCGCAGGTCCTCAACCGCCAGAAGGACATCATGTTCGCCAGCCGCACCAGGAGCCACATCCCGCGACAAGCCCAGCTTCACCAGATGCGTCATATCATTCGCAAACTCTTCAGCATGCTCCCCAAGGACCAGCGAGACACCCCGGAGGCTCGGGAGTTCGCCAGCTACGGCTGTGGAACTGTGATGCATATTGTGGAGATCAATGCTCCCTCATTCGACGGCGAGGGCTATTCGCGGGACATCGATTTCTCGCAGGCCTCGATCCGGGAGCGTTGGCAGACCGGATATGCGGATACGCACCGCATGATCGCGCGGCGGCCATGGGAAGATCCCGTCGACCCGAAGGTCGGCGTCGCCATACATGCATCCGACGGCGATGGCCATACGTGACGACGACGGAGGCGAATGCGCCATCGCGGCGCCACTCACTTTTCCATTCCTTCTCCGCCGTCGAGGTATAAGGCTGGCGGCCCAAAGTGATAAAGACATTCTGGGAGGTTGACGATGAAATCGTGGTTTCTCCGGCTGCGGCACGTGCTGCTTGTGTTGCCGTTCGTCTTCATTGGCCTCGCCGGGTCGCCGTGGGCGCAGCCGCAGCCGATCCAATTCGATCTATTCCGATCCAGGATTCAGGATGCTGTCCGCGCGCTCGGGGATCAGCCACGATTCAAGGGCATTCCACTCAAGCGCCGTGAGGAACTCGCGGAATTCGTGTCTGGGAATATGTTGTTTGTGCTGCTGCACGAATTGGCCCATACCGCCGTGACGGAATTGGACTTACCGGTGCTTGGAAGAAGGGAGGATGCTGCTGATTCCTTCGCCGCCCTGACGCTCATTCATATAAAATCTGCATTTTCGGACCGGGTGCTCACCGAGGCAGCGAAGGGGTGGTTTATGGCCGATCGCCGCGATCGGAAAGACGGAGAACCCGTCGTCTATTATGACGAGCACGGCCTCAATCAGCAGCGCGCCTTTCAGATCGTGTGCTACATGGTCGGCGCCGACCCGATGAGATTCAAGGACCTTGCAGCCGAGACGAAACTGCCAAAGGATCGCCAGGAAGGTTGCGCCGAAGATTACCGAGACGCAGCGAAATCCTGGGGCGCGGTGCTCCAGCCCCATCTGCGCGCTCCCGGTCAGCCGGAAACCAAGATCGACGTGGTCTATGGCGAAGCCAGCGGCAGACTTGAGATCACCGCCCAGATGGCGCGCTCTATCAACTTGTTGGAACCTGTCGCCGCGCGATCGGCCGAGCTCGTCATATGGCCGGCCCCGTTTTCCTTGGAAATGCAAACTTGCGGTTTCATTAATGCCCGCTGGGCCCCGGCGACACGCAAACTCACGCTGTGTTATGAATTAGCGGCGGATTTCGCCGAACTCTATCGCGACTACGGCCCCATGCGGGCGGAAAGCCGGCCGCGCAAGTCGAAACGATACGGCCGAGCCGAAGCTCGGAGCGCACACCGCTGAAGCCACGGTGAGGGGCGTGACGAAGTACATCAAGGACTAACCGTCGAGCTCCTTCAAGGCTTGGCGGACCGCTTTCACCAGCGAGACCATGGAATAGGGCTTTCGCAGCCAGCCGAGCGGCATGGCTGGCCTTGCCCGCTCCAGCGAATCTTGGTCGTATAGCGCCGTCGCAAAGATGCAGCGAATCCCGAGCGTCCGGAAAATCTCCACTGCGGCATGAATGCCGTCGCGTTCCCCGGCAAGCCGCACATCCATCACGACCAGGGCCGGCCTTTGTGACTGTGCCAGTTCCACGGCCTCGGCGGCGGAAGCTGCGACCCCGGCGACATCAAAACCCGCGTCGGACAGTGCTATCTCGATCTCAGCGGCGACAAGAAAATCGTCTTCCACCACCAAGATGCGCGCCGGCGGCTCGGTCCGCTCGTCTGATCCTAGGGAATCCTCGCGTGCGAACACGAGTTGAGGCCAGTGCCGCGGGGCCGCAGAAGGCTCATACCCCGGCTCCGGCCATGCGAGCACGTTCAACGTCCTGGAATGCATAAGGGCTTAAGCCTTATTGAAACCGCACACTGCACCGGGTGGCGGGTGTTCTGGTCACCTCAAACTGCCCGCGAAGCTGCCGCGCGAGGCCCTGAACGAGAGCCAACCCGGACGATCGTCGCTGAACCGATTGCAGATGGAAGCCCGGGCCATCATCTTCCACATAAACAAGAAATGAGTCGCTCTCCCTTGTCAACCGGACGCGAATATTGCCTGCACCCCGCCCATTCAACCCATGCTTGACGGCGTTTGTAAGCAGCTCATTGACGATCAGCGCGAGCGGGATCGCCGCGTCGTTCGGCAGCTGTATTGAATCGGCTTCACAATCGATGTCCAGTTCCTGAGAGAAGGTCTGCTTCGTGGTTTCGCAAACGGTATTGAGAAAATCACGCGCGTTGAACCGCGTGGCGTCGGGCGTCGTGTAAAGCACGCGCTGGGCTGCGGCCATGGCGGAGATTCGCCCGCTGGCCTCCTCCAGCACCTCTCGCGCCTCGGCGCTTCCGGCTTGTCGCGCCGCCACCCCCAACAGTGACTGCAACATCTGCATGTTGTTCTTGACGCGATGGTTCAGCTCGCCGAGCAGCACCCGCCGCTGAGTTTCGGCCTGCTCCGCGCGCTTGCGCGCCGTCGCGTCGCGCAGGTAAGCGGTAAACAGTGTCTGCCCGCCTTGGAGCGATGATGCAGAGATTGCGATCTCCGCCTCGAATTCGCTGCCGTCCGCTCGCCGCACGGCGATTTCAAATCGGCGCCCGATGATCCAGCTGTGTCCTGTATCAAGGAACCTTCTCAACCCCCGCTCATGTTTTTCGCGGAAGCGCTCCGGAATCATCATCTCGACAACGGACCGGCCCCGCACCTGGTCGCGACGGCAACGCAAGAGCTCTTCCGCGGCAGGGTTGAAGTCAACGACCCGGCCCTGCTGATCCATCGTGATGATCGCATCGAGCGCAGACTCCAGAATGGCGGATTTCCGCGCTTCGCTTTCGCGCAGCGCGCGTTCGGTGCGGATGCGTTCGATGCTGAAGCCGAGCTGACGCGCGATGGTGACTGCAAGATCGACCTCGGCACGCCGGAATGCATGGGGGCCGTCATAGTAGGCCATGAACTTGCCGATCAGACGGCCCGCCAGCGGCAGCGGGATGAATGCCAGCGCGTGAATGCCCTCCTCGACCACCACCCGCTTGAGCGGTTCGGGAAATCCGGCATGCGCCACGTCATCCACGCAGATCGGCTCCGCGTCTTGGACATCGCGATCCCAAGGCGAGTGGCCGTCGACAGCATGCCGGTACAGCTCGGACAGTCCGCGTGACGCCACGAACCTCATCACGCCCGCATGATCGCGGATGAGGATCGAGGCGCGGCTGCACTGCAATGCGGCGATGATCGCATCCAGAGCAGGTTCGTAAACATCATCCAGCGTCTCTGCGCGCTGGAGCCGGTCGGTGAACTCATAGAGCGCCGCCTGCTCACGAATGCGCGCCGCGAGGGCGTCCTCGACGCGGCGGCGTTCGGTAAGATCATGCAGAATACGCAGCGCATAGAGGAACCGGCCGTCGGCGTCGCGAACGCTCGACGAGGTTATCGACGCCCACACATAGGTGCCGTCTTTCCGGCGGATGCGCTTCTCGATGGTGTAACGATCGAGCTCGCCTGCGACCTGGCGCCGAAACTGCGCGCGGTCCGCCTCAATGTCCTCGTCATAAGTCTCGTTGAAAATCGAGCGGCCCAGCAGCTCCTGCGCCGAATGTCCCGTCAACGCGCACGATTGCGCATTCACGCGCAGGAGCTTGCCGTCTGCATCCACTTCGCCGATGCCAACGTGCTGATCGATCCGGTCTTGCCTGGCACCGGCGTAAATCGTCGCCGGAAGCTTTCCGACAAGATCAGGACGCGCCGGAAGAGCAGAAGCGGTGCGGGCAACCTGTGTGATTCCACCGATCGGAGTCGGGGCAAGGTTATCGATACTCATCTCGCACTCCATCCACCCGGCCTGCTCGGGATACCGGGCAAGCGCGAAGATACAAACATTCTGTGTTTTTGCCCCCAGATGGCCCCATCAGTGGCAGAGTATATCCGCATTGCGGCCGGAGAGAAGTTCCAACCGGCTCGAGCAACACACGGGCCATTCTGCGACATTGCAGCCGCGTTTCTGCAGCAATGCAGCCGCGTTTCTGCGGCATTGCAGCCGCGTTCTGAAACCATGCAAAAGGATCGGCAGTGCCTGCTTGCAAATGCAAGGCAGTCGCTCGTGTATCACACTATACAGTGCCGTTCCGCTGCGAGGCGTGCGCGGAGCATCTCGGCGGGGACGTGGGAGGCGCTTAGTTGGGCAGCACCATTTGCTGCACCGTGTTCGACGTCCCGCCCTCCGGCGGCGGATTAAAGACATGGATCGAAACGGCGCGGTACCCGATGATGCCGGTGTTTTGCGCGGGCCCCGGTGCGAAATAGGGATTGGGCGTGGCGCGCTCGATGGCTTGGGCCGGAAGATCGAATTCGATGTGGCGTGGGTCGCGGAAAATCGTCTTGACGGACACCCCGTCGACGCGAACGAGCGACGTCATCATGAACCCGCTGCCGTCCAACACCACGCGCACGGGCCCGGACCCCGCCTTGATGCTGCTTGGCTGGATGGAGCTGATCGCGGGCGCAAACGTCGCCGCCGCAAGCGAACGGGCGGGACGAACAAACGTAAAATATTCGGGATGATAACCAAGCTCGACCCAGCGACCGTTCTTCATCACCCGTTCGATCTTCTTGGTGTTGGAGATATCGCTCAAGGGATCAGCGCTCACGACGACGAGATCGGCAAAATTGCCGGCGCGAATGGAGCCGACCTTGGCCTCGCCGCGCGCCTTGTTCTTTCCCTCCACAATTTCGGCGGACCATGAGGTTGCCGATTTCAATGCCTGCATCGGCGTGAGCCCCGACTCGACCAGCATTTCCATCTCGTGATGCAGGGCAAATCCGGGAATTCCTCCGGTGATGATATCCGTACCGGCTTGAATCTTGCCCCCGGCCGCAACCCACCTCCTGTTGAACTCGCGCACGTTTTTGTATCCGGTCTCGAACGCACTGCGATCTGCCGCCGGCAGTTTGTCGACCCACGGCATGCTGTCGTAGCGCGAGGAAAAATTCTTGATCTGCCGATGCCGGGCGAGAATGCTGTCGCTCACGTTGCGGGGGAAGTAGACGAGGTCCGGATTGCTGATGGTGCGGTAGTCCTCAAGCTCCCGCGCAAGGGCGCGCCGGCTCAAGCCGCCCCATTCATAGGTCATCGTCGGATTGAGGTAGATGCCGCGGCGAACCGCGTCCGCGATCATGCCGTCGAGCTTGCTCCAATCGTTGAGCTGCGTCGCCCAGGTCAGCAACTTGCCGTCCTGAAACGATCGCAGCTCATCGGGTGACATGACGGCTTCTGCGTAGCCCCAAACATGCTCGAGGATGTCGATGCCATCGCGTATGGCGCCGGGCGCATCATCGCTATGGCCGAAAACCATAAGGCCCGCCTTGTGGGCCTGGTCGGCCGCAAACTTATAGGCGCGGGAAAATCTGCCATTGTATTGCGGGAACCACGCCAGATCCGGTTCGGATTGCAGCGAGGTCCGCATCGCCTCGCCGATGTCGGCTTCGGTGGAGTTCGGGGTGAATTGCGCACGCGCTCCGGTATGGAAGAGCCGCGGAATATCGTGTGCGTCCTCGCTCCTCGCGCGCAGAGCCTTGGGCACATTATCGAGCGCAAGGATTGAGGTCACGCCGTGATTGACCAGGAGCTCGCCCATGAATGCGTCCCAGTGCACATGGGAGTCGAACAGTCCCGGAATGATGAATTTTCCGGCGAGGTCGAGCACCTGCGCACCCGCCGGCACCGCGGCATCAGCAGGCGGCAGGCCGCGAATAATGTTGCCCTCGATCAGCAGCGCGCGATCGCGAATGGGGGCGTCGGCGAGCCCGTCGATGATCGTTGCACCTGTGATCAGAAGCGTCGAAGGCGCCTGCGCCTCGCCATATGTCGACGCCGCAAGGACGAGAATTCCGGCGGCGAGACAGTCGAAAAAAAAGCGCCGAACGTGCATCCTGGACCTCCGCTGCCTATTGCGACTGCTGCGCCGGCTTGATCCCCATCTCCTTCGCGATGGCGGCGACGACGGCGCGCTGCTCATTGATTGATGCGGCGAATTCAGCCGGCCGCCCCGGGCTGACCAGCTGGCCGGTGCTCAAAAGGCGCGCCGCGATGGCGCCATCGCCCGCAACCGCCTGGATATCGGCGGCAATCCGCTCGCGAATATCGTCGGCCATATCACGCGGACCGAACAGTCCAACAAGGCCATCGAATGCCAGCGCCGGAAAACCCGCCTCCTTGACGGTCGGAACCGCAGGCTCGTCGGGAATGTGCACGCCGTTGCTGAGGGCGAGGATCTTGACTTTGCCGGCCTGCACGTGAGGCCGCACGATCGCGAGCGCGCCCCAATAAAACTGGATGCGTCCTTCGGCGACATCGGTGGACGGCTGAACGGTGTCGCGATAGGGCACCTTCGACATGTCGAGCTTGGCGTCCTTGAGGAAAGACGCGAACAGAAAATCGCTGATGCCGGTCGCGGTCGCCCAGTTGAGCTTACCGGGCTGGGCGCGGGCTAGCGTCACCAGCTCGGCGAGCGAGCCGACCTTCAAGCTCGTCGGCGCCACGATGACGACGAGGGTATTGGAGACCCGCGCGATCGGCAGAAGGTCGCTCTGCTCATAGGGCAGCTTGTCGTGCAGAAACGGGTGGGCCGTGAACGTCGAGGCCGGCGAGAACAGCAGCGTGTGATCGTCGTGGGCGCTGACGAACGCCGTAATCGCCACGATGCCGTCGCCGCCGGGACGATTCTCGACCACCACGGGTTTGCCCCAGCGCGCCGCCAGCCGATCCGCGAACAGCCGGGCCCCGATGTCGGCGCCGCTGCCCGGCCCCAGCGGTACGACAAATCGCACGTTGCGCTGCGGCCAGGACGTTTGGGCGGAGGCGGTCGATGGGAGCGCCGACGCCAGTGCGAACAAAGCGGCTGCGTAGACGGCCGCAAGCGCGGCGCGAGTTCGATTCATGAGGACCCCCGAACATCCTTGGGCAAGCGCCCGTAAAAGCGAAAATATCACAGGCTCAGTTCGAGAGGTACGGGCTTGCGTGTCGCCGCTGCCCGGCCCCAGCGGTACGACAAATCGCACGTTGCGCTGCGGCCAGGACGTTTGGGCGGAGGCGGTCGATAGGGTCGCCGACGTCAGCACGAGCGGCAAGCCCGCGCACACGGCCCATAGCACAGCTCGAATACGATTCATGAGGACCCCCGAACATCCTGTTGGGCAAACGGCCAAAAGCTAGCACAGGGGGAGTTAGAGAGGTACGGGCTCGCGTGTCGCACGACGGCGCTAGTCAAGCGACAGCCGGGCAGCCTTACCTCTCCCCGCGTGCCATCAGGGCGTCTACGCCCGTCTTCGACGGGCTACGGAGAGGGAGCAGAAAGACCGCGCGTCACCCGTGCTTGATGAAGGTCCCGTTATTCAACTCCGCGACCGCCTGTTGCAGCTCGGCCTTGGTGTTCATCACGATCGGCCCGTACCAGGCAACCGGCTCCTCGATCGGCTTGCCGGAGACAAGCAGGAACCGGATGCCCTCGTCCCCGGCCTCGACCGTCACCTCGTCGCCGCTGTCGAACAGCACCAGCGAGCGATTGCCGGTGCGCTCGCGCACGACCGTCTCGCCCGTGGCCGTTTCTTTCTCGGTGAGAACGCCGAAGGGGCTTGATGCGCCGGAAAACGTACCCGATCCCTCGAAGACATACGCAAACGCATGGCGCGAGGTCTCGACGGCAAGCGTCTTGCGACGGCGTGGCGGCACCGTCACGTCAAGATAGCGCGGCTCGGCCGCGATGCCGTCTACGGGGCCGCGTTTGCCCCAGAACTCCCCGCAAATGATGCGCACCCGGGTGCCGTCGTCATCGCCGACGTCGGGAATCTCCGCGGCAGGAATGTCCTGGTATCGGGGCGATGTCATCTTGAGCCGCGATGGCAGGTTTGCCCACAGCTGGAAGCCGTGCATCCGGCCGCGCGGGTCGCCCTGCGGCATCTCCTGGTGGAGGATGCCGCTTCCGGCCGTCATCCATTGCACGTCTCCGGCCCCGAGGCTCCCGCGGTTGCCCAGACTGTCGCCGTGATCCACCGTGCCGGCCAGCACATACGTGATCGTCTCGATGCCCCGATGCGGGTGCCATGGAAATCCGGCGCGGTAGTCCTCGGGACGATCGTTGCGAAAGTCGTCCAGCAAAAGGAATGGGTCGAAATCACCCGTATTGCCGAATCCAAACGCACGGTGGAGTTTCACCCCCGCTCCCTCGATGGCTGGCGTGGACTTCACGATCCGCTTCACTGGCCGAATTGACATCGCATGACCTTCCTCAAAAATCACTCAGCGGCTATGTGGATATGAAGGCTCGCTTCGTCCAGCCTCAGCAATGCGGCCATTCACATAGCGCAAGCCGATCCCCCTGGGACCGCGGGCGTCTCGCCCGCATTGGACCGCGCAACTGGCGCTGGCGTTGCCGTAAAGTGCGGGCGGGACGCCCGCGCTCCCAGGGCCGCTCACGGGTCGGTAAATCCGAAAAACGCCGCGAAACCATCGACGCCATCGCGCGGCGCACGCCAGGCGTTGATCGGCGCCGCCGGATCGGCGTGACCCAGCGCCATGCCGCAGAACAGCATGTGTTCGTCCGGGAGGTCGAGACAGGCCGATACGGTCTTGTGCCAGTGGGTCCACGCCTCGATGCCGCAGGTGTGCAGGCCCTCGCCGCGGGCGAGCAGCATGATGGTCTGCACGAACATGCCGAGGTCGGACCATTGCGGCGGCCCCATGGTGCGGTCGATGGAAAAGAACAGCCCGACCGGCGCGCCAAACAGCTCGAAATTGCGCGCATACTGGCGATAGCGCGCCGCGCGGTCCTCGCGCGCAATCCCGATCGCATGATAGAGCTTCGCGCCGACCTCGCGGCGCCGGGCATAATATGGCTCCCGGAGGGGCTCCGGGTAGATTTGGTACGCGGCCCCCTCCCCGCGCGGGTTGGTCGGCGCATGGGGGCGGATGCGGGCCTTGAGGTCTTCGAGCGGCGCGCCGGCCAGCGCATGAACCCGCCACGGCTGCAGATTGCCGCCCGAGGGCGCGCGGGCGGCGCGATCAAGGATGTCGCGCACCGTTGCGAGGGGGACCGGGGTCGGCAGAAATGCGCGGCAACTGAACCGCGAGGCTACGGCGTCACGCACATGCATGGGATGTCTCCGCAAGAATGAGGCGGAATGTGACATAGAGGCATCGGCGGAAAAGAGCACGCTTGAGAATTCGGCGGCAATTGAAATTGGGTGTCACGTTGCGCCCGATAGGAGCGCCGCGATGCCCCGCTCCCAGCCTCGCCCACAAGCGGGGGAGTGAGGAGAAAACGGGCGGTTAACTTCACCTCCCCCTGGAGGGGGGAGGTCGCCGCGCGCTTGCGCGGCGGGAGGGGGGTGACGGCGGCGCAACAATCGACACGCTGCGTCTGCTGCACCGCCTGTCACCCCACCCCGGATCGCCTAAAGGCGATCCGACCCTCCCCCTTCAGGGGAGGGTGCTTCACACCCGTGGCGGCAGGTCGGCGAAGCGGCGGCGGCTGTCGCGCACGGCTTCGAGCTCGGCAAGCTCCTCGTCGCGCCGGTGGTAGCCGCAGCGCTCGATCAGCTCGCTCGCCGCGGCGAGGTTCACCCGCGCCTCCGCCGCGAGCTTCGCGCTCTCCTCGGCGCCGGGCGGCGCGGGCTTCGGCGGACTGTCGTCGATGAGCCCGTTGAGCGGCGCGAACGCCGCGATGCGCGCCAAAGCAAGCCGCGCGCGTTCGAGCGCCATGTCGCAGAGAAAAAGGCGCATCGGCCCGGGCTCGGCAATCTCCTCGACCTCGTCGAGATCGCGCGCGGCGCCATCCCAGTCGCCGAAGCTGCGGCGGAAGCCAGCCCGGGCGAGGAGGCCACGGGGGATGTGATCCAATTGACCGGCCCTCCGCAGGCCGTCGACTGACTCACCGAGTTGAGTGTAGGCCGCGCGGGCATTATCGTGCTCGGTGATGGTCGGCAAATGCCGTGCGACGCTCTCCAGCGCCAGCCCGAGATGGGCGCGGCCGAGGGTCAGTCTGTCGAGGGCAATACTAAGAAGGGTATACTGCGACCCTCCCCATTCCAGAGTCTGGCTCGCTCGGTCGCGTGCGGCGGCCCATTCAGCCTTGGCGAGCAGCCGGTCGCAATACCAGTAGCCTTGCAACGAATAGAGGAATGGGTACAGGGGTTGGTGCTTCTTCTGCCGCTGCTCGGCGTCGGCGAACAGGCGCTCCGCCTCTTCGCTCCGCCCGGTAGCGTCCAGGGCGTCGGCGCGGGTGGCACGGTTGCGCATCATTTGCAATTCATCGCCACTTTGGTCGGCATGAGCGATGGATTGTTCCGCCGTCGCCGCGGCGGCAGCGACCTCGCCGACGAGGGGCTCGGCTTGGCTCAGATTGGAACCGCTAGTTGCGGCATTGCGCCAAAGCTTCGACTCGACGCACATCCCCAACGCCGCACGCTCCGTCGGGAGCGCTTCAGCAAATCGGCCTTGCGCGCGCAGCGCGAAGGCAGCTTCGCTGATCACCCAGGCTCGGTCCGCCGCTGTTAACGTGACGACCGGCGTCTCGTAAGGCTTCTGGAAGAACCATGAGATCGCCGCAAGGTCGCTGCCTATGGCGCCTAGCTTCAGGAATGAATAGAACTCGATCCTGCGGTCGGCTGTCCGCCGGCAGATACGGTCAGTGTAAATGTCGTCCAGCGCCTCCTGATGCCGTCCTGCGCGGCAACCGTGGGGGATAGCCTGATAGAGCGGCGCGAGGTCTTCGAGCGTCGGCGTCCCGCCTTCCCGGGTGGTGTCGCGCAGGTGCTCGTAGAGCCGGCCGTGGGCGGCACGCCAAGCCTCCGGCTTCGTTTCTTCCACTTGCTGGCCGAACCACTCGCGCACCAACGGATGGGCGTCGAGTGCGTCGGGCTCGGAGGGATCCTGTGGCACCAACAACCGCACGTCACGCAGGCGCGAGACTGCGCGCTGCCATGCGCCTTCGTCGAGATCGACGATCGCGCCGGTGAGCCCTAGGATCACCGGCTTGCGGCGCAATGCGGCGAGGCAATCGCCGCTCGCCGGCCGGTCGAAGAGGCCGACCATGTGCATGATGGCATGCGGCGCCGGCTGGCCGGCGAGCCACTCTTTCTCGTAAGACTCCATGACCCGCCTGGCATGGTCGTGGCGCGGGTTTTCGGGATCGGCGAAGAATTCGCGGATGTGATCGCGCCGGCGTACGTCGCCGCCCTGCGTCTCCTTGAGGTAGCTCGCCAGCAGGCCGAGTGCCAGCGGATGACCGCCGAACGCCTGCGCCGCAGCCCGCGATTCCGCGTCAGTTCCCCGCACGCCGTTGTCGCGCAGCAGCACCGCGCCAGCTTCGTCCGAAAGCTCGCCCACGTCCAGAACTGGGGCGGCGCTATCCTTCCAGCGCGCGATGTCCTTGACGGCCTGCCGGCTGGTGAGCACCGCAAGCCCATGCGCTTCGGTCGGCGGCATGGCCGCAAAGCGCCGCAGCAGTGCGCGCAGCCCCAAGTCCTTCAACTCGCCTTGTTGCGTCCCGAGGCCATGTTGCAACGGCTCGCATCCGTCGAGCACGAGCAGCACGCGGCGCCGCGCCAGCGCTTCCGCGATGGCCTCGCCCTTGGCGGGCGCGCTCGTGGTTTCGATCCTGATGCCGAGCTTGTCCAGCGCCCAGTTGAGGAACGGTTCGGCCGAGGTCGCGCGCTCCTTGCTGCCCTGGCTATAGAACGACCAGCCCAGCACAGCCTCAGCGCCGCGATAACGCTCCGCCTGCATGCGCTTGAGCCATTCGTTGACCAGCGCCGACTTGCCGGCGCCGCCCTCGGCGACGAGCGAGAGGATGTTGGTGTTGCGATCGACCCACGCCTCATCGAGGCGCGTCAGCTCGGCATCGCGGCCGACGAGGCGCTCGTAGCCGGTCTCTGGCAGGTCGGCGATGTGGACAATGCTCGGCGTGCGCGGCGATTGGGCGGGCTTTACGGCTTCCGGCCATGTGGTTGAGGCGTGGCTGCCCGCTGCCTCGTCCTCGTTGTGTACGGATTGAGTTTGCAGGCCCGCCGTTTGCGTTTCTTTCTTAAACGGCGGGCCTACTGAGGGTTTGTCAGGAACACCTTGTCTGGCGCCGTGTTTTTCCCGCTCAACAGAACGGGTGTCTTTCCTTCGAGGCTTCCATCCAGATGCAGTGCGGCGATCCCTTGATCAAAAGCTTCCTTTATCGAGCGCCCAAATCCTATGGCTCGATAAAACGAAGCCGCGAAGGTAATAGCGGCGTCATCCCCGATCTCGCGCATCATGCCGATTGCGCAGTCGATCTCTCCCGTGATTGCCTCGGCCTGCGGTTCCGAAAAACATGCGTTCAGGACGACAACGCGAATATTGTCCTTGAGGGCGCGGAATAGGTGGACGAGCGCCTCCTTGCTCACGGGCTTGGGCTTGCCCAGCTTGTCCAGGAGAACGATCTCTTCGGTCGGACTGCCGTGGCCGCTGAAATGCACGATATGCGGCCGGTGCTGGTTGAGGGACTGAAGCAGGTCATCCGGACGAACGGCCCACTTGGTGATGAGCTCAAGGGAGTCGCGATGCTCGGCGGCGCGAATCTTTGCTTCGATTTCTCTTGCCTCTTCGTCCAGTTTAAGCTGCTGCGTGCCGGCCGGATTGGCCGACACGAAAAGGATTTTGATTTCAGGCCGGGTGAAATGATTTAATTGATGCACCTGCACAACCTCAGTGGGAGTGTCCCAGCGCATACGTGCGAGTCAAGTGGGTTGGCGTCACCGGCCGATCGATGGCCGGGCCAAGTGGCGAATCCCCCCGAGGGCGATGCTCTGCGAGAGCGCGCAATTCCCGGGCGACGCGGAGGCGCGTACGAATCTAGACATACTCGTTAAACGAGAATTTTCTGGACGATAGGCAGAATAGTCCTATAATGCGTATTGGCCTCATGCGGCGTGGCCCTTCTGAAAAAGAACCCTGACGAATTCGACCATCCCGCAACCCGTGAGACCCGAGAATCCCCATGACCTCCGGCAAAAGGAAATCGGCCCCCTACCAGGTTGGCTACGGCAAACCGCCCCGGCATGCGCAATTCCGCAAGGGCCAGTCCGGCAACCCAGGTGGACGGCCGCGCCGTGCCCCGACGGAGCGGGCGAAGGCGCTGGCGCTGCGGGAGGCTTACCGCAGGATCACCGTGAAGGAGGGCGGCCGGGCATTTGCACTGCCGGCGATCCAGGCGATCCTGCGCAGCCAGGTCGTGCTCGCCGCCAAGGGCAACGTCCAGGCGCAGCGCGCCGTCCTCGCGACGATCCAGACCATCGAGGATGAGAACGTGCTCGCGGCCAAGTTTGCCGCGATACGAGCCGCGCCGGCTCAGGTGCTCGCGGCACCCACGACAATCGCGCAGGATAGCGCGGAAGCTGCCACCCTCGCCGCGCACAATGCCGGCAGGACTATGAGCTATACCGAGGCGGCGCAGCGAATTAGGACTTTGCTTCGACTTGACGAGGAGGAGGAGAAGCCCGACAGCGAAACGGACAAGAAAGGGGCGGGCGCCACGCCGTCGAGAACGACCGTTGCGTCCGGAGCGAAGCCGGGCGCGATGTAAGCTCGAGTCGCATGTGAAGGCGATTTCCCTCTTCGGCGCAAAAAATTCCCTGTTCGGCGCTGGGGTGCACCCCTGTGGTGAGACACAAAAATTAGGAACAGGTTGCGATGGTAGTCGCCGGGGTCTGCGGCGCAGCGGGCTCAGGCCCCGGTTGT
>WNFL01143912.1_pt1 | contig 16478 bp, 17 predicted proteins | sample 5400361 | NCBI WGS metagenome assembly WNFL01 (sample SAMN13153351, study PRJNA577476) | soil metagenome | isolation source: 40 cm soil on Douglas fir-dominated hillslope | place: USA:California | collected 2013-09-17 | reverse complement strand
ATCGTGCGTCAGTTGCGTTCCGAGCAGGTTAGCCGTGGCGAAAGCGGACAGACCGACGATCAGCACAAAGCGAGGGTCGACATGCCTGAGCAGAAAGATCGACACCGGCACCATCACGAACATCGGCAGGGCGCCATAGACCAGCAACAGCGTGCCGGTTTGTTCGGGCCGCAGCTGGCCGACGACACCGAGAAAATTCGGCACCAGCGACGAATTGGACAGGCTGGTCAGCGTATAGAGAAGAATGACGACCAGCGAGAGCCCGACATTGCGCGAAAACAGCACATTGATATGGGCCCAGGGCTGGCGAACGATCATTTCGTTGACCAGAAAAGCGATGCACAGCAGGCCGCCACCCAACAGCAGCGCCATGACCGTGCCGGATTCCAGCCAGTCGAGGCGATTGCCCTGATCGAGGCCGGCGTAAATCATCGAAACGCCGGTCCCGAGCAACAACATCCCGCCCCAGTCCGCATCCCGGAGCAGCGGCAGGTTGACCTGTTCGCGAGGCGTCCCGAGATAGACCATCAATCCCATCAGCGGCGCGATCACCACGTCCTGCCAGTGCCAGTACAGCCACTGCCAGCCCCAGTGATCGACATAAAAGCCGACCAGCGAGGTACTGGTATCCAGCGAGAAGCCGACCCGAATTGAATAGATCGCGATCGCCGGCAACCACCATCTGATCGGCAGATTGCGGAAGATGATCATCAGGGTGGCGGGAACGAAGGTGCCGAGCAACATGCCATGGGCGATGCTGAGCGCCAGCAGCGCGTTGTAATCGCGCGCGAACGGGATCACGAGCGAGATCAGGGCATAGACAAGACTGGGAATGCCGAGAATACGCCGCAGGCCGAACACCGTCGCGAGCCAGGCCACCGCGGGCGCGATGAAGATCTGCGAGCCGATCGCCGCCGTCGAGAGCCAGGCACCCTCGTCGAAGCTTAACGAAAAGGCGCCGCGCAAATCCGGCAATCCAACCGAGGTCAGCCGGCTGTCGAAATTTGCGAGAAATGAGCCGAGCAGCACGGCGGCGACCGCGAACAGGGGTTGGGGCGCAATGCCGCCGCGCGAGAGCGGCCCGTGGCCGGCGTCGCTACTTTCCGCCATCCGTCCCCGCTTCATCGGTATGGATTTCAGTGACGACCGACATCCCCGGCAGCAGACGCTCCAACAGCGGTTGGCCCTTGCCGAACTGAATCCGAACCGGAATGCGCTGAACCACCTTGGTGAAATTGCCGGTCGCATTATCGGGCGGCAGCAGCGCGAATTGCGAGCCGCTGGCGGGCGCTATCCGCTCGACGCGACCGTGCAATCGCGCGGCTGGAAAACTGTCGACGGTCACATCGACAGGCTGGCCCGGTCTTACCCGTGTCAGTTGGGTCTCCTTGTAGTTGGCGATGACATAGACGTCGGGCAGCGGCACCACATTGATGAGGTTGCTCCCGATATTGACATAGTCGCCCGGCTGCACCTGGCGCTCGCCAACCACGCCGTCGAACGGCGCCGCAATTTTGGTATAGCCAAGCTTGAGGCGGGCGGCGGCCAGCGTGGCCTTGGCGCCCTGCAGGTCCGCCGCACGCTGCAACTTGGTTCCGGACAGCACCTCGAGCTGGTGGCGCTGTGCCGCGATCAAGGCGCGGCTGGCCCGAACATCGGCCTGTGCGCGGGCGTAGCCCGCAGTAGCCTGCTCAAGTTTTTGCCTTGTGCCGGCTTCGGTCTGTGTCAATGACTGTTGCCGCTCCTGTTCCTGACGGGCTTCGACTTCCTGAGCGACCGCGGATACCTGCTGCGCCTCGGCTTGCGCAATGGTGGCGTATTGCAGCTCGACCTGGTTGGCGAGATTGTCGAGCGCCGCCTGTGCGCCGGCGACGCCGGCCTCCGCCTGAGCGACCTGGGCTTCGTAGTCGGCGGGATCGATCTGAACCAGGAGATCGCCGGCCTTGACGCGCTGAAAGTCGTTCACGGCGACGGTGAGGACTTCGCCGGCGACCCGGCTGCTCAGCCGTGTCAGGTCGGCCCTGACGTAAGCATCGTTCGTCGTCTGGATCACGGCGCCACCGACCCAGGCATCCCAGCGCAGTGTCGCCAGCGCGATAAATCCAAACGCGGCCAGCACGGCGAACAGGGGAATCGCAAGGCGGCCCCAGGAGCTATGCACAGCCGGCGGCGATTGGGGAATTGCTGCATTGGCTGCCGCCGGGACGGCCGGCGAGGGCGGCGTCAATCCGGTCCGACCCGCTGATGGCGCCGGGCTGATCTGATCCTGCTGGCTCAAGGGCACTCCTCTCTGAATCATTCTTTCCCCGGTCGAACAAACCAAGGGAAATCCCGCCGCCGAACGGTGCGGAAGATATGACAATAATCATGCCTCAAACCGTCTTTTCCGGCCAGCGGCAGAGATCATTGATCAGGCATACCTCGCAGCGGGGCTTGCGCGCCAGACACGTATAGCGGCCGTGCAGAATCAGCCAGTGATGCGCATGCAGCATGAACTCTGGCGGAATTACACGCTCAAGACCAAGCTCCACCTCGAGCGGCGTATTGCCGGGCGCCAGCCCGGTGCGATTGGCGACGCGAAACACGTGCGTGTCCACCGCCATCGTGTGTTCGCCGAACGCCATGTTGAGCACGACATTGGCGGTCTTGCGGCCGGCGCCGGGCAGCGATTCGATTTCAGCGCGGGTGCGCGGCACTTCGCCGCCGAATTCGGCGATCAGTTTTTCCGACAGCGCGATGACGTTCTTGGCCTTGGTGCGATAGAGCCCGATGGTCCTGATGTAATCGCGCAACTTGTCTTCCCCGAGCGCGAGCATCTTCTGCGGTGTGTCGGCAACCTCAAACAGCGCGCGCGTGGCCTTGTTGACACCGGCGTCGGTCGCCTGCGCCGACAGAACGACGGCGACCAGCAGCGTGTAGGGGTTGAGATGTTCCAGCTCACCCTTCGGCTCGGGATTGGCTTTCCGGAATCGGCTGAACGCCTCGTGGACCTCCGCTGGTGTCCACGGTTTGGGAGTCCGGGATTTGGTCGAAGTCTTGACCGATTTTTTCGCCGCCCCGGTCGGGCCGGATTGGCCGGCGGGACGATTGCCCGATTTTTTGGCGCCTTTTGGAGCCGAGAGTTTCGATTTTGGCCGGGGTCTGCGGGTGATTTTCGCCATGATCGGGATATACTGACACGCGATGACCGCAGGCAACGACTTTGATCCGGAGCAGGAGCCGCCCGAATTGTTTTCGGCGCTGCTGACGCCGCACCGCTCGCTGAACCGCACCGGTTTTCTGGTGCTGATGGGGTTTCTCAGCGCGGTCAGCTTTGCCGCCGGCCTCGCGTTTCTGCTGATGGGCGCTTGGCCGGTGTTCGGCTTTTTTGGCCTCGATGTGCTGGCGATCTACTGGGCATTTAAGGTTAATTTCCGCGACGCCAGGGCGACCGAGGAAATCCGGGTGACCTCGTTCGAGCTGCGGGTGCGCCGGGTGAGCCACCGCGGCCACGTCGTTGAATGGGTGCTCAATCCGCTGTGGGTCCAGCTTGACCAGAAACGCCACGCGGAATTCGGCATTGAAAGACTTTATCTGGTCTCAAAGGGCCGCCGCGTTTCCATCGCAAGATTTCTGGGCGCTGACGAAAAGGCGAGTTTTGCCAAGGCCTTGACGACCGCGCTGCAGTCCGCCCGACGTGGCCCGACCTATAATCCGGTCTTATGACGTGTCGGGAATCGGGTGGTTTGGACACCGTACCCGGCCTACATCAGACCCATGATGAACCTCGCCATGAATGAGCACCGCCTCACAAAACCGGGCCCCCAGAACGCCGCGCTGCGCGACTATGATTCGGTGCGCCGCGCCATTGCTTTCATCTCGGAGCGCTGGCGCGCGCAGCCGACCATCGAAGCGATGGCGGATGCGGCGAGCGTGACGCCGGATGAGCTACACCATTTGTTTCGCCGCTGGGCCGGGCTGACGCCCAAGGCCTTCATGCAGGCGCTGACGCTCGATCACGCCAAGGGCCTGCTGCGCGATTCCGCCAGCGTGCTCGATGCAGCACTCGACTCCGGGCTATCGGGTCCGGGACGGCTGCACGACCTGTTCGTCACCCACGAGGCGATGTCGCCGGGCGAATGGAAGAACGGCGGCGCCGGCATGACGTTGCGTTACGGCTTCCATCCCTCGCCGTTCGGCACCGCCATCGTGATCGCCAGCGGCCGGGGCCTTGCCGGCCTTGCCTTCGCCGACCCGGGCGACGAGCCGGCAGCGCTCGCCGACATGCAGCGGCGCTGGCCGCGCGCGAGCTATGTTGAAGATCGCGACGGCACGGCCGCGCTGGCGCAGCGCATCTTCGACACCAAACTATGGCGTGCGGATCAGCCGCTGCGCGTGGTCCTGATCGGCACCGACTTCGAGGTCCGGGTCTGGGAGACGCTGTTGAAGATCCCGATGGGCCGCGCGGTCTGCTATTCGGACATCGCCACCAAGATCAACAGCCCCAAGGCGTCACGCGCGGTCGGCGCAGCGGTTGGAAAGAATCCTGTCTCGTTCGTGGTGCCGTGCCATCGTGCGCTCGGCAAGGGCGGCGCGCTGACCGGCTATCACTGGGGTATCACCCGCAAGCAGGCGATGCTGGGCTGGGAAGCGGGGCAGGTGGGAATTCATTAGAGCCGGCAACATTAGCCTGTTGTCCCCGTCATCCTGAGGTGCGCGCTCTTGCGCGCCTCGAAGGATGAGCCGCAAGTCCGGCCGCCCCTCAATCTGTCATCCTTCGAGGCTCGCTGCGCTCGCGCCTCAGGATGACGGTTCCAAACGTTTCCAGAACACCGCCGTGTCGCACAGCCGGCCGTCCGGAAACATCGCATAGTCCGGGATGATTCCGGTTTGGGTCCACCCGGCTCGCGTATAGAGGCGATAGCCGTTTTCGCCCGGAACGGTATCGAGAACGAGAAGCCAGCGGCCACGCCGCCCGGCTTCCGCCTCGGCCTGCGCCATCAACGCGGCTCCAATGCCGTGGCCGCGAGCAGAGCGATGCACCAAAAGCTTCTTGATATCGGCGCGATGCGGTTGATTGGGCGGCGTATCCAGTCCGAGCTGAACTGTGCCGACAATCCTGCCGTCGAGCTTTGCCGCCAGCAACACCGTGTCGCCCGAGGCAACCGAGCCCGCGACTTTGCGAAAGAAGCCAAGCGCCTCGGCATGCGAGAACGGCGACATGAAGCTGACGCTGGCGCCGCCTTCGACACAGTCGACCAGAACAGACGCCAGCTGATCAAGCGCGCGATCCGCAACCGGCGCGTCGAGGGAGATGATTTCAGCCTCGGCGATCACGCCGCCAGATCGAGCTTCGACGCCACGGTGGCATCGGCATTCAGGCGGTAGATGATCGGCGCGCCGGTGGCGAGTTCGCGCGCGAGAATTTCCTTCGGCGAGAGTTTTTCCAGCACCATGATCAGCGCGCGCAGCGAGTTGCCGTGCGCCGCGACCAGGGTGCGCTCGCCGCGCAGCACGCAAGGGAGTATCTCCTGAACATAATAAGGCAGCGTGCGCGCCAGCGTGTCCTTCAGGCTTTCGCCGCCAGGCGGCGGCACATCGTAGGAGCGCCGCCAGACATGGACCTGCTCCTCGCCCCATTTCTTGCGGGCGTCGTCCTTGTTCAGACCTGACAGATCGCCGTAGTCGCGCTCGTTGAGCGCCAGATGTTTTTTGACGGGAAGGCCGGTCTGGCCCAGTTCGGTCAGCATCAGATCGAGCGTGTGCTGCGCGCGCAACAACACCGAGGTAAATGCGATATCGAACGACAGCCCTTGTGTCTTTAACTTGCGGCCGGCTTCTTTGGCCTCGGCGATTCCTTTCTCGGTGAGATCGGGGTCCTTCCAGCCGGTGAAAAGATTTTCCAAGTTCCATTCGCTCTGGCCGTGACGCACCAGCACAAGAAGACGGTCGCTCATTCTCTTGATTTCCGTTTCGGTTTCAGAAGTCGCCAAGCCCGAGCACGTCGGCCATCGAATACAGTCCGGGCTTCTTGCCGCGCGCCCACAACGCGGCCTTGACGGCGCCCTGCGCGAACATCGTCCGGTCCTCGGCCCTGTGCGTCAGCTCGATCCGCTCCATCGCGCCTGCGAAAATCACGCTGTGCTCGCCGGTGACGGTTCCGCCGCGCAACGATGCAAAGCCGATGTCGCCTTTCCGCCGCGCGCCGGTGTGACCATCACGTCCCCGCGCGGAGTGCTGGTCCAGCGCGATTTTGCGGCCTGCGGCCGCCGCATCGCCCAACATCAAGGCAGTACCGGAAGGCGCATCGATCTTGGCCCTGTGGTGCATCTCCAGAACTTCGATATCGAAATCCTCATCGAGCGACTGCGCAACCCGCTTCACCAGCGCGGCCAGCAAATTGATCCCGAGGCTCATATTGCCGGATTTGACGACGATGGCGCGCGAGGTGACGCTCTTGATCACCGCGTCATCGGATGCCGAGAGACCGGTGGTGCCGATGACATGAACAAGGCCACGCTCGGCGGCGATCGCGACATTGGCGATGGTCGCACCGGGCACCGTGAAGTCGAGAATGCCGTCCGCCTGTGCCGACAGCGACCACAGATCGGCCGAGAGCAGGACGCCGTTGGCTGGCAGGCCTGCGAGCACACCGGCATCCTTGCCCAGCAGTTCAGAACCGGGCGCCTCCAGCGCGCCGGCGACGACGGCGCCTTGGGTTTCCGCAATAACGCGGGTCAGCGCGCGGCCCATCCGGCCGCCGGCCCCCGCAACGATCAAGCGCATGTCGGACATTTTCTGGACCTCGCCAACCCCTGCCGTATAGCCGGGGCTGGCTGTTCCGGCAACCGATCAGGCTCGGGCGGCCCATATCTTGCGCGTATTTTATTCGCAAACCGGCAACCACTTTGGCGGAATACGCGGCTTAAGGCTGCTCGCCGTCGTAGCCTTCGATGATGATAAGATCGGCATCCGAATGCGGGCTTCGTATCGCGACCAGCCGGGCGTATTCCGGTGAATTGTAGCAGGCCAGCGCCGTTTCGTAGTCCTTGAATTCCAGCACCACGTTGCGCGTCCGCGGCGAGCCTTCCCGACTTACGAACCGGCCGCCGCGCACCAGAAACCTGGCGCCGTATTTCGCAAACACCGCGCCGTTCTGCGCGACGTATTCCTTGTAGCCGTCCATGTTGTTAACCTCGACCCGCGCGATCCAGTAACCTTTTGCCATCTGCGTTTTCCTTTTTGTTAACTACGTCAGCGCCTCCGCGATCTCGGCCTGGATGGCATCCGCCGCCGCTCTGGGATCGGCAGCTTCCAGCACGGGCCTGCCGACCACCAGATAATCCGCGCCAGCGGCAATCGCGCGCGCCGGCGTCATGATGCGCTTCTGGTCGCCGGCAGCCGTTCCCGCAGGCCGAATGCCGGGAGTTACTAAATTCATTTGGTGACCGACAATTTTGCGCAAGGCAGCCGCCTCCCCGGGCGAGCACACCAGGCCATCGACGCCGAGCACCTGCGCCTGCTGGGCGCGGGCCTCGACCAGATCCGATACGCCGAGGCGATAACCGGCGGCATGGAGATCTCCGTCGTCATAGGAGGTCAGTACCGTGACGGCGAGGATTTTCAAACCCGAGCCCGCGCGGCCCTCGACCGCCGCCTTCATGGTCTGCGGATAGGCGTGCACGGTCAGGAAGGTCGCGCCGAGTTGAGCGACACTCTGGACGCCGCGGGCCACGGTATTGCCGATGTCATGCAGCTTGAGATCCGCGAAAACCTTCTTGCCGTTATCAGCTAGCTGACGGACCAGCGGCAAGCCGCCGGCATAAGCCAGCTGGTAGCCGATCTTGTAAAAGGTCACGCTATCGCCGAGCCGGGTGATCATCGCTTGCGCGGCGGCTGCATCAGGCAGATCCAGCGCCACGATCAATCGGTCGCGGGGGGCGAGTTTCGTTGGCTGCATGTCACCTCACATCATGCGCTGGGAAACGTCGATCAACTGCCGCACCAGCGCTTTGAGCGCCTCGATGTCGGCCGGATGTTTCAATCTTTCCATATCATCATAGGCCTCTGCTGCGAACGATAGCCCGAGCTGGTTCGGAATAACGCTCGCCTGGCAGGCGGACAAAATCAGCCGCAGCGCCGCCAAAGCTCGCGTTCCGCCGAGTCGGCTTGCCGACGCCGCTGCGATCGCGAACGCCCGTTCGCGAAATACCTGGCCGCGGGCCTCGGGTGGATCCTGAACGCGCGTCACCCAGTCGATGGCATTTTTGACCAAAGGCGGCACCGAAGCATTGTACTCCGGCGTCACGATCAGGACGCCGTGATGCGCGCCGATCATGCGCTTGAGATTGATCGCATTCTTCGGCACGCCCGATCTGGACTGCAGGTCGCCGTCATAGATCGGCAGCGGAAAATCGCCGAGCGAAATGCGCGTGACCTCCGCGTCGGCTTGCGCGAATTCATAGGCTGCGGCCGCCGCAAGCCTCGCATTGAGCGAGCCGGTGCGCAGCGAGCCGGGGATCACGAGGATTTTCAGCGCGGACATGGTTCAGAAATCGCGTTCAGAACGAAACCGCCGCGCCGACAGCACCGGACGGGTATCAACCCTTGCGATACACCCAGACGCGTGCCGGTGGAAGGTTCATCCAGATGCGCTCGGAGGCTTCTGTCGACACGCCCGGCAGCGACTTCGGAATTGGCGGTGCAACCGAATAGGTGAACTGCACGAACGGCGCCCCCGGCGCGAGCGCGAGGAAGGCATCGCGGATCAGTTTCAGGCGCGTCAGCATCGGCTTGGTGACGAGCGGCAGGCCGGACACGACAGCGGATGCGGGAACGCTCAACACATTCCAGAGCGAGTCGCGTAACGTATAGGCGTCGCCCTGCACCACCTTGGCATGCGGATAACGGTCCCGCAGCAGCGCACAGAATCCCGGATTATACTCGACCAGTACGAGACGCTTCTGATCGACGCCGTGCTCGATCAGCGCGCTGGTGATCGCACCGGTGCCGGGTCCAAGTTCGACGACCGGCCCTGTCGAATTAATATCGACATACTGCGCCATGGTGCGCGCCAACACTTTTCCCGAAGGCATCACCGCGCCCATGTGAAGCGGCTTCTCAATCCATGAACGGAGAAAGCGAACCTCGTCGTCGAGACGAAGAGGTTTTTTCAACGCACGCACGGACGATTGCAAAGGCATGTCGCTACCAGGCGGGACCGCGAGCTTGGCGGTGGTGTCAGAAAATAGTCACAAAGACGTATAGGTAGCAGCCGATACGGTCAAGCGGGACAGTCATGCGCATGGTCCGCCAAAGTGTGAGCGGTTTGGCGATAAGACCATGCGCTCTCTCAATTTTAGAGCGCGGTCGGACGCAAAACCGGATTGCACTTTTGCTGACCGCGCTATGTCGCTAGGTATTGGCGCGGGTACCGAAGAAGTCCTTGACCTTGGTGAAGAAACCCGCCGCTTCCGGTTGCGTTGCACCGGACGATAGTTTTTCGAACTCGGCCAGTAGTTCCTGCTGCTTCTTGGTCAGATTCTGCGGCGTTTCGACCATGACCTGGACATACATGTCTCCGGTCTGGCGCGAGCGGAGCACCGGCATGCCTTTTGATGCAATGCGAAAGCGCCGGCCGGACTGAGTTCCCGACGGAATTTTCACCTTGGTCTTGCTTTTGTCGATGGTCGGCACCTCGAATTCGCCTCCCAGCGCCGCCGTCACCATCGAGATCGGCACGCGGCAATGCAGATCAGCACCATCGCGCTGAAAGAACTGATGCGTGGCCAGCGACAGAAAAATATAGAGATCGCCCGGCGGCCCGCCACGGACGCCAGCTTCGCCTTCGCCGGCAAGCCGGATACGCGTACCGTCTTCCACTCCTTGCGGGATATTAACCGACAAGGTCCGCTCGCGCGTCACCCGCCCCGAGCCCGCGCATGAGGGACACGGGTCTTCGATCATCTGGCCGCGACCCTGACAGCCCGGACACGTTCGCTCCAGCGTGAAAAATCCCTGCGCCTGCCGCACGCGGCCGGCGCCGCCGCACATCGAGCAGGTCTTCGGCTTGGTGCCGGCCTTGGCGCCGGTGCCCGAACAGGATTCGCAGGTCACCGAGACCGGAATTTCGATCTGCGCGGTCTTGCCGAGGAACGCCTCTTCCAGCGTGATTTCCATATTGTAGCGCAAGTCGGCGCCGCGTTCGCGTCCACCGCCGCGTCCGCCGCGTTGCCCGGCCATGCCGAACAGGTCTTCGAAAATATCCGAGAATGACGAGGCAAAGCCGGCGCCGAAACCTGGACCGCCGCCCGCGCCCTGCTCGAAGGCCGCATGGCCGAACCGGTCATAGGCGGCGCGCTTGTCGCCGTCTTTGAGAACCTCGTAGGCTTCGTTGATTTCCTTGAAGCGGATCTCGCTGGAGGCATCGCCCGGATTCTTGTCCGGATGCCATTTCATCGCGAGTTTGCGGAATGCCGACTTGAGTTTGGACTCGTCCGCGGTCCGCTCGACTTCAAGGGTTTCGTAATAGCAGCGCTTGGTGGACATCCGTCAAACCCGCCCGAAGTTCGTCCTCATTCCGAAGAAATATGTGTCGTAGCATGCCGCCTGCGGCTTAACGAAAAATGACCCCCATCCTTCGAGACGCACCTTTCGCGCTCTTTTGGAATGAGGGTCATGATGCCAGCCGTTTAAGCAGATTTCTTGTTGTTCTTGTCGTCGTCGACCTCGGTAAACTCCGCGTCGACCACGTCGTCCTTTGCGGCATCCTTGGCCGCATCGCTCTCGGCCTGTTGCTTGTACATCGCCTCGCCGAGCTTCATCGAAGCCTGTGCCAGCGTGTTGGTCTTGGCCTTGATAGCTTCGGCATCGTCGCCCTTTAGCGCTTCCTTCAAATCGCTGACGGCGTCTTCGATGGCACGGCGCTCGCTCTCCTCAACCTTTGAGCCGTGTTCGGCCAGCGCCTTCTCGGTTGAATGCACCAGCGCGTCGGCATGGTTCTTGGCGTCGACCGCCTCGCGGCGTTTCTTGTCCTCGGCGGCGTTGGCCTCGGCGTCCTTGACCATCTTCTGGATGTCGGCCTCTGACAGACCGCCGGATGCCTGGATCCGGATCTGCTGTTCCTTGCCGGTCGCCTTGTCCTTGGCCGACACGTTGACGATGCCATTGGCGTCGATATCGAAGGTGACCTCGATTTGCGGCATGCCGCGCGGCGAGGGCGGAATGCCCATCAGATCGAACTGGCCGAGAACCTTGTTGTCGGCCGCCATTTCACGCTCGCCCTGGAAGACGCGGATGGTGACGGCGTTCTGGTTATCCTCGGCGGTCGAGAACACCTGGCTCTTCTTGGTCGGGATCGTGGTGTTGCGATCGATGATGCGGGTGAACACGCCACCCAGCGTTTCGATGCCGAGCGACAGCGGCGTCACATCGAGCAGCAGCACGTCCTTGACGTCACCTTGCAGCACGCCGGCCTGGATCGCGGCACCAATGGCGACGACTTCGTCCGGATTGACGCCCTTGTGAGGCTCCTTGCCGAACAACTGCTTCACGACTTCCTGGACCTTCGGCATGCGGGTCATGCCGCCGACCAGCACCACTTCGCCGATTTCGCCGGCGGTGAGGCCGGCGTCCTTCAGCGCCTTGCGGCAGGGCTCGATGGTTTTCTGGACGAGATCATCGACCAGCGCCTCGAACTTGGCGCGCGTCAGTTTCATCGTCAGATGCTTCGGTCCGGTCTGATCCGCGGTGATGAACGGCAGATTGATTTCGGTCTGGGTGGTCGAGGACAATTCGATCTTGGCTTTTTCCGCGGCCTCTTTCAGGCGCTGCAAAGCAAGCTTGTCGTTGCGCAGGTTGATGCCCTGCTCCTTCTGGAATTCGTCGGCCAGATAACTGACGAGCCGCATGTCGAAGTCTTCGCCGCCGAGGAACGTGTCGCCGTTGGTCGACTTCACCTCGAAAACGCCGTCGCCGATCTCAAGGATCGAGACGTCGAACGTGCCGCCGCCGAGATCATATACCGCGATGGTGCCGGCCTTCGTCTTGTCGAGACCATAAGCCAGCGCCGCTGCCGTCGGCTCGTTGATGATGCGCAGCACTTCAAGGCCGGCGATCTTGCCGGCATCCTTGGTGGCCTGACGTTGCGCGTCGTTGAAATAAGCGGGAACGGTGATGACGGCCTGGTCGACCTTCTGGCCGAGATGAGCTTCCGCGGTCTCTTTCATCTTTTGCAGAATGAAAGCGGAGACCTGCGAGGGCGAGTAGGTCTTGCCATCGGCTTCGACCCAGGCATCGCCATTGGACGCCTTGACGATCTTGTAGGGGACAAGCTTCTTGTCTTTTTCGACCATCGGATCGTCATAGCGGCGGCCGACGAGGCGCTTGACGGCAAAGAAGGTCCGCTCGGGATTGGTCACCGCCTGGCGCTTGGCAGGCTGGCCGACGAGGCGCTCGCCATCGTCGCTAAAGGCGACGATCGAAGGGGTCGTCCGCATGCCCTCGGCGTTTTCGATGACTTTCGACGTCTTGCCATCCATTACGGCGACGCACGAATTCGTGGTGCCGAGATCGATCCCAATGACCTTTCCCATGGTCCTCATATCCTTCTTTTTGCGGCAGGTTGGCTGGGCCCTGACGGCGCACCAATCCAAACCCCCAAACGATCAAATGCTCGCGATATTGCGACGGTGAGCCTCATATAGGAGGGGGGGTGGGCCCTGCAAGGACCGGGGCGCAACCTTAGCCCACGAAAACTCCAACCTTTGAAAGATCGTGTCCCCCTTGGACCCCAGGGCCGGTCCCGGGCGAGACGCGCAGCCTGTTGACCAGATAGACGACGAAGGCCGGCGCGATCAGCGCCGGTCCGGGCAGGTGATAAGTCCCAAGCGCAAGCTGCAAAGCCGGGGTCCAGTACGCCAGCTGCACCAGCCGCCGGCCGGAAGCCGTCGCATCCGGCGCCGACAAGCAGCGCCACCGCAGCGAACGTCAGCGGCAGCAGATCGTATGCCAGGGGACCGACATGGCGGCGGCATAGCCGAGGTCGAGCCCGCGCAAATTCATAAAGGCGATGGGAAAGAACGTCGCGATCCGATTCGGATCGGCAAGTACGAGACCCTGGACGAGCAGGCCCTTGGATATGAAATCGATCCATACTCTGTGTGCGGAAGATCGCAGCTGTGGCGCCGACCAGCGCCAACGCTGCCGCGGCCGCCGCGATGAAAACGCGCCAGCGCCCCGACGCCATCAGCATGAACGGAAACAAGATGCCGAGTTGCGGCTTGACGGTGAGAAGCCCGATCAAGATGCCCGCCGCAACCGGCCGGCGATCGAGCCACGCGAAAATCGCGATCAGGACCGCGACTCGCGTAACAACGCCCGGTCATCGCGTTCAAGCGCCGGCGGCGACGATCTCGCAAGCGAGTCCATGAAAACGCGATCTGGCCGCTGCGCGGTCGCAATAGATTGTTCGGTCATAGCCGCCGGAAGGTCCGAAAATTGTTTAAGGACTGGTAACATCTCGCAAGAAAGCGGCGATTTCCGCCTGTAATAGCGTCTCATCCGGGAACGGAACCGCGACCTGGTCTGTTGCTGGACCGGCAAAACAGCTAGAAGTGAGCGGACTGAAACCGCGGCCAGCGGTAAAAGGGCCGCGCCGGCCGACCATTGAACGGCCTCAATGCAAACCCAGTAGATTTTTTCATGAAGCTCATTCGACTGATGTTCGCGGTTGTCCTGCTCGTCACTGCCGCGTGTTCTGCCTCCGGTCCTGCCTTGGCCGCGGATCCCATTTTTCCCCCGGGGGTTCGCGTCGGACTGACGCCCCTTGTGGGCCTCTCGCGCGCAAAATCATTCATCGGATTCGAAACCGAGGACCAGAGCGTCAAGGTATTGGTGGCGGAGCTGCCGGCCCAGGCCTATGGCGAAGTCATGAATGCCTTCAAGGCCAATCCTGCCGGCGCCGGCGGCATCAAGCCGGAGAGCATCGAGACGTCAGCCGGGCTTGCCTACTACACCGCCGAAAACGCCAAGGATGGCGCCAACAATGTGCGGCGCTATTCGATGATTCTGCCGGGCGGCGGCACTTTTTCCGGCTACGTTGCCGTCCAGGTCCCCGAGAATGTAAGCAAGATCTATACCGATGAGGCGGTACGGCAGATGTTCGCTTCGGCGGCAATCCGCAAGGAAGTTCCGGTCGACGAACAGCTTGGGCTGATGCCCTTCAAGGTCAGCGAACTCAGCGATTTCAAAAATGTCCGCACCCTGGCGCTTGGCGCTGCGATCATCCTCGCCGACGGCGATGAAGCAACCGGCTTTGAGGCCGCCCCCTTCATGGTGATCGGGCTGATCGGATCAACGCCGGCGCAGCCGGAGGATCGCGGCCGATTTGCCCAGCAGGCCGCAACCACGATTCCCGGGGTACGCGACGCGCGGATCACGATGTCGGAGCCGATGCGCATCGACGGCATGGCCGGATATGAAACGCGTATCGATGCGACCAGCGGCAAGGACAATACCGCCGTCACCGTGGTGCAATGGTTGCGATTCGGCGGCGCGAGCGCGTTGCGCATCATTGGAAGCGCCCCGCGCAATGAATGGGCGAAAGCATTTCCACGCTTCCGCGCCGTCCGCGACGGCATTCATCCGCGCGGATAGCGAATCTGATCGCCAAACCTGGTCGCCAGGCTTGGTCGCCACGCCTGGTCGCGAGAAGCCTGATCGACGGATCTCAGGCTGCGCTGTTCGGCTCGTTGCCGTCGTTGGCCGCCGCTCCCGCCTTGGCGCCACCCTTGGAGACCGCGACGAGAGCCGGCCGCAGCACGCGCTCGCCGATCATGTAACCGGCCTGTACGACCTGCACCACCGTTCCCGCGGGTACCGAGGGGTCGGGGACCTCATACATCGCCTGCTGAAAATTCGGATCGAATCTCTCGCCCGATGGGTCGAATTTCTTGACGCCGTTTTTCTCCAGAGTGTTGAGCAGCGAGCGCTCAGTCAGCTCGACGCCTTCGATCAGCGCTTTGAGACCGGGATCCGCGGCTGCCCTGGCGTCGGCCGGAACCGCATCGAGCGCGCGCTGCAGATTGTCGGCGATATCGAGGACGTCACGCGCGAAACCGGAGATGGCGTAGGTCCGGGCATCGGCAACCTCGCGCGTCGTGCGCTTGCGCAGGTTTTCCATGTCCGCCAACGTACGCAGCATCTTGTCGCGGGTTTCCGCGACTTCCTTTGCAAGCGCTTCTGTCGATCCCTCCAAGGGATCGTCGGGCATGATGTAGGGCTTGGAAACGACAGGCTCGGGGGCCTGCGCCGGATCATCCTTCTGCCGGTCGGGATCGGTCATAGACTGCCTTCTTGAAAATCGACTGGGATCGAGGGGGAAGCTGCTGGGGCGGGATATCGTGCTTTAAGCGCTGAAAATCAAGCGCATATCCGGCCCGTTGGCGGGCAGATCATCCGCCCAGCATTCGGCTGACGATTCGCGCGGCATAGTCCACCGTCGGAATGACCCGGGCATAGTTGAGTCGCGTCGGCCCGATCACGCCGAGAACGCCGACAATATGACCCGCGCCGTCGCTATAGGGCGCGATGATGGTGGAGGAGCCCGACAACGAAAACAGCTTGTTTTCAGATCCGATAAAAATCCGCACGCCTTCGGCGCGTTCGGCACGTCCTAATAGATCGATCACGCCGCGCTTGGTTTCGAGGTCGTCGAACAGCAATCTGACCCGCTCGAGATCTTCAAGCGCATGCAAATCTTCCAGGAGGTTGGCGTGACCGCGCACGATCAGCTGCCGGTCATCGCTTTCACCGCCGGACCAGCTCGCGATCCCCGCGGCGATGACCTTCTGCGTCAGTTGATCGAGTTCGGCGCGATTTTGCGTCAACGCGGTTTCAAGCTCGAGGCGCGCTTCCGCCAGCGTCCGCCCGCGAATCCGTGCATTGAGAAAATTGGTGGCTTCCGTGAGTGCCGATGAGGGAACGCCAGGCGGCAGCGTCAGCACGCGGTTCTCGACCTGGCCGTCCTCACCGACCAGGACCACCAGCGCCCGCTCCGGCTCCAGCCGCACGAATTCGATATGCTTCAGCCGCGAATTGGATTTTGCGGTCAGCACCACCGCCGCCGCCCGGGTCAGGCCCGACAACCGTGTCAAGGCTTCGCCGAGGGCGGCCTCGACCGATTGCGCCTTGCCGACGGACGCAAGCTGGGTCTGGATCGACTGCCGCTCCGATTCGGTAAGATCGCCAAGCTGCATCAAGGCATCGACGAAAAAACGCAGGCCCAATTCGGTCGGCAGCCGGCCCGCCGAGGTGTGCGGCGCGTAAATCAGGCCAAGCCGCTCGAGGTCCGACATCACGTTCCGCACCGAGGCCGGCGACAGCGGTACCGCGATCAGGCGCGAAATATTGCGCGAACCGACCGGCTCGCCGGTCGCCAGATAACTCTCGACGATCTGACGAAAGATATCCCGCGAGCGCTCGTTGAGCTGGGCGAGCCC
>WNFL01006344.1_pt1 | contig 16478 bp, 14 predicted proteins | sample 5400361 | NCBI WGS metagenome assembly WNFL01 (sample SAMN13153351, study PRJNA577476) | soil metagenome | isolation source: 40 cm soil on Douglas fir-dominated hillslope | place: USA:California | collected 2013-09-17 | reverse complement strand
TTCATCCGGCTCAACCAACGCGCAACCAAGCCGCGGCAGATTGGGCTGACGGAAATCCGGGGTCCCTACTATGCGGTCATGGGAACACGGTATCTATCCGACATCCTGGAAACGGTGGGCGAGTATGTCGACGGCGTCAAATATGCCGGCGGCTCCTTCGCGCTGATGCCTCGCGCTCGCGTCAGGGAAATCAATGACCTCGCGCACAGGCATAATGCCTATATCTCGACGGGCGGCTTTATCGAGCATGTGCTCGCGCACGAAGGGGCAGGGGCGGTCAAAAGATACCTCGGCGAGTGCCAGGATCTCGGTTTTGACGTGGTCGAGCTTTCGACGGGTTTCATCACCTTGCCGCCGGACGATCTCATCGCGCTGGTCAAGGCGGTGGCGCAGGCCGGACTCAAGGCGAAGCCCGAATTGGGCATTCAGTTCGGCGCCGGCGGCGCCACCGAGGCCGCCGAACTTGCGGCCGAAGGCACCCGCGACGTGCGCTGGGTCATCGGCTTGGCAAGCCGCTGCCTCGACGTTGGCGCCGACCGCATCATGATCGAGTCCGAGGGCATTACGGAAAGTGTCACAACATGGCGAACCGATGCGGTTGCCGCCATCATCGACGGCCTTGGGCTCGCACCGGTGATGTTCGAAGCCGCCGATCCGAAAGTTTTCGAGTGGTACATCAAGAACTACGGTGCCGAGGTGAACCTGTTCGTCGACCACAGTCAGATTGTTCAGCTTGAATGCCTGCGGGCCGGATTGTGGGGAACCAAGAGCAGCTGGGGACGGATCACAACTTACAAACCGTGAGGCGGGCGATAACCGCCGTAACCCGAAAATACGCCCGTCCCCCGATTGCGCAGGACGGGCGCCGCGGCGGCCGAGAGTCAGACTGACTTTCGGCCTTTGGAGTTGGCGATCGGTGAACGAGCTACTTGTCGCCACCGCCGCCCTGAAAATCGCTGTTGGTGCCGTGTCGCGGAGCGGGCTTCGACGGCGTGTAAGGGCCGAATTCATGTTCCACGCGGGGAGCCACATAGGTTGCCCCATAGGGGGCGTACGCCATTCCGTGGGGGGCCGCGTACGGCGCCCAGTGAGGGGCGTAAACGTAGGCGTGGCTCGGAACTGGCGCCGGCTGCCAATTCTGCATCTGCGTCGCCATCGCCGGCGATGCGAGTAGCGCGGCGATACCGGCAACCGACGAAATCAGGTTCACTTTCATGGCTTAAGCTCCTTTAGATTGGGAGCATTCCCCTCAACCAGAATGTCCCAGGTTCACGACCACGGCTGTGATCTGTCCCCAGGTACGTTCGGGAATCCGGAAAGTTTCAAACCCGGGCAAAGGAAATACAGGCGGTCAACTCCGAAACCGGCCGCTCATCAAGGTTGGCAATTACTTCCGCGATCCTGTCTGCCGCCGCCTTCGCCAGAAATGCCCGCGTCACGCGATCGAATTTCTGCCGCGCTGCTGCCCAATCGACGTTGTCCAGTCGAATGGATTTGTGTGAAAGCCACGATAGTCGTCTCGTGCGGCTCGCAATATGGTCCCGTCATCGAGTTCGACTTCGAGCACCGCCGGCATTCGCTGCGGAAATCGCTCCGACAAGGCTTGATCGGGCGTGATGACGACACGCCGCAGCAGCTCCTGGACGTCCCGGGCGGCGATCCGCTCCGGCGCGTATTGCTCCGGCTGCACTTCTCCGTCGAGAAGGGCGACCGCCAGCATGTAGGGCAGGCTGTGATCCGCCTCCTCCTTGCTGCGCACCGTGCGCTTGTCGCCCTCCTCGCCGCCGCCAATGATCTGATAGGCGACGTGGAACGTCTTGAGCCGCACGTCCCGCACCTTGTCGATCGAGAAGTTCGGCTGTGAGCGGATGTCCAGAGCAGCGTCGAGCGCCGATTGGGCGTGAATCTCCGCATTGTGCTTCTTGATGATCGTCAGCCGCACGCGCTCGAGATCTTCTGAAAGCCAATCGATCTCGAACGGGCCAGAGATCGTTTCCTTAAAGCCCTTGTTGCCTTCGAAGACCGCCGCCGGGCCCGTGATGCCGTGGGCCGCGAGGAGCGCCGCATGGGTCGCCGCCATTGCGGCGTTCGGATAGGCAAGCCCCTTCCAATGAGAAAGCGCGCCAGTCCGGGTGACCCGCAACGCCACATTCGCGGTCCCGCTGATGGCGATGGCATTGGCGATCTGATCGGGCGGCAGGCGGAGCGCCTTGGCGACGCCAGCCGCCGCCGCGTAGGCGCCCTGGGTGGTATGATCGAAGCCCTTGTCCCGCACCGGCGCGACATCGCTCAACCGCGTGTGCACCTGATACGCGATGGCCAGTGCGGTGAGAAAGTCGGCGCCGCTTCCTCCGCGCATCTCCGCCGCGGCCAGCACGGCGCCCATATTGTCCGACGGGTGATTGGTCTCGGACGCCGCCAGGTAACTGTCCATGAAATCGAGGTAGCGGCTGAGCGCGCCGTTGAAGAATGCGGCGCGGTCTGGCGCGGTCTTTCCACCCCCGATCAATGTCGCGAGCGGCCGCCCCCCAAGCTCCTCGATCAAGCGGGCGATGGCCAAGATCGGCGGCGCGTCAAGGGCGCCGATCGCAACACCGATCGTATCGAGCACGCGGATTTTGAGCTGTTGCCGTGCGTCTGCGCTGATGTCGGCAAACTGCCTTTCATCGACGAAACGGGCGAGCCGTTCAACTTCGGTCATTTGCGCGCGATCCGATGGATTGTTCGCATGAGGTCGTAAAACCAGATCGACGGCAGTCAGCTCGCACGCCGCGCTCTGACGAAACAACCTTCCGCCGTCGAAGGGCCGTGTCTCGTCATCGCAGCAGTCGTTGACGCCTACCTTGGCCGCCGGCCTCACGTGCGCCGGGATGCGCCGCTGTCGGCGATCCTGAGCTCGTATCCGTCGAACCGAGGGTTGTACGCCAGGAGCGACCACGGCACCCGATGGTGGTCGGTCTCGAACCCGATGCTGTTTCCGAGACCAAAATTCACGACCGCATAGGCAATCTCGCCCGTTGCCGCGTCGGCCATCACCCACTCAATCCGCCCGAGTCTATTGCCGTCGGCGGCGTATACGGGCGCTCCCTTGGCATTGTCGCTGACGACCAGCCGGCGGCTTCCACCGCCATCGCTCGCTGCTGCGGTTCCAAAGCTCTGCTCGGTGCCCATTCGATGCTCCTGCGCCAAGCGCGAGTCGATCACTCACTCTTCAGGGCTTGCCAACCCGTCCATCTCCGTTTGAAGGCTGGCACGAGGCAACCGCTGGCTTGCTAACTAACCGAATACGTATTTGGCCGTGCGGGTTCTTCATTGTGAAAAATTGCCGCGCAAGGACCCCTACACATTATCCCAGAGCGCCTTCACCCCAGTCGATTTGTGCATTGCTGCGCGATCGGCTTCAGGACCGCTTGCGAAGATCGCTCATTTGTCCACACCCTGCCTTGCTCCCCTCCGGGAATCCGCCCAAACGATTCGGCCTCCTTGACCTGTGCGGATCTCATCAGTGGGGGCAGAGGGACGCCATGGAATTTCACGCCGATCTGCATGTGCACTCCAAATATTCCCGGGCCACCAGCCGCGATCTCGACCTCGAGCATCTCGCCTGGTGGGCGGCCCGCAAGGGCGTCGCCGTGGTCGGCACCGGGGATTGCGTGCATCCGGCCTGGCTCGCGGAGATCAAGGACAAGCTCGTGCCCGCGGGCAATGGGCTGTTCTCCCTCAAACCCGAGATCGAGGCCGAGATCTGGAAGACCCTGCCGCCCTCATGCCGGACTGCGGTGCGCTTCATGCTGTCGGTCGAGATTTCGACCATCTACAAGAAGGGTGAGCGCACCCGAAAGATCCATCACCTCATCTATGTTCCCGATTTCGATGCGGCCGACCGGCTTGCCGCAAGCCTTGGGCGGATCGGCAACATCGCGTCAGATGGGCGGCCCATCCTGGGGCTCGACTCCCGCGACTTGCTGGAGGTCGCGCTGGAATCCGGGCCGCATTCCTTTCTCGTCCCGGCGCATATCTGGACGCCGTGGTTTGCCGCCCTCGGCTCGCAATCGGGTTTCGATTCCATCAATGAATGCTACGGCGATCTCTCCGATCACATCTTCGCCGTCGAAACCGGCTTGTCCTCCGACCCGGCAATGAACTGGCGGGTCTCTTCCCTCGACCGCTATCGCCTCACCTCCAATTCCGATGCGCATTCGCCGGGCAAGCTCGGCCGGGAGGCAACGCGCTTTTCGTGCGAACCCGATTTCTTCGCCATGCGGCGCGCGCTGGAGACGGGCGAAGGCTATGAGGGCACGGTGGAGTTTTTCCCCGAAGAGGGGAAATACCATCTGGACGGACACCGCGCCTGCGGCGTGCGGCTCGATCCGGCCGAGACCATCGCCCATGACGGACGCTGCCCGGTCTGCGGCCACCGCGTGACTTTCGGCGTCGCCCATCGCGTGGAGATGCTGGCCGACCGCAAGGAAGCGGATGCGCTGCCGCCGCCGACCGCCGGCGCGGTGACGAGCCTCGTGCCGTTGCCCGAGATCCTCTCCGAAATCGTCGGCGGCGGTGTCGCTTCGCAAGGCGTGGCGCGGGCCTACGATCGCACCACCGCTGCGCTCGGCTCGGATTTCGCCGTGTTGGAAGAGGCGCCCGTCGAAGACATCGCCAAGGTCAATCCACTGCTCGGCGAAGCAGTGGACCGGCTACGCGCCGGCACCGTGATCCGGCAGGCCGGCTATGACGGCGAATACGGCGTGATCCGCTTGTTCGAAGAGGGCGAACTCGATCGCCTCAGGCGAGGTGACCTGCTGTTCGAGGCCCCTCAGCGCCGTCGTATACGCGTCAAGAACAAGGCCGCGCCGGAGGTCACGGAGACGCAAGAGCCGCGCCACGCGCCGGCACCCCCTCCCGACCCTCCCCCGCAAGCGGGGGAGGGTAAATCGATATCCCCTCCTCCACTTGCGGGGGAGGGCAGGGAGCGGTCCGGCCGGACCGGCGTCCTCGCCGCGCTCGATGCGGACCAAGCCCGCGCGGCCGAAGCGGCGGACGGGCCGCTGATCGTCATGGCCGGTCCCGGCTCCGGCAAGACGCGCATGCTGACGCATCGCCTCGCCCACCTCGTGCTGGAACGCGGCGTGCCGGCGGCGGCGTGCCTTGCCGTCACCTTCACGCGCCGCGCGGCAGGGGAATTGCAGGACCGGCTTGCCGCTTTGCTGCCGCCCAGCGCCGGAGCCTGCGCGGTCCACAGCTTCCATTCGCTGGGGCTCGCGATCCTGCGCGCTAACGGCGCGGCGGCCGGCCTCAAAGCGGATTTCCGCATCGCCGATGAACCGGAACGCAGAGCGGCGCTCGCGACGGAATTGGGTGTTACGGAAGGCAAGGCTGCACGGCTCTTGAAAGCGATCTCGCAGTTGAAGCGCACAGGACGGGAGCCCGACGATGCGGAGGCAGCTTCGGCCCTCGCGGCCTGCCGCCGCCTGGGGATGGAGCAGAACTGGCTCGATTTCGATGATCTGGTCGGGCTATCGGTCGGGATCCTGGAGACCGATACGCAGCTCGCGGCGCTGTGGCAGAACCGCTTCTCCTATGTTTGCGTCGACGAGTTCCAGGATGTGGACGAGCCGCAATACCGGTTGCTGCAGCGCCTCGCGCCGCCCGCCGGCAATATCTGCGTGATCGGCGATCCGAACCAGGCGATCTATGGTTTCCGCGGCGCGACGGCGGCGTGCTTTACGCGCTTCCGGCAGGATTTCCCCTCGGCTCGCACCGTGCGCCTTAAGCGCAACTACCGCTCCACCGGCACGATCGTCACTGCCGCCGCCCAGGTCATCGGCGAGGGAACGCCGGAGGACATCACGCGGCCCATGCAGGATCCGGTCATCGTCCATGCCGCGTCGATGGAACAGGAGGAGGCGGAGTTCGTGACCGCCACGATCGAAAGCCTTTTGGGCGGGCACGACCTCTTGGCCGCCAACCGCAAGCAAATCCTCAAAGGGGCCGGCAGGCCGCTCGGCTTTGCGGATTTCGCGGTGCTCTATCGCACCGGTGCGCAGTCAGCCGCACTCAGGGACGCGTTCGATTGGGCCGGCATTCCCTTCAAGATGAGTTCCCCGGCGCCCATCGCCGGCCACGCCCTGGTGCGGGCTTTGTTGGGGGCGCTGGGGCAGCAGGGCACCGATCTCCGCGCCCTGGATTTGCCCGCGCGCATCGCCGCAGCGGCCGAACAGGTGCGGCGAGACGGGCTCGACATCGCGGCGCTGGCCGAGGCAAAGCGTTGGCTCACCGCGCTCGCTGGCGCCGCAGATGAGGCGCTGTTGCGCGAGCAGGTTGCCCTCTCCACGGAAGCGGATTTCTGGGACGCGCGCGCCGACCGGGTGTCGCTGCTCACCATGCACGCCGCGAAGGGACTGGAATTTCCGGTGGTGTTCGTGGTCGGTCTCGAAGACGGGCTCATGCCGTTTTCCTGGGGCGCTTCAGGGGCCTCGGGGGCCGAAGACGTGCCCGACGAAGGCGGCCCCGATGCCGAGGAGCGCCGCCTGTTCTACGTCGCCATGACGCGTGCGAAGGACCGGCTGTTCCTCAGTCGCGCCCTGCAGCGCACCTGGCGCGGCCAGCCGCGCACCTTGCCGCCCTCGCCATTCCTCCGCGATATCGCGCCAGAGCTGGTGCTTCATCATGCGCCGGCTGCCCGCAAGGAGCGCCGCGAAATGTTGCAATATAGTTTGTTTTGAAGCGCCCACTGGCAAAGCGAAACGCGGGCCGCGCCGCCTTTAAACTTTGCCCACGACGGGCAGGAATGGATTGAGCATTTTCACACCTGTACCTTCGAAATCGCCGGTATTGCGCGTCACCACCGTCAGGTCGTGCACCAAGGCGATGGCCGCGATCTGTTTATCCAGTTCGTGCCCGGGGTTTGGGACCCTCAGCCGCCCCCATACCTGTGCAGCATCGGCTACAAAAGCGAGGATGTTCTCCCCGTATCGATCGAGGACCACCGTAAGCCACTCCTCCAGCCGCCTCGCCTGATCGGTTTCACCACGATGGCGGATAAGCTCGACGCCACGGCGGAGTTCGCCCACCGAAACCACGGAAAGATAGACGGGCTCGTCGGAAGCCACGACATGATCGAAAAATCCGACCACTCCGGCATTCGCGCGCTCCTTCTTCCGGGTTTCGCTGACAACATTGGTATCAATCAAATACATTTGGAGCGTCCTTGCCGGATTCCGCGCGTTCGAAATCCGCATCCGCGCCGACATCGGGCATCGACGCCAGAACCTCGGCAAAGCTCCGCCTGCGGGGGCGCCCAAGGGCGGCGGCGAGGATTTCCCGGTGTTCTGCCTCCGCACTGCGTCCATGCCTGCCGGCTCGTTCCTTGAGCGCCCGGACAACCTCTTCATCGACGCCGCGAACTAACAGATCAGCCATCTCGCCTCCAGATATGCCAGACTTGCATGATATCAATGATAGCATCGCTCAACACAATGGCAAAGCAGGATTTCCGATGTGGCGGATGTCCCTTGCCGCCCCGCCAGCCCTTGGCTATATGTCCTTCGTTCGGAGCCGCCCTTATGGTCGAAGCCGTCCGAGCGGGCCGGAGGCGTGGTCAACATCGCCTTCGCGTGTGGAGGATCGCCCGCTCGCAAGCTTTGCTGCGGAACCCGACAATAGCATCGTACCAAACGCTTGGTCCGCACCGGCTGCCCCCACCCTTCCCTCCCCCGCTTACGGGGGAGGAAAGGGTGGGGCGCATTTGCTGGAGGTTATGTGGGACCTCCGGCTACGAGCGTTTGATGCGCCCTTGGTTCAACCGCCGGTGCCGCCGCACAGGAGAGTTTATGGCTTTAGCTACCGCTGCCGCGCCGTCGCGGGAAGATTTTGCTGCGTTGCTCGAGGACTCGTTTGCTCACGGCAATTTGCAGGAGGGTGCCGTCATCAAGGGCACCGTTGTGGCCATCGAAAAGGACCTCGCTGTCATCGATGTCGGCCTCAAAACCGAAGGCCGCGTGCCGCTGCGTGAGTTCAACGGTCCGGGCCGCCAGAACGAGATCAAGGTCGGCGACACCGTCGAGGTCTATCTGGAGCGCGTCGAGAATGCGCTGGGCGAGGCGGTGCTGTCGCGAGACAAGGCGCGACGCGAGGAAAGCTGGGGCAAGCTCGAAAAAGCATTTCAGAACAACGAAAAGGTACAGGGCGTCATCTTCAATCAGGTCAAGGGCGGCTTCACCGTCGATCTTGACGGCGCCGTGGCGTTTCTGCCGCGTTCCCAGGTCGACATCCGGCCGATCCGAGATGTCACTCCCTTAATGAACGTCGCGCACGCAGCCGTTCCAGATTCTGAAGATGGACCGGCGCCGCGGCAATATCGTGGTTTCGCGCCGCACCGTGCTGGAAGAGACCCGCGCCGAGCAGCGTCAGGAACTGGTGCAGAACCTCGAAGAGGGTCAGGTGATCGACGGGGTGGTCAAGAACATCACCGACTACGGCGCCTTCGTGGACCTCGGCGGAATCGACGGTCTGCTGCATGTCACCGACATTGCGTGGCGGCGCGTCAATCATCCCTCCGAGGTGCTCAACATCGGACAGCAGGTGAAGGTCAAGATCGTCAAGATCAACCATGAGACCCACCGCATTTCGCTCGGCATGAAGCAACTCCAGGCCGATCCGTGGCAGGGCATCGAGGCAAAGTTCCCGGTCGCCGCCCGTCTCACCGGCCGCGTCACCAACATCACCGACTACGGCGCCTTCGTGGAACTGGAGCCCGGTATCGAGGGCCTCATTCACGTATCCGAAATGTCATGGACCAAAAAGAACGTCCACCCGGGCAAGATCGTGTCGACCTCCCAGGAGGTTGAGGTCCAGGTGCTCGAGGTCGATCCCGTCAAGCGGCGCATTTCGCTCGGCCTCAAGCAAACCATGCGCAATCCGTGGGAAGTCTTCGTCGAGAAACATCCGCCCGGCAGCGTGGTCGAGGGCGAGGTCAAGAACAAGACCGAGTTCGGCCTGTTCCTCGGGCTCGACGGCGACGTCGACGGCATGGTCCATCTCTCCGATCTCGACTGGAAGCGCCCGGGCGAGCAGATCATCGACGAGTTCAAGAAGGGCGACAAGGTACGAGCCCAGGTGCTCGATGTCGACATCGAGAAGGAGCGCATTTCGCTCGGCGTGAAGCAGCTCGAAGGCGATCCGTTTGCGGAGGCCGGCGACGTCAAGAAGGGCGCCGTGGTGACCTGCGAGATCATCGAGGTGAAGGAGTCCGGCCTTGAGGTGAAGCTGGTCGGGACCGACCTCACCGCCTTCATCAAGCGCTCGGAGCTCGCTCGCGACCGTTCCGAGCAGCGCACCGAGCGCTTCGCGGTCGGCGAGAAGGTCGATGCGCGCGTCACGCAGTTCGACCGCCGCGCCCATAAGGTGACGGTCTCCATCAAGGCGCTCGAAGTCGCCGAGGAGAAGGAGGCGATCGCCCAATACGGCTCCTCCGATTCCGGCGCGACCCTTGGCGATATTCTCGGCACCGCACTCAAGCGTGCCACCGAGAAGAAGGAATGACCGAGTTCAGCGGGTTTCGAGCCTCTGACCGGGCAATCAGTAAGGTGGGCACGGCGCACCGAAGTCGGGTTTACCCGACTTCGGCACCGAAAGTGTCGAAATCGGCAACAGCCGATTTCGATGAACAGTCGGGCTTACCCGACTTCGGCACCAAAAGTGTCGAAATCGGCTACAGCCGATTTCGATGAACGCGCCTTCGCCCACCCTACAGTCCGCGCAACGAACGGGCCTCGGGACGTTTCCCGAGGCCATTTTGCCGCAAATTGCGCCTAGCGCCCGACTGCCATTGACTTGAGCTGCCGCGCTCACCCCCCCTCGACCACAATCCGGAGCAGCCCTATGTCGCTCGAAACAGACCATATCGTCGACCGCCGCCGCTTGCGGCGCAAACTGACTTTCTGGCGCGTCGCGGCGGTGCTGACCGCCATCCTGGGAGTGGTGGGCGCCGCCCTGCTGGCCCGCCGGTCCGACACATCCCTCGCGCAACCGCTGACGCCGCAGATTTCGCGCGTGACTATCCAGGGCCTCATACGCGGAGACCAGGAGCGTACCGAGGCGCTTGATAATCTCGCGCGCTCGCGCAACACACGGGCCGTGATTGTCCACATCGACAGTCCCGGAGGCACCACGGCCGGATCCGAGGAGCTTCACCAGGCGCTGCGTCGGGTTGCCGCGCAAAAACCGACCGTCGTGGTGGTCGACGGCATGGCCGCATCTGGCGGCTACATGGCGGCGATGGCGGCGGACCACATTATTGCCCAAAACTCCTCCCTGGTCGGTTCGATCGGCGTGCTGTTCCAGTATCCGAATCTCACCGACCTGCTCACCAAGGTCGGCGTCAAGTTTGAGGAGATAAAGTCCTCCCCCCTCAAGGCCGCTCCCAATGGCCTTGAGCCGACCACTCCGGAAGCCCGCGCCGCAATCGAGGCGCTGGTGGTCGATTCCTATGCGTGGTTCAAGGATATTGTACGGGACCGGCGTAAGCTCGAAGGCGAAGACCTGGATCGGGTTGCCGACGGCCGTGTCTTTACCGGCCGGCAGGCCATTTCGCTTAAGCTTGCCGACGAGATCGGTCGCGAGCAGGAGGCAATCGACTGGCTCGCCAAGTCAGGCAACATCGATCCGAAAACGCCAGTGCGCGACTGGCGGCTCCATCCCCGCTTCAGCCAGCTGTCGTTCCTTCATCTTGGCATTGCCAAAATGCTCGACATTCTGGGTCTCGGTTCGCTGGCGCCAGAGTTCGAAATTGCAGCTGCCCTGCGGGCTGCCGAAAAGCTCAATCTTGACGGTTTGTTAATGCTTTGGCACCCTTCGGCCAGCAATTAACCTGATTGAGTCGAGGCCAGTTGTAGGGGTTGAGGATCGTGCGGTGTGGCCCGCACTAAGCGTCCTATTCAAAAACGGCATCTCAAATGATCAAGTCAGAACTCGTCCAACGCATTGCAGGACAGAATCCCCACCTCTACCAGCGCGACGTGGAGAATATCGTCAACGCTATTCTGGGTGAGATCGTGGCGGCGCTGGCCCGGGGAGACCGCGTTGAATTGCGCGGTTTCGGGGCGTTTTCGGTCAAGAACCGCCGCGCCCGCGCGGGCCGCAACCCAAGAACCGGGGCGCATGTGGCCGTCGACCAGAAATCCGTGCCGTTTTTCAAGACCGGCAAGGAAATGCGCGAGCGCCTGAACCGAGCGCAGATGGAAGTTCCGGCAAAGTGATCGTGCGCATAAAGCCGACGGTCCGCAGGTTCCTGAAGGCAATCCTCATGATCCCGGCTTTCGCCGTGCTGGTCGCGTTGGCGATCGCCAATCACCAGCCTGTCACGGTGTCCTTCAATCCGTTCGATTCGTCCGATCCGGACCTTGCCGTGACGGTTCCGCTCTATCTTGTGGGATTTACGGTTCTGGTCGCGGGCGTGGTTGTCGGCGGCATCGCGGCTTGGCTCAAACAGGGCAAGCGCCGTAGGATCGGTATCAGGCTAGCGGCCGAAAACGTCATGATGCGAAGCGAATTGGCGAATTTGAAAGGACAGATGGCCAAGCGCGACGGCCGATCGCCGACCCATCCGACCGGATCAGCCAACAAGACGTTGCCTGCCGCTTAGCCGCGTAGGGTGGCAAAGCCAACGGGTCCGGCCGGAGCCTGCCATCGGGCCGGCCCGATGGCAGGCTCCGCGTGCCCACCGTTGCCCTCTTCGCGCCCTCCTCGCCTCGTAGGGGAGGGGTAGGGAGGGGGGTGGTACGGCGGCGCATCCGGAGAGCGCGTCTTGACCACCCTTGTACCAGCGCGCCCTGTCGGCCCGCGACTCAGGGCCGCTCCGATCTTGCGTGCCGGTCCGCAAGGCATCAAAAGGTTTCACTTGAGCATGGGCCTGACTATCAAAATTTGCGGCCTGCGGACCCCGGAGGCGCTCGATGTCGCTTTGCACGCGGGCGCCGACATGGTCGGGTTTGTGTTTTTTCGCCCGTCGCCGCGGCACGTCGATTTCGCGGCCGCACGAGAATTGGGGGCGCGGGTGAACGGGCGGGCCCTTAAGGTGGCGCTGTTCGTAGACGCCGACGACGAATGGCTTGCGGCAAGCATTGCGGCGCTCGCACCGGATTTGCTCCAGCTTCACGGCAGGGAAACACCAGAGCGGGTACTCGGCGTGAAGACACGTTTTCGGTTGCCCGTGATGAAAGCGATCGCGGTCGAGACCCGGGATGACCTTGCATGCGTACCGGACTATGCCAACGTCGCGGACCGGCTCATTTTCGACGCGCGGGCGCCGCGGGACGCCACCCGCCCCGGCGGCCTCGGCAAACCTTTCGATTGGCGGCTCCTGAAGAACCTTGACCCGCCTGTCCGGTTCATGCTTTCAGGCGGGCTTAATCGCGACAATGTGGCCGAGGCGATCGCAATGACCGGGGCGGGCGGGGTCGATGTCTCGTCCGGCGTCGAGCGCGCGCCGGGCGAAAAGGACCCCGACCTCATTCACGGCTTCATTCGTGCGGCGCGGGCCGCCACCTCCCCCGCTCGCGCGGGAAGGTCGGGTGGGGGAGGACGGCAAACGAGCGGCAACTCAGCGATGAGCTCTTAAGCCATGAACGTGCAACACCCCAATTCGTACCGTACCGGTCCGGACGAGCGCGGCCATTTCGGCATCTACGGCGGCCGTTTTGTGGCCGAAACCCTGATGCCCCTGATCCTCGACCTTGAGAGGGCGTACGCGGACGCCAAGGCGGATCCGAAATTCCGCAGCGAGATGGATGGCCATCTCGCGAACTATGTCGGCCGGCCGTCGCCGCTCTATTTCGCGCAACGCCTGACCGACCATTGCGGCGGCGCCAAGATCTATTTCAAGCGCGAGGACCTTAACCACACCGGCGCTCACAAGGTGAACAACGTGCTTGGCCAGATCATGCTGGCGCTACGCATGGGCAAGACGCGCATCATTGCGGAGACTGGCGCCGGCATGCATGGCGTTGCAACTGCGACGCTGTGCGCCAAGTTCGGGCTCCCCTGCATCGTCTATATGGGCGCAGTCGACGTCGAGCGGCAGAAACCGAATGTGTTGCGTATGAAGATGCTCGGGGCCGAGGTGCGCGCCGTCGGATCGGGGTCCCGAACGCTCAAAGACGCCATGAATGAGGCGCTGCGCGACTGGGTGACCAATGTCGGCGCGACTTTCTACTGCATCGGCACCGTCGCCGGCCCGCATCCCTACCCCGCGATGGTGCGCGATTTCCAATCCATCATCGGCCACGAAACGCGCGAGCAAATGCAGGCCGCCGAAGGCCGCCTGCCGGATTCCCTGATCGCCTGCATCGGCGGCGGCTCCAACGCTATGGGGCTGTTCTATCCGTTCCTCGACGACCGCGCGATTGAGATCTACGGCGTCGAGGCCGCCGGGCTCGGTCTTGAGAGCGGCAAGCATGCGGCCTCCATTGCGGGCGGCAGGCCGGGCGTGCTCCACGGCAACCGCACTTACCTGCTGATGAACGACGACGGACAGATCGAAGAGGCCCATTCCATCTCCGCCGGCCTCGATTATCCCGGCATCGGCCCTGAACATGCCTGGCTCAACGACCTGGGCCGGGTGAGATTCCTCTCGGCGACCGACGACGAGGCTGTGGCGGCGTTTCAACTTTGCAGCAAGCTTGAGGGCATCATCCCGGCGTTGGAGCCCGCACATGCACTGGCTCGCGCCTTAGACATTGCGCCGCAGAAGCTCAGGGATCATCTGATGGTGGTGAACCTGTCCGGAAGGGGCGACAAGGATTTGGCGACCGTCGCCGACTATTTGCAGCAGCGCCGCACATGACCCGCATCGATGCTCGCTTCGCAGCGCTCAAACGCGAGGGCCGCGCCGGCCTCGTCACCTTCGTGATGGCGGGCGACCCGGATCCCGACACGTCCGCCGCAATCCTGAATGCTTTGCCTGCGGCCGGCGCCGACGTGATCGAGATCGGCATGCCATTCACCGACCCGATGGCGGACGGGCCCGCTATCCAGGCGGCGGGCCTGCGGGCGCTCCGTGCCGGCCAGAACCTGGCGAAGACCCTGGAGCTGGTGGGCAACTTTCGCTCTTCAGAGATCGCGACGCCCGTCGTGCTGATGGGCTATTACAATCCGATTTACATCTACGGGGTCGCACGTTTTCTCGCCGACGCAAAGGCTGCGGGCGTCGATGGCCTTATCGTGGTGGACTTGCCGCCCGAGGAGGATACCGAGCTTTGCCTTCCGGCATTGCAGGCGGGATTGAATTTCGTCCGCCTCGCGACGCCCACGACCGACGACAAACGGCTTCCGGCCGTGCTCGCAAACACCTCCGGATTCGTCTATTACGTCTCGATCACGGGAATCACCGGCGCTGCCGCGCCGGATGCGGGCTTGGTCGTGGAGGCGGTCCGGCGAATCAAGCGCCACACGGACCTTCCGGTGGCCGTCGGCTTCGGCGTCCGGGACGCGGCGAGCGCCGCCGCCATAGCGCAGGGCGCCGAGGCGGTCGTGGTCGGTTCGGCCCTGGTCGAGAAGGTGCGGCTGAGCCTCAATGCAACCGGCAAGGCAACGCCCGCCACCGTCGCGGCAGTCACCGCCCTGGTCGCCGAACTCGCGGCTGGGGTGCGAAACGCGCGGCAGCAAGCGGCGGAGTAGCGTCGTGAACTGGATATCCAACGTCGTCCGACCAAAGATCCGCGGCTTTCTCAACCGCCGCGATGTGCCGGAGAATCTGTGGATCAAATGCCCCGACACCGGGCAGCTCGTCTTCTACAAGGATGTCGAGGCAAACCAGTTCGTCATCCCGGTCTCCAACTATCACATGCGCATGGGCGCGACGGCGCGCCTCAAATCGGTGTTCGACGGCGAAACCTGGATAGACATCGCGATACCCGAGGTCCCGTCCGACCCGCTGAAATTCCGCGATGAGCGGCGCTATGCCGACCGATTGCGGGACGCCCGCGCCAAGACTGGGCAGAAGGACGCGATCAAGCTCGGGCTCGGTAAGCTCGACGGCCTTCCGGTTGTCATCGGCGTGCAGGATTTCGACTTCATGGGCGGCTCTCTCGGCATGGCGGCCGGCGAGGCGATCATCAAGGGGCTGCAAACGGCCGTGCAAAAAAACACGCCGTTCGTCTTGTTTGCGGCATCCGGCGGGGCGCGCATGCAGGAGGGCATCCTGTCGCTCATGCAGATGCCCCGGACCACCATCGCGGTGCAGAACCTGCGGGCGGCGTGCAGACCCTATATCGTGGTCCTCACCAATCCGACCACCGGCGGCGTCACCGCCTCGTACGCTATGTTGGGCGACATACATATTGCTGAGCCGGGTGCGCTCATCGGCTTCGCCGGGCCGCGGGTGATCGAACAGACCATCCGGGAAAAGCTGCCCGAAGGCTTCCAGAAGGCTGAGTATCTCAAGGAGCACGGCATGGTGGACATGGTGGTGCATCGCCATGAATTGCGTGCTACCCTGTCGAGACTTTGTCGCATCCTGACGAAAGCGCCGGCGTCGGCATCGACACCCACACCCACGCTCGTGCCTGGCGAGCAGGTGTCGACGCCATAAGGCGTTGGCGTCCTATAGTGTCCACGTCATCGAAAGTGGGGCCCGTCATGACAAAGTGGAGGATTGGGGCTGTTGCGGCCGCGATGATCATCGCCGGCACGAGTACCGGAGCGACCCAGATCTACCCGAATCGCGTTATCAAGGCGGTTGTGCCGTACACGGCCGGCGGGCCGATCGACGTGGTCAGCCGAATCGTGGCGAAGCGTCTCGGCGACGTGTTGGGTCACCCGATCATTGTCGAAAATCGCCCCGGCGCCTCCGGCATGATCGGCAACAGGGCCGTCGCAGCGGCGGAGCCTGACGGTTACACCCTCCTGTTCGGAAATACGAGCACGCTCGTGGTTTTCCCCGCCGTCTCTCACACCCGCGATTTCGACGTGCTCACGCGATTAGCGCCTGTCGCAAGGCTCGTCCAGGGCCATGAAGTTATGGTGGTGGATCCGGCAGGTCCCGCCAAGACCTTGCCGGCGTTCATCACCTACGCCAAAGCCCATCCTGGCGTGCTGAACTACGGCTCCGTCGGATTCGGAAACCTCACCCATGTCGCCGGCGAATTGCTGAAGCAGAAAGCCGGCATCGACATGCAGCATGTACCATACAAGGGCGCCCCCGAGGTCATCGCGGGCCTTCTGTCCGGTCAAGTGCAGATGAATTTCACCGAAGTCTCCGGCGTCCTTCCATTGGCGCGGCAGGGCAAAATTCGTCCGCTTGCGATCGCAAGTGAGACGCGCGATCCAAAAGCTCCGGATATTCCGACCTTCGCGGAGGAGGGGGTGCCGGATTTCATCGTTGCCACATTTACCGGAGTTATGGCTCCGGCCGGCACGCCGCCCGCGATTGTGGCCAAGCTCAACGGCGCCATCAACGCTGTGCTGGCGCAGGCGGAAACCCG
>WNFL01348603.1_pt1 | contig 16490 bp, 15 predicted proteins | sample 5400361 | NCBI WGS metagenome assembly WNFL01 (sample SAMN13153351, study PRJNA577476) | soil metagenome | isolation source: 40 cm soil on Douglas fir-dominated hillslope | place: USA:California | collected 2013-09-17 | reverse complement strand
GATTCTCCACCAGCACCGTCTCGCCGTCCGTCTTCAGCACCTGGTACTCCACGCTGGGCACCGTCGCGATGAGATCGACGCCGTACTCGCGGGAGAGCCGCTCCTGCACGATCTCCATGTGGAGGAGACCCAGGAACCCGCACCGAAAGCCGAACCCCAGGGCCAGCGAGGTCTCCGGCTCGAAGGAGAGCGCCGCGTCGTTCAGCTGGAGCTTGGCCAGGGACTCCTTGAGCTCGGAGTAGCTGTCCTGCTCCATCGGATAGAGCCCGGAGAACACCATCGGCTTCACGGGGCGATACCCCGGCAGCGCCTCGGACGCGGGCCGGTCGTCGGAGGTGATCGTGTCCCCCACCTTCGCGTCCGCGACCACCTTGACGTTCGCGATCACGTACCCGACGTCGCCCGCGATCAGCTCGGGCTTGGGTTCCAGGCCCAGACGGAGCGTCCCCACCTCGAGCACCTCGTGGCGCTTGCCTGTCGAGAAGAATCGCACCGCGTCGCCGGTCCGGATCCGCCCCCGCATGACGCGCACGTACACGATGACCCCGCGGAATTGATCGAAGATCGAATCGAAGATGAGCGCCTGGAGCGGCTGGTCCGACTCGTCGGCGGGCGGCGGGATGCGGCGCACGATCGCGTCCAGCACCTCGGCCACGTTCAGCCCCTCCTTGGCCGAGACTCGGATGCACTCCTCCGGTTCCACGTGGAGGAGCTGAGCCACCTCGAGCGCGGTCTCGTCGGGCATTGCGGCCTGGAGATCCACCTTGTTGATCACGGGGATGATCGTCAGCTTCTGCTCCAGCGCCAGGTAGAGGTTCGAGATGGTCTGGGCCTCTACCCCCTGCGAGGCGTCCACGACGAGGATCGCCCCCTCGCACGCGGCGAGGCTTCGCGATACCTCGTACGTGAAGTCCACGTGCCCCGGCGTGTCGATCAGATTCAGCGTGTAGACGCGCCCGTCCCGCGCCGCGTAGCTCATCGCGATCGCGTGCGACTTGATCGTGATCCCCTTCTCGCGCTCCAGGTCCATGTTGTCCAGGACCTGCTCCTTCATCTTCCCCTTCGGGACGGTCCCGGTGAGGTCGAGCAGGCGGTCGGCCAGGGTGGACTTGCCATGGTCGATGTGCGCGATGATGCAAAAGTTGCGGACGGACTCCCGTAGCTTCATGGGCGGCTCAGAAGCGGATGCGGTAGGCGAGGGAGACGACCGGGCCGGACCCGGGCCGCGATGGAAGCAGGCTGTCCTCGCGGCCGAAATCGGAGTCGAAGGTGGATAGATGCGCGTCCACGTACGCGTCGGCCATGGAGAGCAGGTGGGCGGCTACGGTCCACCAGATCCAGCTGATCTTTCGATTGCGGTGGGTTTCCGCATCCAGGGTGGCCGCGGCGGCCCCCGCGGGGTCGCCGAACACCTCGAGATCCGCAGCGCGCTGGATCGCGTCGTTCTGCTTCTTCAATTCGCGGAGCGCGCTGGTCACGAGAAATCCCTCGCCTCCGAGGACGATCGCGGCCTTGATCGCTTGAACGGCGCCGTCTGCGGCTGGGTGGCGCGCGCCGCGGAGTCGGCGGGCGACACGGTGCCGGCGCGGGAGGGCGGAGCGGCCGCACGAGCGGGCGCCGCCCCGGCGGCCGCGCCGAGCGCGGCCACGGTGACGATCAGGGCCGCGAGGGCGGCGGCGCGGACGCGGGGGCGCCCGAGCGCATCATTCCTTCGTGAAGAAATGGGCGATGGCCAGGAAGAGAAAGAGAATGCCGCCGAATACATAGACTCCGATCACCACGCCCCGGTTGAACTCCGGTCCTAGTGAAGAATGTCCCAGCAAATAGTGGAGCCCCTGGGCCAGGGCCACGAGGAGCACGATCAGGAGGACGGGCCACCAGCTGCGAAGCAGCGCGACGATGGTGATCAGCACGATCACCGCGATCACCGCCGGGTGTCCGATCCAGGTCGGGAAGAGGTTCATCGGAGGCCCCTCTCATCCCGCGATGGCGGGAACGTGTGGGAATCGAACCCACCTCGGACGTCAGAGACGCCCAACAAAGGGATTTGAAGTCCCCGGAGACCACCAGATCCCATCCGCTCCCCCTTTCCCATCCTCACGCACGAACTTCGATCGGCTTTCGCCCCCGGGCCAGCGTCTCCCCGATGACCGCCGCCTCCACCTTGGCCCGCGTGAGCCGGCGCATGAGCGCCGAGGCCCGCCGCGGGGACACGGCGATCAGAAGCCCGCCCGAGGTCTGCGGGTCGGCCAGCGCCATCCGGAGCGGCTCCGCCACTCCCTCGTCGAACGCCACGTGCGGTGAAGCATACGCGAGATACCCCCGGCAAGAGCGGCACCGCCCCGCTCCAGATCCGGAGCGTCTTCTTGCTGGCGCGCGCCACGTTCAGCGCGTGTCCCAAAAGTCCGAAGCCCGTCACGTCGGTCGCCGCGCTCGCGCCCGTGGCGCGCATCGCCAAGGCGGCCGCCCGGTTCAACGTCGCCATCTGCGCGGTCATGCGCGCCAGGGCCGCGTCCGGCAAGAGGCGGCGCTTCAGCGCGGTGGCCAGAATGCCCGTGCCCAAGGGCTTCGTCAGGACGAGCAGGTCGCCCCGCTTCGCTCCGGCGTTCGTCACGATCCGCTTCGGGTGGACCTCGCCGGTCACCGCGAATCCGAACTTGATCTCGGGATCGCGCACCGTGTGCCCGCCCAGAAGCGCCACGCCCGCCTTTGCCAGCGTGTCCGACCCGCCCCGGAGGATGTCCCCAAGCACGGACATGTCCCCGCGCTCGGGATAGCACACGATCGAGAGCGCGGTGAGCGGCGCTCCGCCCATCGCATAGACGTCGCTCAGCGCGTTCGCGGCAGCGATCCGCCCGTAGTCGAACGGATCGTTCACGACCGGCGTCAGGAAATCCACCGTCTGTACCAGCGCGCGGGTGGGGGAGAGGCGGAACACCCCCGCATCGTCCCAGGTCTCGGGGCCGACCAGCACGTCCCGCGACCGCCTGTCCCGCGGCAGCGAAGCGAGTGCCTCCTTCAGGTCCTCCGGACCCAGCTTGGCGGCTCAACCCGCACAGGTGACCTGCTCGGTCAGCCGGTGGATGTCCTCCCGGGTGTGGCTGACGGCGCGGGTGCGGCCGGCGGAGCGAGTCACTGGAGAAACGCCCAGACCTCGATCTCCACGCGGGCGTCCATCGGCAGGCGCGCGACGGCCACGGTGGAGCGGGCGGGCACGGGATCGGGAAACGCGCGGGCGTAGACCTCGTTCATCGCCCGGAATTCGTTCATGTCCGCCAGGAACACGGTGGTCTTCACGACGTCGCCGAATCCGGCGCCGCCCGCGCCGAGGATCGCCTTGAGATTGGCGAGCGCCCGCTCCGTCTCGGCCACGATGCCCCCGGGGACAAGGACATTCGTGGCGGGGTCCAGACCGACCTGGCCCGACGTGACGATCCAGCGTCCGGAGAGGGCGCCGCGGCGCCCCTGCACGTAGGGGCCGATCGGGGCCGGAGCGCCCGAGGTGCGGAGGGCCTTCGCGTCGTCGGAGCCGCTCACTCGACCGTGACGCTCTTCGCCAGATTCCGCGGCTGGTCCACGTCGCAGCCCCGCTCGAGGGCGATGTAGTAGGCGAGGAGCTGGAGCGGGATGACCGCGAGGAGCGGCATGAGGGGGCCGAGCGCGTGCGGCACGAACAGCACGTGGTCGGCTTTCTGGGCGACCACTTCGTCCCCTTCGCACGCGACGGCGATGATCTTCCCGCGGCGCGCGCGGACCTCCTCCATGTTGTTCAGCACCTTCTCGTAGGCGGAGTCCTGGGTGCAGATGAAGACCACCGGCATGTTGTCGTCGATCAGGGCGATCGGGCCGTGCTTCATCTCCGCGGCGGGATATCCCTCGGCGTGGATGTAGGAGATTTCCTTGAGCTTCAGCGCCCCTTCCAGGGCCACCGGGAAGTTCACCCCGCGCCCCAGGTAGAGGAAATTATTGTGGTGCGCGTAGGCACGCGCGATGCCCCGGATGGCTTCCGCGTTCGCGAGGATCCGCTCCATCTTGTCGGGAATGGTGGACAGCTCGCGCGTCAGCTCCCCTCCCAGCTCGGGCGACAACTCGCCCAGGCGCCCCAGGTAGAGCGTGAGGAGCGCCAGCGCGGCGACCTGCGAGGTGAACGCCTTGGTCGACGCCACGCCGATCTCGGGACCGGCGTGGATGTAGACGCCGCCGTCCGATTCCCGCGCGATCGTCGAGCCGACCACGTTGCAGACGCCGAGCACCTTGATGCCCTTCCGCCTCGCCTCGCGCATGGCGGCCAGCGTGTCCGCCGTCTCCCCCGACTGGCTGATCGCCAGGACCACGGTGCCGGGCGTAAGGATCGGATTCCGGTAGCGGAACTCCGAGGCGTACTCCACCTCCACCGGGAGGCGCGCCAGCTCCTCGATCAGGTACTCCCCGATCAGCCCCGAGTGCCAGGAGGTGCCGCACGCCGTGATCACGACGCGATTGATTCCGCGGAGCTCCTTCTCGCTCATGTTCAGCCCGCCCAGGCGCGCCGTCCCTTCGGCGACCATGAGCCGCCCGCGCAGGGTGTTCCGGAGGGACTGGGGCTGCTCGAAGATCTCCTTCAGCATGAAGTGGGCGTAGCCCGCCTTCTCGATCTGCTCCAGGTCCCAGTCGATCGTCTCGACCTTCTTCGACACCGCGACCTCGCCGACCGTGGTGGTCCGGACCCCCTCGGGGGTCAGCACCACCATCTCCTCGTCGTCCAGGTAGACCACCTGGTTCGTGTGGCGGATGATGGCCGAGACATCGGACGCCAGGATGTATTCGTCGTTGTCGCAGATGCCCACGACCAAAGGGCTCCCGTGGCGCGCGCCCACGATCTTCGTGGGCTCGTCCGCGGTGATCACCGCCAGGCCGTACGTGCCGGTCAGGAGCCGGAGCGCCTGGGCCACGGCTTTCTCGAGGTTTCCCTGGTAGAACTTCTCGATCAGGTGGGCGATCACTTCCGTGTCGGTATCGGTAGTGAACTTGTGCCCTTCCTTCTCCAGCGCCTTCTTCAGAGTGGAGTAGTTCTCGATGATCCCGTTGTGGGCGACGGCGATCTTCTTGGTGCAGTCGGTGTGCGGGTGGGCGTTCTTGGTGTTGGGCTCGCCGTGCGTGGCCCAGCGCGTGTGCGCGATGCCCACGGTGCCGCGGGTCGGGCTTTTCGCCAGCAGCGCTTCGAGGATGCCGATCTTCCCGGCCGCCTTCTGGATCTTGAGGCCGTCGCCGTTCAAGACGGCGACGCCCGACGAATCATAGCCGCGGTACTCGAGACGGCGGAGCCCCTCGAGCAAGATGGGGACCGACTCCTGGCGCCCGACGTAGCCGACGATGCCGCACATGGAGATCCCTCCTATCGGCGGGGCGGCGCCGCGGCCGCGGGTTGCGACCTTCGGGCGGCCTCGGCGGCCCGCGACGCGAGCGCGTCCGCCCGCTCCTCGGTCGCGGCTTCTGCCAGGATTCGCACGACGGGTTCGGTGCCGGAGGCGCGAACTTGGACCCACCCATCTTCCCAGAGGTATTTTTCGCCGTCCAGCGTATTGCGCTCCCCGTCGGGGAAGGCGTCCTTGAGCGAAGCCTCGAGCGCCGCCGGGTCCTGGATGCGGAGATCCAGCTTGCGCTTCACCATGACGAGGGGCGGCAGATCCTCGCGCACGCGGCGGGAGAGCGGGCGCGGGTCGGACGCCAGCCAGTCGAGGACCAAGGCGGCGGCCAGGAGGGCGTCGCGCGTCGCGTGGAGGGCCGGATAGATCACCCCGCCGTTTCCTTCCCCGCCGATCACGCCGCCCCGCCGCAAGAGCTCCTCCGCCACGTGCGCCTCGCCGACGCGCGAGCGGTGGACGGGCACGCCGTGTCGGCTCGCGATCGCCTCGATCCCCATGGACGTGGAAGCGTTCACGACCACCGGGCCGGGCCGCACGCGCAACGCCCAGTCGACCGCGATCTGGAGCGTCCGCTCCTCGCCGATCGGGCGTCCCTCGTCGTCCACGATGGCGAGCCGGTCGGCGTCGGGGTCGTTCGCGAACCCGATGGCGGAGCCGGAGCGCCGCACCGCCTCGCCCAGGGCGCCCAGGTTCTCGGGGAGCGGCTCGGGGACCCGGGGGAAGAGGCCGTCGGGGGTGCAGTGGATCTCCGTCACCTCGCACCCCAGGGCGCGCAGGAGCGCCGGGGTCGCGATGGAGCCGGCGCCGTTCACGCAGTCCACGGTCACCTTGAACCGGCGCGCGCGGATTTTCTCCACGCCCAGGCCCTGGAGCGCGAGGATCGCGTCGCGATGGCGGGCGATGGCGTCGGCGTCGGCGCGGACGGAGCCGACCCGGTCGTGCGTGACCCACTTGAATCCCCCCTCGCGCGCGCGCCGGGTCACGGCGTCGGCCTCGGCCGGAGCGAGGAAGGTCCCGCCGGGGCCGAACAGCTTGAGAGCGTTCCACGGCGCCGGGTTGTGGCTGGCGGTGATCGCCAGGCCGCCGACCGCGCCGTGGTGGCGGATCGCGTAGAGGATGGTCGGCGTGGGGGCCACGTCCACGTCCACCACGTCGTGCCCCGCCGCGAGGAGCGCCGCGATCGCGGCCCGCGACACCCAGGCCCCGCTGGGGCGCGTGTCCCGCCCGACCACCACCACGCCGCTGGCGAGCAGCGAGGCGTGCGCCGCGGCCACACGGAGCACGATTTCGGGCGTGAGCCGTTCCCCCACGATCCCGCGGACTCCTGACGGGGACACCATCAGGCCTTCCAGCGGGTCGTGGGGAGCGGATGCGGTCGGGATTCTGCTCCCGCCGGCGCCTCCCGACGTCTGCGGCACCGTGCGGCGGTGGGTCGTCATGCGGCGTGACCGTACTTGGATCGGGGGAACGGTCGTCCCGAATCTGGAGCTGGTGAGCGGAATCGAACCGCTGACCTACGCATTACGAGTGCGTTGCTCTACCAGCTGAGCTACACCAGCCCGAGGTGCAAAACCGCGGCGCGCCGCGGTGACAAACGTCAAAAATGGTGCGACCCCGCAGAATCGAACTGCGGACACCCACATTTTCAGTGTGGTGCTCTACCAACTGAGCTAGGGTCGCGCCGGGCGAGAAAAGTACCACGGGCGGCGCATGTTGGTCAACCGCTAGGCCATGCGGCGGCGGCGGTCGTTGCGCCCCCCGGTGCGCCGGTCGGGGCGGGCGCGGCGGTCCTGGTTCTCGCGCACGGGCAGGTAGATGGTCACGATGCTGCTCCAGTCCCCCTCGCTGCGCGCACGGATCTCCCCGCCGTGCTCTCGCACCATCTGGTAGGCCACGGCCAGGCCGACCCCGGCGCCGTACCGGCGCGAGGTGGAGAACGGGACGAAGAGCCGGTCCAGCGTCTCTCCGGCGACCTTCGGGCCGTCGTGGGCGACCTCCGCCTGGACCACCCCCACGCCGCTCCGCGTCTCGACCCGAACCCGGCCCCCGCTGGGGACCGACTGGAGCGCATAGCGCAGCACGTTCGAGAGCACCTGGCGGATCTTGTCGGGATCGATCAGGAGGCTGGGAAGGTCCGGGCCCAGCCGCTTCAACAGGCGGACCCTGCGGCGCACCAGCTCTTCCGACTGGAGCTCGAGCGCCTCCTGCACCACCGTGTTCAGGCTCTGCAGCTTCAGGCGCGGCCGCGTCATCTGCGCCAGCGCGATCTGCTCGGTGAGCACGCGCTCCAGGCGGTCCGCCTCGCGCAGGATGATCTCGAGATATTCGCGGTTCTCGTCCTTTTCCGGCAGCGCCTGGAGCACCCGCCTCGCGAATCCGGAGATCGCGGCAACCGGGTTCCGGATCTCCTGCGCGATCTGGATCCCGCGCTCCCCCACCACCGCGACCTTCTCGACGTGGCGGAGCTGCGCCTCGGAATCGCGGAGGCGCCGCTCGGCGCGGTGCACCGTTTCCAGGCCCGCCTCGCGCAGGCGCGCGAGCGATGCGACCGACGCAGCCAAAATCCCCAGCCCCGCGTCCTCAGCATCGTACGGGAGCGCGCTGGGCTCAGAGCCGGCGCGCGTCTCCCGCACCAACAGGAGCGCGCCCCACAAGCTGTCGGCGGCGCGGAGCGGCACGGCGAGAGCCGAGCCCCAGGCCTCGGGGAGCGCGCCCGAGAACCGGGGATCGCGCGTCACGGAATCGAGGAGCATCGGTTTCGGGTCCGCGTCGAACCAGTGGCGGAACGTCTCCCCCAATTCGCGGAGCTCGGTCTCTCCCGCCTCCGGCCGGCCCACGATCGCGGCGACCTCGTGGGGGCCCTCTTCCGACTTCGTCCACGCGATGGCGTGGCTGGATTCGGTCACATCGGCCAGCGCGCGGAGCGCCGCGTCCAGGCTGGGCTCGCCGGCGGCGGTCTTGAGAAGCGAGCCCAAGAGCTCGGCCAGCGCGCGGAGTCCGCCCCCTCGGCGGCGCGCCACGTCCAGGAGCGCCGCGCCCTCCAGGGCCATTCCCGCCTCGGTGGCGATCGACATGAGGAGCTCGATCTGGTCCGAGGTCCAGCCGCCGACGCCGGCGCCCGCGGCGACTACCAACACTCCCCGCACCCGCTCGCGCCCGAACACGGGGAGGATCGCGGCGGGACCGTCGGGGAGGTGCTCCACGAGGATGGTCGGGAGGCGGAACTCGCGCCCCGGGCTGCCGACCACGGTGGTGCGGCCGTCGAACACCGAGTCGCAGAGGAGATCGCGGTCCTGGTCCAGTGGGAGGGGCGTCTCGCGCAGCCGGCTGAACACCTCCGCGTCGAAGGCGCCGCCCGCAGCGAGAAGCTCCACGTCGAGGTAGTTGTCCCGGTCCGGGAGCGGGATTCCCATGTCGGCACGGCGGAACGCGCACTCCAGGCGGAGCGAGGTCCCGTCCGGCGTCACGTCGAAGTAGAGCACCGTGTCGACCGCGTCGAGAAATGCTCCAGCGATCGCCGCGGCCAGGACGCGCGCGGTGCGTCGCATTCCCGAGGCGGCGTGGAGGAGCGGAAGCGCGCGAAGGAGGATCGAGGCCGTCCGGTAGCGCGACTCCTCGTGCTCTTCCGGCGAAAGCGGCGGCGCGCCCGCACCCGAGACCGACCCGTTCGCCTCGTTGAGGCGAAGGAGAAGACCCAGCGTGGGGAGCCCACCGGCGCCTTCGGGCGGCACGGCCGTGACCTGCTCGATCGCCCCGCGCATGCGCGCGCAGGCCACGCAATCGTGCGTGAAGCGCTCCTCGAAGGTGTCGCGCGGGTCGAAGGGGCACGGCGGGATCTCGAGGTAGCACTTTCCCGCTACCACCCGCTCCGCCGATCCTAGTTTTCTCTCCGCGAAGCGCTTCCACGCCGCCACCACCATCGACTCGGCGTGCGCCGCGTCGCCCTTGCCGCTCCCCGTCCGCCGCTTCGCGCCCATCGATTCCCTCCCCTGCCGGTCACACGCGCCGGCACCGCCGGCCACGGGGCACACCTACAGGTTGATTTACGGCAGGAGCGGGGCTATCTTGAGGCGGGACCAAAGCCTTAATCGATTGAAAACAGGAGGGTTACAAATGGACGCCAAACGCCCCCAGCCGGCCCCGCAACCTACCCAGATCAACGTGGAGCTGGGGGAGCGCGAAGCGGAAGGGATCTATTCCAATTTCGTGGTCATCGGGCACTCCCTCTCCGAGTTCGTGCTCGACTTCGCGCGAGTTCTCCCCGGAACCCCCAAATCGAAGATCTTCGCCAGAATCGTCATGACCCCACCCAACGTACGGGCCCTCCTAGCAGCCCTGGAGGACAACGTGCGAAAGTACGAAACCCAATTCGGGAAGATCCAGACAATGAACCCGGCAGAAAACAAAGGAATCGGCTTCACAACATGAGCAGCGGAGCGGAGCGGGAAAATCAATCCGCAGGGCGATTGGAGCCGAAGCGAGCGGAGCGAGCGAGGCGACGTTTCACAGAGCCCGGCGGATTGATTTTCCCGCAGCGCCGCCCCCGTCAGCGGGAGTCTCCGCGGCAGCCGCCAGCGGTGGCGGCGTCTTCCACCGCCGATGAATCCAGTACCAGTGATCCGGCCGCTCCCGAATCCCCGCCTCGATCTCGGCCGTGATCTCTCGCGTGAGCCGCGCCACCTCCTCGTCTTCCGGCGCTCCGGGAACGGGGGTGAGGATGCGCCGGAGGCGCGCGCGGAAGCGCCCCGGGCCGGTCCGCTCGATCAGGGCGACCCCGATCGGAGAGCCGGTCCGCGCGGCCAGCCGCGCCGGGCCCGTGTGCGTCGACGCCGGGCGGCCGAAGAAGGGCACGTGGATCCCCGCTCCGCGCGCGTCCTGATCGGGCAGCATCCCCAGGAACGAGCCCCCGCGCAGAGCCCTTAGCCCGCTCCGCATGCCGTACCCGATCGTGAGCGGCTCGATCCCCAGGCGGCGGCGGACCTCGTTCAAGTAGGCGTCGGCTCCCGCGTTGGTCTGCGCGGGGAGCAGATACTTCATGCGCCCCGTGCGGATGCCGACGGCGGCGCCCAGAAGCTCCCAGTTCCCGAAGTGCCCGGTCACCATCACCGCCCCCTTCCCGTCCCGCGCCCTCTCCAAGATCGGCTCCCACCCCTGGAATTCCACCCGCTCGAGAAGCGCCGCGGGCGAGTGCGCCGGGAGGGCCAGGAATTCGAAGAAGGTGCGGCCGAGCTGGCGGAAGGCATCGCGCGCGATCGCTTCGGGCCGCGCTGCCCGGCCGCCGTTTCCAAGCGCGCGCTCGATGTTGGCGATCGCGATGCGGCGGCGGCGGCCGAGGAGGCGGAACGCGAGCGCGCCCGCCGCGGCGCCGGTGTCGCTCGCGCGCTCGAAGGAGACGCGGCGCGCGTACGCTCCCGCCGCGCGGAGGAGGAGAAGCTCGAGTCGCTGGCGGGTGCGGCGGAACGGGCNNNNCGGAAGCGTCCTCCGGGCTCGCGGCGCGCGAGCCCAGCCAGCTCCAGCGCGAGAAGCGCCGCGGAGGTTTCCGCGGCCGGGAGGTCGGCCCGGGCCGCGATCACGTCGAGCGGCTCCGCCCGCCGCCCCAGCCCCGCGAGCACGCGACGCTCCAACGTCGCGCCCTCGGACTCGGGCGCGGCTCCGGCGGAGGCGGCGCGCGATGCCGCGGAACGCGCCTCGAGCGCGGCGGCGAGCAAGGACGAGGGCGCCTCCCCCACCAGCGCCAGAACATCGCCCGCATCGCGGATCAGGACGGCACGGCGCTCCCGGATCAGGGCGTGCGGAGTGGCGGCGAGCGCGTCCGTTGGGTTCCACGGGACAGCGCCCACCGGGCGGCCGAGCGCTTCCGCGGCCTCCACGGTGAGGAGCGCACCGCTCTTCTCCCCGGCCTGGACCAGGATCACGGCGTGGGAGAGCGCGGCGAGAATCCGGTTTCGCGCAGCGAAGGTACCGCGTGTGGAATTGGCGCCGGGCGGAAGCTCGCTCATGAGGCCGAGGGATTGGGCGAGGCGTTCGTGGAGCTCGCGATGCTCGCGCGGATAGACGCGGCCGAGGTGGGTCACGAGCACGGCGCCGCTTCGTCCGCCCGCGGCGAGAGCCCCCTCGTGCGCCGCGGCGTCGATCCCGCGCGCCAGGCCGCTCACGACGGCGATCCCTTCGCGGACCAGATCCCCGGCAAAGGCGCGCGTGAACTCGATCCCTTCGCTCTGGGCGCCCCGCGAGCCGACGACCGCGACGACGGGACCAGCGTGGTCCCAGGGCCCGCGGAGGAAGATCGGCGCGGGAGGACTCGAGAGGTCGCGGAGCCGGACGGGATAGTCCGGATGAGCGGGCTCGAGCGCGCGCAAATCCCGGCTCAGCGCGCCCGGCCGGGCTCCACGTCCGGGCCCACCACGTCCAGCCAGGACAGCCCGTCGTCGCCCACCGCGCGCGCGAGGCCCGTGCGCTCGCCCGCGGCGCGGAGCGCCGGATCGTTCATGAGCGCGACGATCCGGTCGGCGGCGTCGGCGTTGCGCGAATAGAGACCGTCCAGCGCGAAGCGGAGCGCGCGCTCGGGGAGCGCGGCGAAGGCCTCGGCGACGGCCGGCGCGGCGGTCTCGCCCCGGGCCAGCGCGGCGAGCGCGTCCCACGCGGCGTCGCGCACCGTGCGATTAGGATCGCGCAGCACCTGGGTCAACGCCGCGGCCGCGTCGGCCGAGCCCATCCGGCCCAGCGCCGTGGCGGCAGCCGCGCGCGTGAACCAGAGGCCCGAATCGAGGCGCGCGAGAAGCGGCTCGAGCACGTGCTCACCCATCAAGGCGAGGGCGTGCGCGGCCTGGTCGCGTAAGAACCAGCTCTCCTGCTCGAGCGCGTCGAGCAGGACCTCGACCGCATCGGGCGTCGGGTCCTTGGCGAGCTGGCGGATCCAATCGAGCTTCTCTTCGGGGTCGCGATGGCGAAGCTCTTCCCAGAGCCGCGCTACGTCCTTGGGGGCCATGGCATCACTCCTTGTGCTTCGCGGCGTTCTCGCCGCGTTCCATTCCCTCGGGCGCGGCCGAATCCTCCGCGCCGGCGAGCACATTCCAGATGATCTCGAGCAAATCCCGAGTCCCGGCGCCGGTCGCGCCGGAGATCGATCCTCCCCATCTCGCTCCGTGGAGCGGAAGCGGCGGCGGCGCGTCGACCCCGGGCGCGTTCGCCGTCAGATCCGCCCGGCTCAGCGTCACGATCGCCGGCTTCCGGGCCAGATCTTCGTGGTAACTCGACAGCTCGTGCCGGAGCGCCGCGAGATCGCGCGCCGGATCCGGCGAGAGGCTGTCGATCATGATGACCAGGACGCGCGTCCTCCACACGTGCCGGAGGAACTCGTGCCCCAACCCCTTTCCCTGGTGCGCCCCCTCGATCAGGCCCGGCAGATCGGCCATCACGAAGCTGCGCTCCTCCCCGACGCGCACCAGCCCCAGGTGCGGCTCGAGCGTCGTGAAGGGATAGTCGGCGATCTTCGGCCGCGCCGCGGAGAGCGTGGCGAGGAGCGTCGACTTTCCCACGTTCGGAAAACCGACCAGCCCCACGTCCGCGATCAGCCGCAGCTCCAGCCTGAGGCGCCGCTCTTCGCCGGGACGTCCCGGCTCGGCCTCGCGCGGCGCCTGATGCGTCGGTGTCGCGAAGCGCGCGTTCCCACGCCCGCCGCGCCCCCCGCTCGCCGCCGTGTACTCCGCGCCCGCCTCGACCAGATCTGCGAGCGTGGCGCCGGTCAGGTCGTCCACGACGACCGTCCCCGTCGGAACCTCGACGATCAGGTCCTCGCCCGAGCGCCCGGACCGCTGGTTTCCGCTCCCATGCGCGCCGCCCCTCGCCGGAAAGCGGGTCTTCGACTGGAAGTCGAGCAGCGTCCGGAGGTGCGGGTTCGCCCGGAGCACCACGCTGCCGCCGTGGCCCCCGTCTCCGCCGTCCGGCCCTCCCTTGGGCACGTACTTCTCGCGGCGGAAGCTGACGCAGCCGTTGCCGCCGGCTCCGCCCGACACCTCGATCCTGGCGCGGTCCGCGATCATGACTTCGGGCGGCCTGCCCGGTCAGTCCGCGTCGAGCGCCTGGATGACGGCGTCGGCCGCCGCCTGCGTTCCCACGGCCGACGGGTCGTGCCGATCCTCCTTCATGTCGTACGTCACGCGCCGCCCGTCCTGGATCACGCGGGCGACCGCGCGCTCCAGCCGGCCGGCCGCCTCCGCCTCGCCCAGGTGGCGGAGCATCAGCATCCCGCTCAGGATCATCGCGAGCGGATTGACCTTGTCCTTCCCCGCGTACTTGGGCGCGCTCCCGTGCGTCGGCTCGAAGAGCGCCGCGTGGTCGCCGATGTTGGCGCCCGGCGCCATGCCCAGCCCGCCCACGAGCCCCGCCGCCAGATCGGAGATGATGTCGCCGTAGAGATTCGGAAGGACGAGGACGTCGTAGTCCTCGGGAACCTGGACCAGCTGCATGCACATATTGTCGACGATGCGGTCGTTGAACTCGATATCGGGGAACTCGCCGGCGACGCGGCGCGCTTCCTCGAGGAAGAGTCCGTCCGAGAATTTCATGATGTTGGCCTTGTGGACCGCCGTGACCTTCCGGCGGCTGTTTCGCTGCGCGTAGCGGAACGCGTGGCGCACGATCCGGGCCGACGCCGAAGCGCTGATCGGCTTGATCGAGATGCCCGCGTCCTCGTGGATATCGCGTCCGGTCTGCTGCATGACGACCGCGCGCAGGGCCGCCGCGCCGGAGGAGCCCTTCTCGAACTCGATCCCGGCGTAGAGGTCCTCGGTGTTCTCGCGGATGATGACGATGTCGACCTTGTCGTAGCGCGAGCGCACGCCGGGGTAGGTCTTCGTGGGGCGCTCGCACGCGTACAGATCCAGCTCCTTCCGGAGCGCGACGTTGACGCTGCGGAATCCAGTTCCCACCGGCGTCGTGATGGGCCCCTTCAAACCGACGCCGTTCTTCCGGATGGAATCGAGCACGCGCTTCGGAAGGGGCGTCCCCTCGCGCTTGTGAACGTCGACGCCAGCGTCCTGGATGTCCCAGTCGAACCCGACCCCGGTCGCCTCGAGAACGCGGCGGGTCGCCGTGGCCAGCTCGGGACCGGTGCCGTCTCCGGGAATCAGGGTCACTCGATATGCCATGCGATTCCTTTGTTCTTTAGTGGAGGTAGCGACTGAAACCTACTGAAAAGTCGACAGATAAGCCGGTGCTCGATCGCCCATCGAGCGCGGCCTTTCAGGGTGGAGCCGGGGGACCGATTGCGATTTCGCACGCTACCATCCGCCCGTCCCGTCCGTCAAAGGAAATGACTCAGGATTCGGCACTTCCAGTCCCGCCGCGCTTCTTTTTCGCCCCTCCGCTCTCCCCGGTTTTCGGCTTCGGCTGATCTTTTGCGCGAGGAGAATCCCCGGACTCCTTCTTTTTCTGCTGCTTGTAGGAGTCGGAGCGGTAATCGGTGGCATAGAAGCCCGACCCCTTGAAGATCATCCCCGCCCCCGTGCCGATCAGCCGGCGAACCTTGCCGCGGCACTTGGGGCAGCGCTTTCGCGGCGCCTCCGACATCGACTGGAACAGCTCGAAGCGGTGGCCGCATTTCTCGCATTCGTACTCGTAGGTCGGCATCGACTTCACGTCCCTCGCTCGGGGTTACATGCGCTCCAGGGCGTCCTCGATCCGGCTCAAGCCCTCGTCCAGATCCCGATCGGAAACCGCATACGATATCCGGACGTGCCCCTCCATCCCGAATGCCGATCCCGGCACGCAGACCACCTTGGCCTCGTCGATCAAGTAGTCGCAGAGCTGGACGGAATTGCTCACGCCGTTCCGCGCCGAGGCGATCCGTGCGCTGAAGTCGGGGAAAACGTAGAACGCGCCCTCGGGAGGAACCAGCGTCACCCCGCCGATCGCGCCGATGCGCCGGACCACGAAGTCGCGGCGGGCTGCGAACTGCTTCTTCATCGCCTCGGCCGGCGCCCGCTCGCCGGTCAGCGCCTTGAGCGCTGCCTGCTGCGAGACCGCCGCCGGATTCGACGTGGACTGTCCCTGCAAGCGCTCCATCGCGTCGGCGATCTCGGCTGGAGCGGCCGCGTATCCGATCCGCCAGCCCGTCATCGCCCAGGTCTTCGACACTCCGTTCACCACGATGGTCCGCTGCCGCGCGTCCTCGCTCAGCGAGGCGACACTCACGTGGCGCGCGCCGCCGTACACCAGCTGCTCGTAGATCTCGTCGGACAGGATGGCGAGATCCCGGCGGGCGGCCACCGCGGCGATCGCCTGGAGCTCTTCCTTGCCGTACACCGCTCCGGAGGGATTGTTCGGGCTGTTCAGGATGAGCACGCGCGTGCGGGGGGTGGCCGCGCGGTCTAAGTCCTCGGCCGCGACCTTGGTGCGGCCCGGCGCCGGCGTGACGAAGACGGGCGTCCCGCCGGCCAGGCGGACGATCTCGGGAAAGGTGACCCAGTACGGCACGGGCACCAGGACCTCGTCCCCCGCCTCGAGCAGCGTGAAGAGCGCGTTCCAGATGGCGTGCTTCGCCCCGTTCGCGACCACGATCTCCTTGGGCGCGTAGCGGAGCGCGTTGTCGCGCGCCAGTTTCTCCGCGATGGCGGCGCGCAGGGCCGGGACGCAGCCCACCTCGGTGTAGCGGTGGTGGCCGGCGCGGATCGCCTCGATCGCCGCTTCCTGGATGTGGAGCGGTGTGTCGAAGTCGGGCTCGCCCGCGGCGAACGAGACGACCTTCTCCCCCTTGGCGCGAAGCTCACGCGCCCGCGCGGAGAGCGCGAGCGTTTCCGAGGGCTTTAGCGCGCGCACGCGGGCGCTGATCCGGGATTGGGTCACCGCTTCGCCTGAAGCGCCTCACGGAGCCGGGGAACGACGCCCGGGGGCACGAAGGGGGCAATGTCGCCGCCGTTCCGCGCGATCTCCTTGACGAGGCTGGAATTCACGAACGTGTACGTCTCGCTGGGCATGAGGAACAGGGTCTCGATGGTCCCGCTGAGACGGCGGTTCATCAGCGCCATCTGGAACTCGTACTCGAAGTCCGACACGAACCGGAGCCCGCGGATGATCGTAGCGATC
>WNFL01445355.1_pt1 | contig 16491 bp, 14 predicted proteins | sample 5400361 | NCBI WGS metagenome assembly WNFL01 (sample SAMN13153351, study PRJNA577476) | soil metagenome | isolation source: 40 cm soil on Douglas fir-dominated hillslope | place: USA:California | collected 2013-09-17 | reverse complement strand
ATGACGTTTCGCAGGGAAACAACGGCGGTTACACGGCCGGCCCGATGTATGATTTCGTGACTGGACTCGGCGTGCCGGTGGCCAATGCCCTCATCCCGGCGCTTGCGCCTGCAGTGCAAACGACCGACTTCACCATCGCCGCCGCTCCGGCTTCGCAGGCAATCACGGCTGGCGATACCGCTGGTTATACGATCACGACAACTTCGATTGGCGGTTTTTCGTCGGCGATTGGTTTAAGCGTCAGCGGATTGCCTACCGGCGCCACGATGACTTTTTCGCCTTCATCAATCACCGGAGCAGGCAGCTCAACGTTAGCGGTGGCCACCTCATCAACGACGCCGGCCGGCACTTACACGCTGACCGTTACCGGCTCGAGCGGTGCTTTGGTTCATACCGCGACCGTGACGCTGGTGGTGCAGTCGCTAACATCGCCTGATTTCGCCATCGGCGTTTCTCCGGGCTCGGCCAACATCAAAGGCGGGAACAGCGTTTCGTACCAGGTTACCGTTACGGCAAACGGCGGATTCGGCGACAACGTCAACCTGAGCGTCCGAGGTTTGCCGACCGGTGCCTCGGCAAGTTTCTCGGTCAATTCCGTCACCGGTTCGGGTACGTCTATTGTAACTGTGACCACGTCGCGGTCCACGTCGAGGGGTAGCTATCAGTTGACATTTACCGGAACGAGCAGCACCGGCACACTCAGCCATTCAGCGAGCGCTTCGTTGCGCGTGAGATAATCGTTTCATCAGGATTTGGCGGAAATTACTTAGGTCAAATCAATCATATAAAGGCCTGTCCCGGGAAACCGGGGCAGGCCTTTTTTGATCCGTGAGTTATGGCGTCGATTGGGAGCTTGGCTACAAGTTTGCGAGCCGCGCCGAACACTCGGGCGATCTCAGGTCAATTGGCCCGCGCGATGGATGTGATAAAATTGACGCCCCTCCCAACCTCTCGGCAAGAAACTTTATGGGAAGTGGAGAGCCGACGCTGTGCTCTCGCGTCTTGCGCTAATCACTCCAGCACACTTAGCTCGCGGTTCGCCTTGCGCAATTTGCGACACAAGCCGAGAGTGAGATTTTCCAGCAGCTTAATTTTAATTAAAGGGTGGGTTTGTCCGAGGTTGGTCAGGTCTTCCAGGCCGAGCAAATCGCACTCGACATCGGTGTCCGCCTGAATCATCGCGGAACGTGGCGCCCGATCGATCACCGCCATCTCGCCGAAGGCCATGCCCGCCGAAAAGGTTGCCAGCCGTTTGCGACGTCCCTCCGGCGTGTCAATCAGAACGCTCATGCAACCCCGAGCCACGAAGTAGAGATGGCTGGCTTCGTCGCCGGCTTTGATGATCACTTCGCCGCGTTGATAGACCCGGCGGTGCAACATGCGCGAGACGACCGCGAGTTCTTGTTCCGAAAGGCCATAAAACAATTCGTATTCGCGCACGTCCGCTTGTTTGTCGGGCCGCGGTGGCGGCAGCACGGATTCGAGCAGACGGTTCTCACAATATTCGAGGGCCGGATCCAAATCTTCAAATGATCGAAACAACAATTCGAATCGATCCTGCAGCTTGAGCTTCATGAATCGGCGCAGCAGTGGCAGCCGCTCTGTATGCGCGAAAACCAGTGACTTGCCGGCAGCCGCCAGCTTGATCTGAAGTTGATAAAAGAGGTGACAGGTGTTTTCGTTCAGGCTAAGCACTCGCTTCAAGTCCAGCACGACGAAGTCGATAGCCTCCATCGCCTGCATGATTTCGTCCACCACGACTTCAGTGGTCGAAAAAATCAAGTGGCCTTGCAATTGATAGGTTTGAATACGCTTTCCAAACTCACGCAGTATCTGGCTTTCCTGCGCCGTTCGGACCCGGCTCGAATTAAGTTCCGCGGCGTTGAATTTAACGCGAATCACCGAGCGGCCGGGACTCTGCCGATTAAAGAGATGTAAATCCAGGCTGCGCGAGATCTCATCGCAGACCCGAATGCCTCGAACGCTGTTCCCGTGTTCATCGAGCAGCGGCGAAAAGACGCCAATTCCCAAATGGCCAGGCATCACCGCGATAATGCCCCCGGAGACACCGCTCTTTGCCGGCATTCCAATTTTGTAGATCCATTCGCCCGCATAATCGTACATCCCACACGAACCCATTACGCTGAGCACGCTTTCCACGTATTCGCCGCGAATGGCGCGTTTGCCGGTGACAGGGTTGACGCCGCGATTTGCCAGGGTGGCGGCCATGATTCCGAGATCCCGGCAGGTCACGGAAATCGAACATTGCTGAAAATAAAGATCGACTACGGGCATCGGATCTTCCGCCACCATGTCGAAATTTCGCAACATATGCGCGATAGCGCGGTTGCGGTGGCCGGTCTCGTTCTCCGAGCGATAAACTGCCTGGTCAATTCCCAATTCGCGCCCGGCGTACGCGCCCATCATTTCCAGAAGGCGGGTCAGCCGGACCCGGGGGGTTTTGCCCGCCACCATACCGGTGGTGGAAATGGCGCCGGCATTAATCATCGGATTCCTGGGCCGGCCAGTACCGGGATCAAGGCTGATCGAATTGAACGCTTCGCCGGTTGGCTCCATTCCCACCTTGGAAAGCACGAAAGGCCGTCCATTATCTTCGAGCGCCAATCCATAAACGAATGGCTTGGAAATCGATTGGACCGTGAACGGTTGTCCCGAGTCGCCCATTTCATACACATTTCCGTTCAGGGTGACCAGGGTGATGCCAAACCAGTCCGGGCTAGCCTTGGCCAGTTCAGGAATATAAGTCGCTATTTTTCCATCTTTAACCAGAGCGATTTCGGAATGAACCGATTGAAGGTAATCGATAACGGGGGATGAATTCCCATTTAGCCCATTGGAATGCATTATTGCCGACGCAGAGGCAAAGTTCGTGCCAGTGAAGCCGATATAGGACGCAAAGGTTCAAATTTGCCTAAAGAGCTTCTTTTCAATGGTTTCCTCTCCAGCGATAAAGCCAATGTTTAAAGAGAGACAGCCGGTTTTTGTTCACTATGGCAAATCCAGTCCAGACCTTCAACGCCGCGGGTTTTATGGTTTCGCCTTGATGTCCCGGCAGAGCACGTCGATCCAGGCAGCCGTTTTGATGAAGCCTTTGCCAAGATCCTCGAACTTGGCGAGCAGGTGTTCGTCCTTCATTTGCGCCGGGGTTTTTCCTGCGTTAAGCCCTTCAGCCACCAATCCACGGGTTGCCTTTAGCATGTCGATAAACTTTCGTAGATCCGCGGGTGCGGACAAAGGGCCGTGACCGGGAATGATTTTTACGTCTGGGCCAGCCATCGCCAGCACTTTTTCGCAGGCCGAAATCATTCCGCTAACCGAGCCGCCGCTCGCCACATCGACGAATGGAAATCCATAGGTAACGAAATCGTCACCCATATGAATCACGTTGGCTTCTTTGAAAAAAATGACGCTGTCGCCGTCGGTATGGCCGTGTGGAAAGTGGACGGCGCGGATATCTTCGCCATTGAAATGAACCGTCGCGCCTTGCTCGAAAGTGACGACCGGCAATGCGATCCTGGTGGCCGGTTTCACTTCGTTTCCGGCAACGCTTCCTCCTTCCTTCAATCGTTTGCGAACATTTTCATGGGCAATGATCGTTCCATCCCCGCCGAATTCGGCGTTGCCGCCGGTGTGATCGCCATGAAAATGCGTGTTGAGCACAAACTTAACCGGCCTGTCGGCGATCCCTTTTAGGGCTGCTTTGATTTTGTTCGCCAGCGGGGCGAACTGATCATCGACGATCGCAATGCCGTCTTCGCCCGCCGAAACACCGATATTGCCGCCGGCGCCTTCAAGCATATAGACAGTGCCTGCGACTTTGGTGACTTTGATTTCGACCTTTGAAAAATCCTGTTGCGCCGAGACACTGGCAACTCCAGGTGAGAAAGTCAGCGCGGCTAAAACGAAAAGACAGGCATCCCTCACATTGCATTTAGGAAAACATTCCAGGAATTTCATCGCGCAAACAATTCCGGCTATCGCCTGGTTTGTCGAGCCGAATGATTAGCCATGCTAGGCAACGGCGCTTTGTTCGGACCGCCCGCGTCCTCGCGGGCAGCAGGGTCGTGCGTTGTGAAAGGCCGGATTTACGGGGAACCAGGCACGGACAAGCTATTGCAAGTTTTTCTTCCGGGCTGATGCGGCTGATTGAGCCTGGAGCCGCCGGTCGCAATAGCGTTGCTGCCTCCCCACCTTCCGGTGGGGCAACGGGAGGCGGTCATTGAGGTTGGGGTCGGCGCTTTTGTTCGGACCGCCCGCGTCCTCGCGGGCTGCAGGGTCGTGCGCTGTGAAAGGCCGGATTTACGGGGAACCGGGCACGGACAAGCTGTTGCAAGTTTTTCTACTGGGCTGATGCGGCTGACTGAGCCTGGAGCGGCCGGCCGCAATAGCGTTGCTGCCTCCCCACCTTCCGGTGGGGCAACGGGAGGCGGTCATTGAGGTTGGGGTCGGCGCTTTGTTCGGACCGCCCGCGTCCTCGCGGGCAGCAATTCGAGCAAGCCCCGCCCCAGAGACTCAGCCTTTGATCAACGCGTAACTAGCCTTCGGATTCAGGGGCTGTTAGTTTCCGCGATCCTCTCAAAGTCCTGTCCATCGATGCGCGCGAGATTGCTGCCTTCCCCACCTTCCGGTCGGGTAACGGGAGGCGGTCCAAAAATTGGCGGGCGGGCAAAACACCCCAGCGAACGGAGGCAAATTCTGGCGGAGGTTACTTCAGTAAGTAACCGTCAAAAGAAGGAGCAAAATATGTTACGCTGGGCTGCAATCTTTTTTGTCATTGCGATCATCGCGGCGCTGTTTGGATTTACCGGCATTGCGGGCGCGGCGGCTGATGTCGCCAGGTTCCTGTTTTTCCTGTTTGTCGCGATTTTTGTAGTGCTTTTTCTGCTCGGAGTTTTTGCCGGCAAAAAAATGCTTTAACGCGGTTCGCAAAAACCGGCCGACCGCCAGCTCATTTGTTGGCGTCGGCCTGCGGCTTGCTCCAGCGTTCCCAGTCAGCGAGGATTAGCTGCTCCGGCAGCCAGCCGGGCTGGGAAAAACTCAAGGGAAAGCCGTCGGGCACTTTCTTTTTTACAATGCATTCCAGCACGAAACTTCCCCAGCTTTGTTCGCCCCCGCGTATCCACTGCGTCAGGAAGCGCGCATCGAGCGTTTCGGGGGTCAAATAGAGGACGTTAATGGCTTTGTAGGTATCGTAGATCGAGAAGAAACCTTCGGATGTATTTTGTTCGGCCGCCTTAAGCGTGAGCCAAACGCATTTACGGTCGCCGTACCAGGCCACGGCCCAGGGAACATCGCTCATGGCGATTTCTGATTCGTTAAGCAGTCCGCCTACGACTTGACATGCGGGCGGATAATATGGCGGATACGAGAGCGGATTGGTTTTGGGCGGCAACAACGTGAAGATCATGGGCAGGCATGCCAAAAAACCAAAGGCGCCGATGATTAAATATCTCAGTTGGAACAAAGGGAGGCTGATTTGTTCGAGCAGCAGGAAGAAAAGACTGGTACCGAAGACAATCACCATCGGGGTGAAGAGCACTAAAAGATTTTCTGAATTGATCTCGGGGGATTCCTCGGAAAGTTGAGTCCGGCCCAACGCCTGTGAGACGATTAGCACTCCCATCGCCATCAACAGAAAATAGCGCAGGCGGCGAATGCCCGGGTTCCTGAATATCACTAAAAGACCAACGAGGAAAAAAGCGCCGAGCCAGCTCCCGCCCATTTTGGGCAGATCATTCGCCGCAATTAGCCTGAGGTTCTGGATTAGCTTCATCCAAAAACCCATGAGGAAAAGGTGACCGAAATCCGGGTCGAGCGAACGCGGCAGCCGATTATCGGGAAACATCTGTGTGCTTTCCATGATCGAATAGCCGGCCGTGCCGAACGGCGTGCCGCTCACATGAACGTTGCGAACTATCCACGGCGTCAGCACCACCGCAAAGCACGCCAGCGCAATCACCAGAAACAGTATTTTTCGCGGACCGCCAAAGATTGCCAAAAAAATTAACAAAGGAATAATCAGCCAGCCGAAAGAGTAACGGGTCAACGCCCCGAGGCCGGCGAGCACTCCGGCGGCGATCGTGAACAGCAGGGCTGCATTGGCTCCTCGCCTGGGCGCCCGCACTTCCTCCTCTAAAAGCACCACGCACCAGAGCAAACCAGTGAAAATAATCATCAACAGGTTGGTCGATAGACCCGAGACGCTAAAATGCCATAGAAGTTCCGTCCCCAATAAGAGTATTGTCGAGAACCAGGCCACCGCGGGATCAAACAGTTTACGGGCCAGGAAAAATATCAGCACGACATTAACAAGCATCAGCAACTGATTAAAAATCGCGATCACGAAATCCGGCTTGTAACGCGCGAACTTCGTGCCGATTGTCCAGAAGGGAGCAGGTTTCGAAGGAATCTCGTAATTGAAATGCGCTATCTTCAGCAGCCCGGCGAGCACGAGGGGATACACCGGCGGATTGGCCAGGTCCGGATGCGGGCTTTTCAAGTGCACGGAGTCCTTCTCATTTGGTGAATGCCGCTTCAGCAGGTACATGCTGAACGGACGAACAAAAAGTGTGTTGTAGCCCTTGCCTTCGGAAAGGTTTCGCGCGAGTTGCGCGGAATCCATGGCTTCCTGCGACCCCATATTTCTAAATGAGCGCCAGTTATAGACCACCGCCAGCATCAGCACCGCGAGCACGAACAAGCCATAACGTGTGTAACCCCTTCCCCCGCCCACCTCGAGTTTATGAATAATGTCCTGTAAGAATGGCATGGTCAGTATTCTTCGAGCTTATATTGGTGGAGCTTGCGATGAAAACTTCGCCGGCTGATTCCTATCTTGCGGGCCGCCAGCGTTCGGTTCCCGTTCGTTTCTTTCAAGGCGCGGATTATTAGCTGTTTTTCCGCATCTTTAACAGTCATTTCGGGCTTCGCGGGCAGGCCGGGGCCGGCCGGCGGCGAGTTCGCGTTACGCACCCAATGCGGCAGATCTCGGGGGGTAATCTTTTCGCCGCGACTCAGTACCAAAGCGCTCTCAATGGCGGTGCGAAGCTCCCGGACGTTTCCCGGCCAACGGTATTGCAGGAGAATGTCCATCGTGTCGCCGGTGAACCCGGTAACTTTTTTTTGGTTCGCGCGCGCGAACTCCTTGAGAAATGCCATGGCCAATAAAGGTATGTCTTCCGTACGCTCCCGCAAAGGCGGCAGCGTTATCTCCACAACCCGCAATCGGAAAAACAAATCTTCGCGAAACGTTCCCGCCCGGACCATGTCCTCGAGCTTCTTATTGGTCGCGGCGATTAGCCTGACATCAGCGGTAAGCGTTTTGTTCGAGCCAACCCGCTCGAATGTGCGCTCCCCAAGAAATCGGAGCAATTTCACCTGAAGTGACGCGTCGATCTCCCCGATTTCATCCAGGAACAACGTGCCGCCCTGTGCCTGTTCGAAGCGGCCAATGCGCCGCTCGTGCGCGCCGGTAAACGCGCCCTTTTCATGGCCAAACAATTCGCTTTCCAGCAGCGTCGCCGAGAGTCCGGCGGGATGAACGGTTACCATCGGCTGCTTCGCGCGCGGGCTTAACTGGTGAACGATTTTGGCTATCATCTCCTTGCCCGTGCCGGTTTCGCCCTGCAACAACACGGCGGCGGACGTGGGCGCGACTTGCCGCACAACCTCCATGACTTCCCGCATTGCAGACGATTCGCCGATGACGGTTTCCATGCGGAACTTGGCATCCAATTGCTCTCGCAAATTGGCGTTTTCAGACTCAAGCCGCTGACCGCGCAACGCGCGCGTGATGCGCATCTCGAGTTCCTCGATCTGCATCCGTCCCTTCGCGATGTAATCGTCCGCGCCCCGTTTCATCGCTTCGACCGCTACTTCTTCCGAGCCGTAGGCCGTCATCAGAATGCAAATTGGCGGCCGCGAGAGCGATTTGGCGCGAGCGATCAGATTGATGCCATCCTCGTTTGGCAGGCGGAAGTCGGTGAGCAGGACATCGAAATGTTCCTTTTCGAGCAGTTGCATCGCCGCCCGCGCATCCTCGGCGAGATACACGTCGTAATGATCCTCGAGCGCGGCCCGCAACCCTTCCCGGGTCGGTTTCTCGTCATCTACAATCAACAACGTGGGAGTCATTGGCATAGCTCAGGCTTCGGCAGCGGGCAGCGGCGCTTTCAATAAGCGAGGTTTTCTTACGTCCTGTGGCAGCCAGATGCGAAAGGTCGTGCCGCGACCGAGTTCGCTTTCGAGTTCGATCCGGCCACCGTGCGCCCGCACGATTCGCTGGACGATCATCAATCCGAGACCGGATCCTTTTTTCTTGGTGGTAAAGAAGGGCTCGAAAATGCGATTTAATTGTTCCTGCGGAATGCCACCGCCGGTATCGGATACACACACCCAAACGCCTTCCGACCCTTCACCGGTCTGCAGTGTCAGGGTGCCATCGGAGCTCATGGCCTGCATGGCATTCTTGATCAGGTTGAGCAACACCTGCTGAATCTGAGTGGGATCGATCAAGGTTTTCGGCATTTCCGCGGCTAGTTTGGTGATGACGTGGACACCGCGATTCTCCAACTCGGGCTGAAGGACGTGGAGGGTTTTCTGGACCACTTCATTCAAACTCTCAAGCTTGAGTTGTGGCGGAGAGGGCCGGATGGCCTGCAGGAACTGCGTGACTATGTAATCGAGCCGATTGATTTCGCCCTTGGCCACCCCGAGATATTGCCCCAGGCGCCGGGCTGCGTCGGCTGCGGCTGTATCATTTTCTGGAATCGCAGCTTTGGCGTTCGATCGGCCTAACCGGCGAGGTTTGACCGGCGACTGCGCGGTCGAAGTAAGCTTCCTTATTTCGCGTTCCATCAGTTGCAAGTGAATATGCAGCGCGTTCAACGGATTGCCGATTTCATGCGCGACGCTCGCCGCCAGCAACGTCAAAGCCTGCACGCGCTCGCTTTCAATCGCCTCGAAGGTTTTTTGCCGAGCCTCGGTTGCGTCGTGCAAAATCAACGCCAGACCGCTGCTACCGGCGCGCTCGCCGTCCAGCGGCGCTGCGTACAAACGAAGATAACGTGTGCGCGGATAGTGCACCTCGAATTCATGCCTGACGACCCGTTGGCCCCCGGCCTTGTCGAATTGAACGATTTGATCCCACGCCAATTCCGGAACCAATTCCGTGATTGGCCGGCCTTCGACATCAGGCTGTAATCCCAAATAACGGGTTACCGCTTGATTAAAATAAAGCACGCGCCCGCTCTCATCGACCACCAGCACGCCGTCCTCGATGGTGTTAAACAACGTTTCCAGGAAACTGCGCTCGCGGGCAAGCCGCTGCACGACAGTTTGCAGCCCGTGCGCGTCCAATCGGGCAATGCGCCCAATGACCTTGTCTAGAAAGCTGGATTTCGCCGCCATTTAATGATCTTCTTCCGCGTTCCGGCTTTGGCCGGGGTTGCGCCTCATGCCATTGTGTTTAAAACCATTGTTTCCGTTTGAAATACCAATACGTGGCCGCTGTTGAGATGATCATCACTGTGGAAGCCACTACGTAACCGTGACGCCAGGTCAACTCCGGCATGTCGTGAAAATTCATGCCGTACCAGGTCCCCACCATCATCAATGGCGTAGTGATGATGGTTATCATGGTAAGCAGCTTCACCACCTCGCCGGTTTGGTTGGACGACATGTTCAAGTAAATCTGCAAAATCCCGGTCAGTGAATCGGTGTAGCCTTGCGCCAGTTCTGAAATGTGAAAAAGTGCGTCATAGACGTCCCGGTAGTACGGAACCATGTGCGCTCGAATCAGCTTGAACTCGCCCCGGGCGAACCTGGCGAACACTTCGCGTTGCGGCCCCATTATTTGGCGCAGATGGAGGACCTCCTTTTTGACCTGCAAAATCTTGTTCAGAGTTTGCTTGCACGGATTCTGAAGCGCCTGTTGCTCCAGCTCGGAAATCTCTATCGACAATTCATCCAGCGCCGGTTTGTAGTTCTCGACAATCGCATCGAGCAGCGTGTGGGCGACGCGATCCGGCGCTCGAGCGATATGCATGGTGGCTTTGACCGCCTGTTCTTCGGTCAGTGAAACCGGCTTTAGCGGACCCGTGTGATAGGTGACCAAAAAGTTTTTGCCCAGGAAGAAGTCCAGTTCCCGGGTTGCGAATACGCCATCGGTTCGGCTGTAGTCCACTGCATGGACGACAATGAAAAGATATGGCGAGAATCGATCCCCTTCTTTCGGCGAATACTCCTCAACTTTTGGCGATGGACTGACCATTACGCAGTCTTCGATTGATAGCGGATGAAAATGAAAAACGTCTTCGAGAACGTATTTGACTTCTTCCTCCGTTGCATCCTCCAGATCAACCCACAGGAACAGATTCGTATCGGCTAAGATCGTGGGCATCAAGAACATCTCGATGTTCCTGCTATGCAATTTTCCCTGAGTGGTAAATGCCAGCGACCGAATCATGGGCTGTCTGCTTACGCGGGTAGGCGTGACAGAATGGCACAGTTTAAGCCCACCCTGCTATTAAGCAAGTCCTTTCCCAATCGCAGCGGACCGCCCCCGTCTCGGGGGCAGCAATCTCGCGCGTTACGAGCGCATCGAAATCCCAAACGTGACAGCGCGTAAATGCCGCTGTCTTTGTTCCGCCTTCGTCGCAAACCTTCGTCGCAAACTCGTGGCCTATATCCCTTGGTCGGCGAAATCCCGGACCGCCCCCGTCTCGGGGGCAGCAATCTCGCGCGCTACAAGCGCATCCAAATCCCAAACGTGACGAAGCGTAAATGCCGCTGTCTTTGTTCCGCCTTCGTCGCAAACTTCGTCGAAAACCTTGTCGGAAACTTTTCCAATTTCCTGGCCGTCACGTATCCCGAAGGGATTCCAGCAACCAGTCTTACGGACCGCCCCCGTCTCGGGGGCAGCAATCTCGCGTTACGAGCGCATCGAAATCCCAAACGTGACAGCGCGTAAATGCCGCTGTCTTTGTTCCGCCTTCGTCGCAAACTTCGTCGAGAACGTTGTCGGAAACTCTTCCAATTTCCTGGCCGTCACGTATCCCGAACGGATTCCAGCAATCAGGCCAGCGTTGCGAGGAACACGCTACGCTGGGCAAAACCAAATCCAATACCGTCTGTATTTTCTCCTCTCCCCGCGATTGAGCGGGGAGAGGCCGGGAGAGGGGCCTTAATTTCAGCAAATCCACCGCGCTATCCGCGTCAATCTGCGTTCATCAGCGGTTTACATTCCTCCCTCGTTACCTGTAAAAGACTCCGCGTTCCGTTTATATATTCCTTCGTTTCCTCTGCGAACTCCTGTTCAAATCCGATCCGTGAAATCGGCGACATCCGCGGTTGAATCAGTAATTCTTGCCCCAACTATCCACTTGCCATCGAAAGGAAAGGATCGTTATGCGCGCGGCTCACTTGGTCCTTGTGCGGGGGTCAGCCCAACAGAAAGCATCATCAACTTTTTCGGCCACTCCCCTGCCACAGCTTCCAAAGGTGAGGCTTACTTTCCACGTGAAAGCGCTCGACAGTCCACCACCACATCATCGCCGTTTTTCCTGCACGGCCACCGATCAACGGTTTGACTGGATCGCCCTTCAATTCGTTCCAACGGCTGAAACCGTAGCGACTTTTGGCGAGCAGCGGTTAACCGCAATCCCTGACCCCAGGTTGCCAAAAACCATATCTGTATGCTATTCTACAAAGGTGTTGCAGCGGGATGATGAACTATTGCCATGGAAGTTACTCTGAAGTTACCGGATGAAATCGCCGAGGGATTGGGCCGCGAGGGCGAGCTTCCCAGGCGCGTTCTCGAAGCGCTCGTTTTGCAGCGATACCTCTCTGAGGAGATTTCGCTTGGCCGGCTTGCCGAATTGCTGGGGTTGAGCCGCCCAGAAGCGGAGGGCTTTCTGGATCACAACAACGCCCGGCTCCCGTACACACGCGAAATGCTTGAGGAGGACCGGCGTGATCTTGCCGAAATCTTCGGCACGCGGTGAACCTCGTCGTTTCTGACAGCGGCCCCATCCATTACCTCGTTCTGTGCGAGGCAATCGAAGTCCTTCCAAAGCTTTATGACCGACTTGTGATCCCTTCGGCAGTCGTTCAGGAACTCTCTCACGCAAAAACGCCCCGACCCGTTTCGCTGTGGATTCGAGCGCTCCCGCAGTGGGCTTCCGTGCAGAGCCCATCGCAAATTGAACCCTCGTCGCGGCTTGGCCTTGGAGAACGCGAAGCCATCGCCATCGCCCTCGAACTAAAGGCCGCGCAGCTTTTGGTTGATGACCGAGTTGCACGACGTATCGCCGATCAGAGGGGCCTTTTGACGTCCGGCACCACCGGAGTCCTGGAGCAAGCCGCGGCAAGCGGCTTAGTGAACCTTCCCGAGGTTATGCAGAAGCTTTTGAACACGAACTTCAGGATTGACGCTGAGGTCGTACGGGAGTTGCTGAATAGAGATGCAACTCGACGGAAGACCAGCGGCTCGCCGGAGTAGCACGTACCAGGAGTCATAGCAATCGTGCCAGTGTCAGTCCTTGCCGGTTTCGATCCTCGATCAACGATGATCATCTCCGTTTCGCCGGCAGCGACGGCAACCCCAACGCCACGCACATTTTCTCCTGCGCGCATACCGAACGGATTCCAGCAACCAGTCTTACGGACCGCCCCGTCTCGGGGGCAGCAATCTCGCGCGTTACGAGCGCATCGAAATCCCAAACGTGACAGCGCGTAAATGCCGCTGTCTTTGTTCCGCCTTCGTCGAAAACTTCGTCGAAAACGTTGTCGGAAACTTCTCCAATTTCCTGGCCGTCACGTATCCCGAAGGGATTCCAGCAATTAGCCCAGCGTTGCGAGCTACCAGCTACGCTGGGGAAAGGAGATGCGGTGTGCTGCCGCTCGCGAAGCGTCTTGGAGTGCGGCAGTCCTGCCGCTTTGCGAGAAAATTGCCGCTAGTCCCGGTGATCTCATCACACCCGACCACTCCTCCCCTGCTTGACCATCTTTCCCGCCGATCGTATATATTTCGCCGGCGCGGCGCTCGGCCTAACTCGAGCGCATCAACGCCAACTGAGCCTTTCGTCCCTCAGTTTTCCCAAACCAGACCACACAACATTGAGCTGCTTCGTTTGCAGCAATGTCAGAAAACCAGAATCAACATGCACAACAGGCAAACCGAATATCCATTTGAAAGCCGTTTCAGGCCTCTTCATTCCCGAGCGGAACTGTCAACGCGGCACCCGCCTCGTAAAGGCAAATCCAACCTTCTAAAGCCATCTAAAAGACGATTTTCTTTTACCAGGCCCAAAACCGGCAATTTTCCTGTCAATGATGCCCGTCGATTCGCTTTGACCTTAATCCTTAAATGAATTTCATTTCCCGACGGTCAGTCTGAATTATCGGATATAAAACTCTTCAATCATGAAAACTCCATATCGCCCCCTTCATTTGCTGTGTCTGGTCGTTCTGTTGTTAATTTCCATCGTCTTGCCGGCGGCCGCAGCAGCTCCGAAAAAGCTCCTGGTGGTCACGGTGACCACAGGGTTTCGGCATAGCTCCATCCCGACGGCTGAAAAAGTTTTGGGTGAATTGGCGGAAAAGAGCGGCTTGTTCACCGTCGATTACGTCCGGGATATTCCACAAATGACCGAGAAAATGACAGCCGATGCGCTCAAAAATTACGATGGAGTGATTTTCGCGAACACCACCGGCGATTTGCCGTTGCCAGATAAACAGGCGTTCCTGGACTGGATCAAATCCGGCAAGGCGTTCATCGGCATGCACTCGGCCACCGATACGTTCCGCGGCCACAATCCGCTCGATCCTTATACGCTCATGATTGGCGGCGAGTTCAAGGAGCATCGCGCTCAGGCCGAGGTCGATTGCATCAACCAGGACCCGAAGCACCCGGCCTGCGCTTCGCTGCCGGCCACCTGGCATGTCAAAGATGAGATTTATCTGTTGAACGGCTTCGATCGCAAGCAGGTGCATGGCTTGCTTTCACTCGACAAGCACCCGAATGACAAGACCCCTGGCGATTATCCGATTGCCTGGGCCAAAATGTATGGCAAAGGGCGCGTGTTCTACACCTCGTTGGGTCATCGTGAGGACGTTTGGGACCCGAATACTCCCGCGAGCTTCAAACGCGAGAACTCCAAAGAAGTCAGCGAGGCGTATCAAAAACATATCCTTGGCGGCATAAAATGGGCGCTCGGTCTCGCCGAAGGCAGCGCCGAGCCTTGAAGAAGGCATCCCGCAAACGAGGGACTGGACAGAATCAAGAATTTCGTGAAACCTTTCACTCATGTAGGCCCAATCGCCGGTTAATGCGGGCAACCTTTCGGCCGGTGAAAGAGACTTTGTAAGTATGACTAACCCATTTGAAAACGACTCCCTCGGTGTCAACCGGCGGGACTTTCTGAAAAGCGGCTCCTTTGCCACGCTCATGACCATGTTGGGCGGCGTTGAATTGGTCGCCCAAACGCCGCCAGCCACTGAGACGCCGAAAAAAGAAGTCGTCAAAACCAAAGTCGCCGTCATCGGCCTCGGCGCTTGGGGCCGGGAAATCGTCAATTACCTTGGCCGCCTCGACACCGCGGAGTTGGTAGCTATTTGTGACAATTACGGCGCATCGGTTCGTCGCACCGCCAGCGCCGCGCCGAAAGCCGCGCAGACTGAGGATTACCAGATGATTCTGGCGAACAAAGATATCCCCGCGGTTATCGTTGCCACACCGACCCACCTCCATAAAGACATTGTCATCGCCGCTTTAAAGGCAGGGAAACACGTGTATTGCGAAGCGCCGATCGCGAACAATATCGAAGACGCCCGAATCATCGCCCGCGCCGCGCGAGATGCGAAGAAACAGATTTTTCAGGCTGGATTGCAAATGCGGGCCGACCGGCAGCGGCATTTCCTGCTCCCGTTTGTGCGTTCCGGCGCGCTCGGAAAGAACGTGATGGCCCGTGCTCAATGGCACAAGAAACAAAGCTGGCGGTCAGCCTCCCCGAACTCCGATCGGGAAAAGGCGCTCAATTGGCGGCTGGACAAGAATGTCTCGCTCGGCCTGGTCGGTGAAATTGGCATTCACCAACTCGATCAGGCGACCTGGTTCCTCAATGCTCAGCCAGTCTCGATTACCGGTTACAAATCGACGGTACTCTGGAATGACGGCCGTGATGTGCCGGATACAGTCCACGCCATCATCGAGTTTCCAAAGCAGGTTTGTCTTGCTTACGATTGCACACTGGCCAATTCGTTTGATGCCGATTATGAAGTTTATTACGGCACGGATGCCGCGGTCATGCTCCGCGAGAACAAAGCCTGGATGTTCAAGGAAGTGGATTCGCCGATGCTGGGCTGGGAAGTTTATGCCCGCAAAGACGCATTCTTCCGCGAGACTGGCATTGCGTTGATGGCCGGCGGCAGCAAACAAACATCGCTGGACGAGAAGGCGACATCTGAAGTGCCGGTCGAGAGTGTTCCGATTTACCAGGCGCTTGATGTCTTTTTGAGGAATTGCAACGACCTTACCGCCGCAGCCGAGGAGTACGTCACCAATTACGGCGCGGATGATGCGCAGGGACTTTTGGAACAGTTGGCAAAAATAAATCGGCGGCCCGCTGCCGGGCATCTTGAAGGTTTCCAGTCGGTTGTCACCGCTGCCAAAGCCAACGACGCAATCATGACCGGCCAGCGCATCGAATTCAAACCGGAGTGGTATGAATTGGGCTAAGCCTTTGCGCGTCTAATAATAAGATTAAGATACATAAGGAACCACGATGAAACTAAAAACGATTGTTGCTGTTAATGCCGCACTGCTGCTGTTGGCCGGTTTGCCGGCCCTAGCCGCGGATTCCACCCTCTATACGTCGCGCTCCGGCAGCAAAATGCGCATCGAAGGAACCAGCTCTGTACACGATTGGCAGTGCGAGAGTCCATTCATCGGTGGGTCACTCGAAGTGGGGCCCGGCTTCCCCGGCGAACCCGGCGCTGCGGCCAAACCGGGAAAAATCGATGCCAAGGGCGAAGTGTTCATTACTGTCCGCTCGCTGAAGAGCCTCGAAAAAGACGGCAAGCCATATAGCGATAACATGGATGACCGGGTTTACGACGCCATGAATGCGACCAAGAATCCCAAAATCATCTACCGCATTACTGGATTAACCTTGAAGGAAGCTGCGGCATCGAAAGATAAACCCTACGTCTTCGATTCCACTGGTGACCTGATAATTAACGGGGTCACAAATAGCATTTCCATGCCCGTGAACGTCATGCCGATGGTTGATAAAAAAGTAAAAATCTCTGGCACAGTGACCGTAAAGATGACCGCTTTCAAAATCGACCCCCCCGCCCCCAAACTGGCTTTGGGCCTGATCAAAACCGGCGATGATGTAAAAGTGATTTTTGAATGGATGGTTGCCCCCCGGCAGCCTGCCGCGGCAACCAAGTAGCTCGGAGTTCCGGTTG
>WNFL01119716.1_pt1 | contig 16496 bp, 19 predicted proteins | sample 5400361 | NCBI WGS metagenome assembly WNFL01 (sample SAMN13153351, study PRJNA577476) | soil metagenome | isolation source: 40 cm soil on Douglas fir-dominated hillslope | place: USA:California | collected 2013-09-17 | reverse complement strand
TTACAGGAGCATCCCGACGAGGTCGTGCGCGTGATGAAGGCGGTGTCGCGCGGCATCCAGTATATTAAGAGCGCGCGCGAGGAGACGATCCGATTCATGATGACCTGGCTGTCGCTGGAGCGGACGGTGGCCGAGGGCGCGTACCCCATCGTCACCGAGTCGCTGTCGGACTTCGGCATCGCCGAGGACAGCGTGATCGAGAGCGCGGTCGAGGCGGCGAAGTTCCAGGGGCTGGGAGACAAGGAAGTCCCGCTCAGCCAGCTGCGCGACTGGTCCTTCGCGCGGAAAGCCCGCGACGAGATCTTGAAAAAAGGCAACCGGTAAGGAGACGCGCATGAGCATTCGGATAAAATACGGGGAGAAGCTTTCCACCGAAGCGGCGCGGCAGGTCGTCGACGAGCTCTATCGAAAAGTCGCCGCCAGATGGGAAGAGCGGGTCAACCGCACGCCTTTCATGACCGAGCTCAAGCAAGGCAAGCTGCCGCTGAAGGCTCTGCAAAGTTTTTTCCGCAACTGGGGCGCCTACACGATCGAGATCAACACGCTCGCCGCCTGCTCGTACCAGCGGCATCTCACGTTTTTCAAGACGCACCGCGAGCTGATGGCGCCGCTCGGCGAGAAGATCGCCGACGAGTTCATCCACCCCAAGCCGCCGGGCCACTTCCTCGTCATGCTCCAGACGGCGCGGGCGCTGGGGCTCACGGAAGAAGATATTTTCGACCAGCCGCTGGTGTCGGAGTTCCGCGCCAAGATCGACTTCATGCGCGGCGTGCTCTCGGAGGGCACCGCCGCCGAGTGGTACGGCTCGATCACCACCGAGGAGCAGATCGGCCACTGGTCGGCGGCGTGCTACAAGGCGCTGACGGCCCATTACGGCTTCAGCCGCGACCAGGCGGTCTATTTCGCCACGCACTACGAGGCCGATCTCGCCGAGCACGAGGAAGGCGTCATGGCCCACGGCAGCTTCAACCGCCTCGCCTTGCAGAAATTGCTGGAATCCGGCATGGCGATCGAGCGGCCGACCTACGGCGTCGAGTACTGCGCGATGACCTCGGTCGATCTCCACGGCGTCATGCTCCGCGCCGGGATGGACGCGGCCGGCTAATTAAAAAACCGAATGGAAAATAAAATGGACACCAAGCCGCCGGGCTACGACGAATATCTCCGCATGTACATGGAGATGGTGAAGTTCGCCAAAGAGGAGCTGAAGCGCCGGGAAAATTCGCCGGTCCACGTGCCGAAGGAGAAGATCGACCGCGAGTTCGGCGGCCACAACTGGGTGCTGCTGGTCGACCCGCGCATCGGCTTCAACGCGCGCATCGTGCGCTTCTGGATCAACGGCTTCCCGCCGGGGGAGGAGAACAACCAGTGGAAGACGATGGGCCACCGCCATACGGTCGAGGCGGTGATCTACGTCCTCAAGGGCCACGGCTACAGCATCATCGACGGCATCCGCTACGACTGGGAGGCGGGGGATTTCATCTGCGTGCCGGTCTTCGCCTGGCACCGGCACGTGAACTTGTCGAGCGAGGACATGGTCTACGTCGCGGCGACGACCGGGCCGCTCTCAATGGGCATCGGCGTGGCGATCTACGAGGACGAGCGCTATCCGGAGTACTGGATCTTCGCCCAGAAGGAAGACGGCGCGGCGAAGAGCCTGATCCCCGGCGCGGTCGACATCCCCGAAGCGCGCCGCGGGATTCCCGCGGGCGTAAACCCGGCCGAGTTCGACAACCCGACCGCGCGCCTCTACTTCGATCAGCTCGAGTTCGGCGAGAAGGAAGAGCAGCAGCGGAGAAACAGCAAAGTGCTGGTGAAGGGCAGGGACTTGAAGTTCGAGAAGACGCCGATGGGGCGCGTCGCGGCGGTCGTCGATCCCAAGCTGGGATTCTACGTCAAGGTCATGTCGACGCTGGTCGCCGAGATCGATCCGGGCAAGCGCTCCGGCGCGCACCGCCATCTCTACGAGGAGGTGAACCACGTGCTCGCGGGCGAGGGCTACAGCATCATCGAGGACAAGCGCTACGACTGGAAGCCCGGCGACACGCTGGCGATCCCGCAGTTCTCCTGGCACCAGCATTTCAACACCGGGAAGGAGACGGCGCGATTCCTCGTTCACACGGGCAGACCGGCGATGGAGAACATCGGCCTAATGATCACGCAACAAGGGGAGCTGGCGACATAGGGCGGCCATAAATGCCCGGCTACTGCGTTGTCGGCCCGCTTCGCTCGACGTACTGGAAGAATAGGATTGATGATCACTCAGCAAGGGGAAATAGCGACGTTTTAGGATGGCTCCGGCGTTTGGGCGGGCCAGCCGCGCCCGCTCTTCGAGCCCGCGCAATGGGTTCGCGCTTATTCCCACCGCCGGTTATCGGATGCGCGGGCTCTTCGAGCGGGCGGCGGCTTTGCCCGCGTGGGGCGTTGCTTTAGCACGCTAAGGAAAATCTTTGTGACCAGAAAATTAATCTTGGCCGCGCTGCTGGCGCTTATCGCTCTTCCGGCTCCCGCGGCGGCTCTGGAGCGGGTGCGCCTCGGCGTCTCGGCCCGGAGCGTGGTGTTCTTGCCGTTCTATTACGGCCAGGCGAAGAAAATATTCGAGAAGCACGGCATCCAGCTCGAGATCATCTCCATGCGGAGCGATCTCCAGACCGTCGGCCTGGTCTCCGGCGAGCTCGATTTCAACCCGGCGGTCGGCCCGGCGATCCTGGCGATCAGCAGCGGCATGCCGCTCAAGACCGTCGCGGTCTTCTACCGCGCGCCGCTGCTCTCGCTGCTCGTCCCGGCGCACGTGACCAGGCCCAAAGACCTGGAGGGGAAAAAAGTGGCGGTCTCGCGCATCGGCTCGGAGAGCCACCGCTACGGCGCGCTGATGCTGGAGAACAGCGGCGTGGACGAGAAGAAGATCACCTTCATCCAGACCGGCAACACGACCGTGAGTCTGACGGCGCTGCAGCAGGGGGCGGTCGAGGCGGCGGTCCTGAGCCCGCCGTTCACCGGCCTGATGGCGCGCCAGGGGTACAAAGTCCTGATGAACAGCCGCGACCTGATCGAGGCGCCGTGGCTCGGCGTCGTCACGAGCCGGCAGAAGATCGCGAAGCAGCCCGGCGAGGTGCGCGCGTTTCTCGCCGCGCTCCGCGACACGCTGAGAAGCATCCGCCAGGACCGGCCGGCCGCCGTCGCCTACATCCAGCAGAGCTGGCAGGTGCCGGCGGAGGTCGCCGGGGAGGCCTACGACGACATCGCCGGCGTCATGGTCGACGACCTCGTCATGCCGGAGGCGCGCGTCAATATATTTTTGGAGCGGGCGCAGAGCCGGGGCGAGCTCGGGAAGAAGCCGCTCGCGCTGGGCGACATCTTCGATTACTCTTTCGCCCGGGGGTTGAAATGAAGCGCGCCGTAAAAAAATCCCGCCCGCTCGTCCTCGCCACCGGCTATCACGTGCGCGCCCGGCCGCTGTGGGACGGCCGGGTCGACGCCGGCGACCTCAAGCTCAAGGTCCTGCCGTTCGAGAACGACGGCGAGCGCCACCAGCGCTTCCTCGCCGGCGACTTCGACGCGGCGGAGCTTTCGCTCGCGCTCTATCTCGCCCTCAAGACCGGCGGCGCGCCGCTGGCGGCGATTCCGGTCTTCCCGAACCGGCGGTTCCGCTATTCCTTTATCTACGTGCGCGCGGACTCGGCCATCCGCGCGCCGGCGGACCTCCGGGGCAAAACAGTCGGCGTGCCGTCCTATCTCAACACCTGCGGGCTGTGGGCGCGCGGGCTGCTCGCGGACGAGTACGGCTTGAAAACCGCCGACATGAGCTGGAAGGTCATGCGCAGAGAGGCGCTCGCCTTCACGCCGCCCGCGGGCGCCGTGATCGAGAGCTTCGCGAAAAACGGCGATCTCAAGTCGCGGCTTTCGAGTGGCGAGGTGGACGCGCTGATCACGCCCGACGTGATCGCCGAGCGCGGCGTCCGCCGAAAAAAAATATTTCCAAAAGAGCGGCGTGTTCCCCGCCAATCACGCGATCGTGATCCGCAAAGAACGCCTCGCCGGCGATCCGGCGCTGGCGCGGAAATTGTTCAAGATCTGGGACGAGGCGAAGAGTCTCGCGCTCGCGGACGACGCCGACCCGACGTTTTCCAACTTCGCCTGGATTCGCGATCTCTGGGAGGAAGAGCGGGAGATTTTCGGCGGCGACCCGTGGCGCTACGGATTTGCGGCCAATCAAAAAGTCATCGACGCGCTGCTCCGCTACGGCCGGGAGCAGGGGATCGCGGGGCCGGGCCTCGAAGCGGATAAATTGTTCGCGCGGATTCGATAAGAAGGCAGAAAGGAAGCTCTCCCATGGTAATGGCGCGCAAGGAAGACCATCTCAGGATGCGGATGGAGCACATCCGCTTCGGCAAAGAGGAGCTCGAGCGGCGGAAGAAATCCCCCGTCCACGTCAGGGCGGAGGAGATCGACGCGCAGCTCAAGGACCACAATCACGTCTACATCGTCGATCCGCGGCTCGGCTTCAACCAGCGGACTTTTCGCTTCTGGATCAACCTCCGCACCGCCGGCGAGGAGATGGAGTTCAGCGGCTGGCAGCTCGGCCACCGCCACACGGTCGAGGCGGTCATCTATATCCTCAAGGGCCACGGCTACAGCGTGATCGACGGCATCAAGTATCCCTGGGAGGCCGGCGACCTGATCTGCGTGCCGGTCTTCGCCTGGCACCGCCACCACAACGAGAGCGGCGACGAGCTGGTCTATCTCGCCGCGACGACCGGGCCGCTGTCGATGGCGATGGGCATCGCGATCTACGAGGAAGAAAAATATCCCGAGTACTGGATCTTCGCGCAGAAGGGCGAGGAGGCGATGAAGACGCTTGTGCCCGGCGGCGCGGAGATCCCGGCGGAGGCGCGCGTCAAGTTCGACTCGGCCCAGTGGAAGCCCAAGCGCGCGTCCAACGGCGGCGAGCCGGCCCCCGAGGAGATTTATTACGAGCAGCTCAACTACGCCGAACGGGAGGAGAAGCTGAGACGGGCGGGGAAGGTGCTGGTCAAGGGGAGCGATCTCAAGTTCGGCTCGACGCCGATGGGGCGCGTCGCCTACGCGGTCGATCCCAAGCTCGGCTTTCACGTGAAGATATTGGGCACGCTGATCGCCGAGATCCCCGCGGGCAAGCGCTCGGGCGCGCACCGGCACATCTACGAAGAGACCAACTATATCCTCGAAGGCGAGGGCTACAGCATCATCGAGGACCAGAAGTACGAATGGAAAAAAGGCGACACGCTGGTGATCCCGGTTTTCGCCTGGCACCAGCATTTCAATACCGGCAAAACGACGGCGCGCTTCCTGGCGCACCACGGGCGGGTCGCGATGGAGAGCACCGGCTATGTCCACACGCAGCAAGGCGAGCCGGCGGACTATTAGCAGGCCGGCCATAAAGGCCCATCTACGGCGTTGCGCTTCAAACCGCTTCGCTCGACGTACTGAAAAAAGTACGCCTCGCTCGCGATTCTCGCGCGCCTTGTAGCTGGGACCTTTCTGACCGCCTGAGAAGAGAATTCGGGGATTGGAACTTTAAACTCGAAACCCGTAACCCGAAACTTTTTTATGACCAATAACCACGGCCACGACCACGAAGGCAGCTCGGAGCCGCACACGCATCTGGTGAGCGTCGGCATCGACATCGGCTCGTCGACGTCGCATCTGATGTTCTCCGAGCTGGCGATCGGCTATCCGTCGGCGCACCGGCGCCGGCCCGAAATATTGGAGCGCAAGGTGATCGCGCGCTCGCCGGTGCTGCTGACGCCCTTTACCGGCGACTGGAACATCGAGGCGGGGCCGCTGGCGGCGCTGATCGACGCGAGCTTCGAGGCCGCCGGGCTCGACCGCGCGCGGATCGACACCGGCGCGGTGATCATCACCGGCGAGGCGGCGCGGCGCGAGAACGCGCAGAAGATCGCCGAGCTGTTTTCCGCCCGTGCGGGGCAGTTCGTGTGCGCCACCGCCGGGCCGCGGCTGGAGGCGCTCCTCGCGGCGCACGGCTCGGGCGCGGTGGGGCGCAGCCGCGAGGAGGCGACGACGCTCCTCAACATCGACATCGGCGGCGGCACCACCAAGCTGAGCCTGGTCGAGAAGGGGCGCGTCGCGGGCGTGACCGCGCTCAACATCGGCGCGCGGCTGATCGCCTACGACGGTGCGCGACGGATCGTCCGGCTGGAGCGCTCGGGAAAAAGATTTTTGGACGCCGCCGGCCTGAAGCTCGGTCTCGGCGATGTTATCGACCCGGCGGCGCTCCGGACCATAGCCGCGCACATGGCGCGGATTCTGTTCGACCTCGTGGACGGAGGCGCGCCGCCCTGGGGCGAGCTGATGGTGATGCCGCCGCTCGGCGCGCCGCCGCCGCTCGACGGGATTCTTTTCTCCGGCGGCGTCTCCGAGTATATTTATGGACGCGAGGGCGGCGCCTTCGGCGACCTGGGGCCGCTGCTCGGCGGGGAGATTCGGGAGCAGGCGGAGAAACGCGGCTATCGGATTCTCGATTCGAGCGAGGGCATCCGCGCCACGGTGATCGGCGCCTCGCAATATTCCATGCAGGTAAGCGGCGAAACGATCTTCATCCCGGATGCGAAGGCGCTGCCGCTGCATAACCTGCGCGTCTCGATGGTCCGGGTGACCTGGGACGCGCCGGTCGCGGAACAGGCGGCGCGGGCGATTCGCGCGGCGCTGGCGGCGACTGATCCCGAGGTCAGGGCGGCGCCCTTCGCGCTGGTTTTTATCTCGCCGCCTTTTCTGGGCTACGGCGCCGCCCAGGATTTGGCCGAGGGCATCCGCGCCGCGCTCGCGCCGCTCGCGCCGGCGGAGCGCCCCCGCATGCTGGTGTTCGAGCAGAACATCGGCCGGGTGATCGGCGAGACGCTCGCCGATTTCGGCCTGCCCTGCGTGGACGAGGTCGCGCTGGGCGAATTGGATTTCATCGACGTCGGCGGCGTCGTCGAGGGCGAGGGGTTCGTTCCGGTCGTGATTAAAAGTTTAGCTTTCGGAGCGTGAGCATGGGCCGATTCGATGAAATAAAAGAAGAGCTCAATCATATGGTCAACCGGCAGTTTGAGAGCCCGGAGTTCAACCATTTCTTGAATATCAAATGGACCCTGCCGCGGGCGCGGTTTTACCTCATCCACAATTCCCTCTACGTCAAAAATCGGCGCGACTGCTGGGGCTACGTGCTGGGCGCGAGCCCGCTCGACGTGAAGGCGATCGTCTGGGAGCACGAGAAAGAAGAGCTGATCAACGATCCGCGCTGCGGCACCGACCACTTCACGCTGTGCATCAGGCAGGGGGAGTCGATCGGCCTCAAGAAAGAGGACATCGTCGGCGCCGAGCCGATCCCCGCCGCGCGCGCGACTTTTTACGCCTGGATCCACCTCGCCAAAGACCGGCCGTGGATCGAGGCGCTGGCGTCGTCGTCCATCCTGGAAAGAAGAAACAACGGCCAGATCGTCAAGGGCGGCGGCCTGTCGGGGCGCATCGGCAAGCAGTGGCGCGAGGATCTGGGCCTCGAATGGTCGCAGATGCCGGCGCAGGACGTGCACCGCTCCGCCGACGAGGCGCACTCGGACATGATGGAGGACATCTTCACGCGCCATGTAAACTCGGATGACGCCGGCGCGGCGGTGCTCCACGCGGCCGGCGAGTCGCTCGCGATCGATCGCGCGTTTCGCGGCGCGCTGGCGGACGAAATGGAGAGGTTGTAAGGGATCGTCCTCGGTGCGGGCCTCTCCGGGCGACGGCGATGGGGCTCTACTTAAGCCGAAGCTGAACGGTCGGCGCCGTCGCCCTTCAAGGCTCGCCCCCGGACGATCGGGGAGAGGGTGAAAAAAAGATGCCGCGCCGGGTTAAGCCTTTCCGGGCGACGGCGATGGGGCTCTACTTAAGCCGAAGCTGAACGGTCGGCGCCGTCGCCCTTCAAGGCTCGCCCCCCGGACGAATCTGGGGGAGGGGATGGATGAACGCAACCGTTGGTGATTTTGTCGCGATTGTTTGGGCAGAATATTGGAGACGGTAATGAGCAAACCGGTAAAATTGATGGAAGAGTTGAACCGCATGGTGAACCGGCAGTTCGAGACTCCGGAGTTCGTACGTTTTCTCGGCGGGCGGCTCAACCGCGAGCGGGCGCGTTTTTTCACCGTCGAGGGCGCGCACTACGTCAAGAACCGGCGCGACTGCTGGGGCTACGTGCAGGGGGCGGCGCCGCTCGACGTCAAGTCGGTCATCTGGAAGCACGAGGAGGACGAGCTGATCAACGACCCGCGCTGCGGCTCGGACCATTACACGCTTAGCGTCCGCACCGCCGAGGCGCTGGGGCTCACGCGCGCGGACGTCGAGCGCTCCGAGCCCTTTCCGCTCGGGCGCGCCGCGCTCTACGCCTGGATCCTGCTCGCCAAGGACCGCTCCTGGCTCGAGGCGTTCACCGCCTCGGCGATCCTCGAGCGGCGCAACAACGGCAAGATCGTCGCGGGCGGCAGCCTGTCGGCGCGGATCGGCAAAAAATGGGTTGAAGAGCTGGGTTTCCGGTGGGAGGATATGCCCGACATCAACGTGCATAAAGACGCGGACGAGGCGCACTCGGATCTCATGGAGATGATTTTCGACCGCCACGTTAAAAACGGCCGGGACGAGCAGGCGGTGCTCCGGGGCGCGCGCGAATCGTTGGAGATCGACCGGGCCTACCGGGGAGCGTTGGCCGATGCGATGGCAAAAATCGCTTAGCCTGGCCGGAGCGGCGCTGCTGGCCGCCTCCGCGCTTTTGCCGCTCAGCGCCGGGGCGCAGAGCGCGGCGCTCGTCGAGCAGGCGCGGAAAGAGGGCGAGGTCGTTTTCTATTCCACCATGCCGGTGACGCTCTTCGAAATCTTCTCGAAGACGGCGAAGGAAAAATATCCGTTTCTCAACCTCCGGCACATTTACCTGAGCTCGTCGCGCCAGGTCTCCCGGGTCATGCTGGAGCACCGCAGCGGCAAGGTCCAGGCCGACGTTCTGGGCAACAGCATCGAGGGGATGATCTATTTCAAAGACCAGAAGGTCCTCGGAAGATACGACTCGCCCGAGGCCGGGGCGATGATCGAAAGCGCGGTCGATCCGGACCGCCTGTGGTTCGGCATCACGACCGATCTGCTGATCACCGCGTTCAACACCCGGATGATGCCGCGCGCGAAGGCGCCGAAAAATTACGACGAGTATTTGAGTCCAGAATTCAAGGGGCAGATGGCGACCAACAGCGGCGTGCCCTACGCCCTCACCGGCATGGCGAGCCTGCGCGGCGGCGAGCAGGGGAAGGCCTATCTCAAAAAACTGGAGCAGCAGAACATCCGGCCGGTGGAGGGCTACACCCACGTGACCAATCTCCTGGCCGCCGGCGAGTACCCGCTGGCGATCTTCCAGCAGGCGTCCAAGGTCGAGGACTTGAAGAAAAAAGGCGCGCCGATCGATTGGCTTCCCGCCGCGCCCACGTTCGCCACGCTTTCCACCATCGGGATGGTCCAAAGCCCGGCGCACCCGGCCGCGGCCCGGCTGTTGATCGATTTTTTTCTTTCCGCCGAGGGCCAGCAGGCGCTGGTCCGGGCAGGAAAATTCCCGCTCCGCAAAAACGTCAGGTCGCCGGCGAAAAGCGTCGACGAGCTGCTGTCCGGCCCCAACCTCCACGTGATCAAGCCCGAGGGCGAGTACAGCGACTCGATGAAGCTCTACCGGCAGCTTCTGGGGATGCCGTCGTGAAGCTCTCCCGCTGCATTCTTTTCATCTCTCTTTTCCTCGCCGCCGCGGGAAATTCTCCGGCGCGGGGCGCGCAGGCGCAGAAGGTCCGGCTTTCCTATTCCAGCCGCAGCAACTCGGTGACGCCGTTCCAGGTCGCCGCCGTGCGGGGATTTTTCAAGGAAGAGGGGCTGGACGTCGAGATGATCCAGGTCAACCCGCGGCTCGGCGCGATGGCGGTGATGAACGGCGATCTGGATTTCACCTCCACCTTCGGCAGCACGCTGCGCGGCGTGCTCCAGGGGCTGCCGCTCAAGTTCCTCGCCGTGTCGGTCAAAAAGTCGGAGCATTTCCTGGTCGCGCGCCGCGACATCAAAGACGTCCAGGAGCTCAAGGGCAAAAAAATCGCCGTCTCGACGCTGTTCGGCACGGACCAGACCGCGGCGGAGGAGATCGCGCGCTCCAAGGGCTTTAATCCGGCCCTGATGCAGCCGATGGCGGTCGGCGACGCGCCGCTCCGCGCGCAGGCGCTCCGCGCCGGGCTCGTTGACGCCAGCTCGGTCTCCTCGCCCTACGATCTCGTGCTGAAGGAAGAGGGCTTCACCGTGCTGGGCGGGCCGGAGGACGTCAAGTACGCGCTGCCGACCTCCGGGCTGGCGGCGGGCCTCAAGCTGTTGCAGGAAAGGCCGCTGCTGGCGAAGCAGGTCCTGCGCGCGCTCTTAAAGGCGCACCGCTTCATCTTCGAGAACAAGGCGGAGACCGTCAACATCATGATGCGCTGGCTCAGCCAGCCGGCCGAGGTCGCCGCGCACTCCTACCAGCTCTCGCTGGTCTCGCTCGCGCGCAACGGCGAGATCACCGATTACGAGTGGGAGCGGCTGACGGAGGGGAAGAAGCCGCTGGCGGACGTGCGCGACTTTACCCTGCTCCGCCAGGCGCAGAAGGAGCTGGGAATTCGACAATAAGAGGCGCAAGGTTTATATAAGTCTATAGGGTATAAAATCATGGTCACAGGCCGGTCAAAAAGGTCCCAGATACAAGGCGCGCGGGTGACCGACGAGCGCGGGCGTACATTTTTCGGTACGTCGAGCGAGGAGGTCGAGCGCAACGCCGTAGATGGGCCTTTTTCAGCGGCCTGAAAGGAGGTTTTATGTCGGTATCCGGAATCCGTGGAATGGTGATGCCCGTCCCGACTCCCTTTTTGGAAGACGGGGAGGTGGACGAAAGGGTCTTCGAGGAGCTGCTCGACTTTTATCTCGCCTCGGGGGTCAGCGCCTTTTTCATCAACGGCTCCTACGGCCAGGGGCCGGCGATGGCGATCGAGCAGCGCAAGCGCACGGCGGAGATCGCCGTCAACCGCGTGAAGCACCGGCTCCCCGTGATGGTCCACGTCGGCGCGGTCGATCCGTTCACGTCGTCGGACCTGGGCCGGCACGCGCGCTCGATCGGCGCGGACGCGGTGGCGATCGTGGGTCCGTACTATTACAGCGATCACAACGAGTACGAAGTCATCGAGCACTACCGCGCCGTGGACAAGGCGACCGAGCTGCCGGTCATGGTCTACAACAACCCGCAATACTCGGGCTATAACATCACGCCCGCCATGATGGCGCGCTTGAAGGAAGCGGTGCCGCGCGTCTTCGGCACCAAGCTCGCCAAGGGGTCGATCAGCGAGGCGCAGCGCTACGCCGCCGCGGTGGGGAAAGATTTCTCTTTGTTCGCGCCCGCGGGGAACGTGTTTCCCGGCATGCTGCTCGGCATGACCGGGACGATCAGCCCGCCGCTCTCCGCGGCCCCGGAGATCGGCGTCCGCCTGGTCCAGGCGATCGACAAGCGCGACTGGCAGAACGCCACGGTCGATCAGGTGAAGATCCTCGAATACCTGGGCGAGACCGAGCCGCTGTTCTCCTCCTACGGCCGCAGCTCGCAGCGCGAGGCGCTCCGGCTCCGCGGCTTCGACATCAAGCGCTTCCCGCGCTGGCCGGCGAAGCCGCTCGACGAGGCGGCGAAGGAAAAAATCAAAAAGAGCCTGGAGCATCTGGGCGTGCCGCTGGGGAAAAGCAGATAGTTTCACGTTGATAGTTTCGAGTTTCAAGACGGAGGACCGCTGATAAATTCAGACGCCTTTTACTTGAAACCTGAAACTTGAAACTCGAAACTGCTATGACGAATCTTAAAGATCTGGATTCCGAGCTCGCAGAGAGGAATCTCGAGGGCTACTGGGCGGTCGATCGCTCTCCGAGTCCGGAGCCGGCGCCGACCGTCGTGCCGCACGTGTGGAAGTGGCGCGAGATCTACGACGGCCTCGGCCGCGCGGGCGACCTGGTCGGCCTGGACAAGTCCGAGCGCCGCACCGTCCGGCTCATCAATCCGGGGCTGAAGGACCAGGTCCGCTCGGCCACGCGCACGATCCACATGTCCATCCAGCTGGTCAAGCCGGGCGAGGTCGCCCGCGCCCACCGCCACAACATGACCGCGATCCGCTTCGTGGTGCGGGGACACGGCGCCTACACCGCCGTCGAGGGCGAGCGGTTCTTCATGGAGGAAGGCGACCTGATCCTGACGCCCAACTGGAGCTGGCACGATCACCACAACGGCTCGGACGGGCCGATCGTCTGGCTCGACGGCCACGACGGCCCGCTCATCGGCCATCTGGAGACGATGTTCGTCGAGCCGTTTCCCGAGCGCCAGCAGCCGATCGAGCGGCCGCAGGACTTCTCCTCGCGGCAGTTCGGTCTGGCGCGGCCGGTGCTCGGCGGCCCGGCGGTGAAAAATCCGCCGCTGCGCTATAAATGGTCCGATACCTACCCGGCGCTGAAGGCGCTCGGCGCGGCGGCGGGCGACGCCCACGACGGCGTGCTGCTCCGCTATGTGAACCCGCTGACCGGCGGCTGGACGCTGCCGACGATGTCGTGTGAGATCCAGCTGCTCCGCCCGGGCGAGAAGACGCGCGCCCACCGCCACACCAGCGCGACGATCTACCACGCCTTTCGCGGCGCGGGCGCGACCGAGATCGACGGGCGGACGTTCGAGTGGGAGCAGGGCGACTGCTTCGTCGTGCCGCTGTGGAGCCGGCACAGCCACCAAAACGCGTCGGCGGGCGAGGACGCGGTGCTGTTTTCGATCAACGACCGGCCGATGATGGAGGCGCTGAATCTCTACAGAGAAGAAAGCCAGGCATGAGGCGAGAGGCGCGAGGCGAGAGCAAGAAACAAGGAAAAAGAGGATGAACATCACACCTGGGATGAAGATGAAGCCGGCCGAGGCGCGGGCGGCGGTCGACGGGATTTACGCCAAGGTGGCGGCGCGCTGGGAGGAGCGGGTGAATCGCACGCGCTTCATGCAGGAGCTGCTTTCGGGTAAGCTGCCGCTTTCGACGATCAAGCTGTTTTTCAAAAACTGGGGCGCCTGGACGATCGAGATCAACACGCTCACCGCCTGCTCCTACCAGCGGTTCCTGCCGTTTTTCAAAAGCCACCGCGACCTGATGGCGCCGCTCGGCGAGAAGATCGCCGACGAGTTCATCCACCCCAAGCCGCCGGGGCACTATCTCGTGATGATGCAGACCGCCGCCGCGCTCGGCCTGACGGAAGAGGAGATCTTCACCCAGCCGCTGCTCTCCGAGTTCCGCGCCAAGATCGACTTCATGCGCGGCGTCATGTACGAGGGGACCGCCGCCGAGTGGTACTCCTCGGTGACGACCGAGGAGCGCATCGGCCACTGGGCGGGCGACTGGTTCAAGGCGCTGACGACGCACTACGGCCTCACCAAAGAGCAGGCGACCTATTTTTCCACGCATCACGAGGCCGACCTCGAAGAGCACGAGGAGGGCGTGATGGGCCACGGGCAGTTCAACCGCACGGTGCTCCAGCGGCTGCTCGAAGACGGCATGGCGGAGGAGCGGCCGACCTACGGCATGGAGTACTGCGCCCTGACCTCGGTCGACCTCCACGCGGTGATGCAGCGGACGGCGCTGGACGAGGCGGAGCGCTTGAAGGGGAAATCGGCTTAGCGCATGCCGCGCGCGCCCTCGCGTCGAGCCCTTCCGGCGAGAGCGATGGGTCTCTGTCTTGAGGCGGCCGGCAGGCGTTAGAGCTTCGCAAACATCTGGAAACCTGCCATCGACCGGCCAAGCGGCGGAATAGTCTTCGGGGCTGCACGTCCGGGCGCTCTCGCCTTCAGGGCTCGCCGCTCGGGCGCTTCTTGTCGCGCATGTCAGGAAATTTTGATAAAGCTTCCAGGCCAAGAAAACAGAAGGAGTGAAGATGAAATTCGCATCCGTGAAACCCGACCAGCTGGCGATCGTCAAAGGCGACGAATTGATTCTCATCGGCGACGCGCTGCCGAAGGGCGCGACGATGCTCGACCTGATCGCGGGCTACGACGGCGCGAAAGCCGCGCTCGCCGGCGCGGCGGAAAAGGGGAAGCGCATCGCGCTCGACCCCAAGAGCCTCAAGGCGCCGGTCGAGAACCCGTCGAAGATCTGGGCGGCGGCGACCAATTACAAGCGCGGCAGCAAGGGGCTCGGCGACGAGCGCGGCCGGGGCGAGGCGGGCACGGCGACGCCGGACGAGATTTTGGAAAAAAGCTTTTTGAAGCCGCCGTCGGCGATCGTCGGGCCGGAGCAGGCGGTGGTCATTCCCCCCGGCGCGGGGAATATTTTTCCCGAGCTGGAGCTGTGCGTCGTGATCGGCAGAAAAGTCCGGAACCTGACCAAAGAGCAGGCGCTCGACGCGGTGTTCGGCTACACCATCATCCTCGACATGACCGCGCGCTCGTACGGCTCGGGGAAGGGCCTTCCCGGCAGCCGCTGCGTGCGCAAGGGCTTCGAGACCTTCGCCCCGGTGGGGCCGTGGATCACCACGCGCGACGAGATCAAGGACCCGCACAACCTCTCGATGCGCCTGTGGGTCAACGGCGAGCTACGGCAGTCGGCCAAGACCGACGCGATGGTCAACGGCGTGGCGGAGCTGGTGAGCTTTCTGTCGCAGGTGAGCACGCTCCTCCCCGGCGACCTGATCGCCACCGGCAACCCCGACTCGCCCGCCTTTCAGCAGCAGCTCGCGGCGGGGGACACCATCAAAGCGGAGATCGAGGGAATCGGGGCGATGACCTTGCCGGTGGCGTGAGATTCGCCGCCGGCCGCTAGGGAGGGCGTATGGATTCTTACAATTATCAAGGTTACGGTCAGTGCGACGCAGGCGCGCCGGATTTTTTCACGGTCGCCAGGGTCGGTACGCCGGCGCCGGACTTCTCGCTGATGACGCTCGACGGCGGGCGCGTCTCGCTCAAAAGCTTCAAGGACCGCAAGCGCGTGCTGCTGGAGTTCGGGAGCATCACCTGACCGCCGTTTGTGGGGGAGGTTCCCCCGCTTGCCAAATTACGAGAAAAATACCGATCCCAGGGCTTTGAATTTTTCATCGTTTATGTTCGGGAGGCCCATCCGGGGGAAAACTTTCCGCATCACGGTTCCTTCGAGCAGAAGTTGGCCCATGCGGAGAAATTGCGCGAGTTGGAGGGGATAGAGATTCCGATTCTGGTGGACGATCTGGCGGGAACCGCGCATCGGGCTTATGGTCTGCTGCCGAACATGGTTTATTTAATCGAACGCGACGGCACTGTCGTCTACAAGTCCGATTGGTCGGACAGCCATGAACTGGACGGGATGTGTGAAAGCCTTATCCGGCTCGACGGGATGAGGGCGCGCGGGGTCCCCATCATTCGCCAGAGCGTCACGGAGCGATTGCACTGGATTCCCATGGATCCGGCCCATCGCGAACGCATTTACCGGCGCTCGGGAGACAAGGCGATCAAAGACTATTTAGATGCCAAAGGCCGCCTTCCCTATGCTCCCGACAGCAAAAAGCCGACCGGGTAGGGACAGCCTCTCCCGCGTGCATGTCGCGGGGAAGTAACATGACGGCTGAAGTGAGCTTCGTCCGCCAGCAGGGCTTCACGGACGCCTCGCCGGAGGCCTGCGGCTACATCGAATAATCCCAGCCAGAAAAGGTGGTGAATTTTTATGATCACGCCTCCGGGCGATGGCAGACGACCTCGACGTTGTGGCCGTCCGGCCCGATGACGAAGGCCGCGTAGTAGCTGGGGTGATAATGCGGCCGGGTCCCGGGAGGGCCGTTGTCCTTGCCTCCGGCGGCGAGCGCCAGGCGATAGAACTCGTCCACCTGGCTTCGGGTGTCCGCGACGAAGGCCAGGTGGAGCGGCAGCGGCTTGCCGTCGGCCTTGCCGAGCCAGAACGAAGGCTTATCCCGCTGTCCCAGCCCCACGGCATGGGGTAAGTCCATCACGACGCCGACGCCCAGCGGGGCGAGCGCGCGCAGAAAAAAGTTCTTGCTCTCTTCGAGATCGCTGACCCGGATGCCGATGTGATCGAACATAGGCAACTCCTTTTCACTAACCTTACATTCTACGGATATAATACTAGGACTTCATCGCCACCGGCAACCCCGACTCGTTGGCGTTTCAGTAGCAACTCACGGTTGGCGACACGATCAAAGCGAAGACTGAGGGGGATAAGGCGATGAGTCGGGGGTGAAGTGAGCAGCGGTGACCGAAGGCTAAAATTCAAGACCTGATCTGTAAAACTGCCCCATACGTTGGGCATGACATCGACTATGACTATGCTAGCGGCGTGTTGGCCATTGTATGGTTGTCCCTTTAGTAAGGCGGAACTTTGCATTTACCTCTAGCGGTTTATTGCAATTCACGGTGAGTTGGTCGATTGGAATACTCCATGCCTCGGCGAGATGCT
>WNFL01445089.1_pt1 | contig 16501 bp, 16 predicted proteins | sample 5400361 | NCBI WGS metagenome assembly WNFL01 (sample SAMN13153351, study PRJNA577476) | soil metagenome | isolation source: 40 cm soil on Douglas fir-dominated hillslope | place: USA:California | collected 2013-09-17 | reverse complement strand
CGCCTGTCCGAATGCGACGACCCGCGATTCAAGCGCATCATGACTTCGCTCATCACTCATCTTCACGACTTTGTTCGGGAAGCCAGGCCGACCGAAGCCGAATGGCTCGCGGCCATTCAATTTTTCACCGACGCGGGCAAGACCTGTACGGACAAGCGTCAGGAGTTCATCCTCCTGTCCGACACGCTGGGTGTGTCGATACTCGTCATCACGCTCAACCATCCCGCGGACCAGGGCAGCGTCGAATCGACGGTTTTGGGTCCCTTCTACTGGGAAAGCGCTCCCGATCTTCCTCTCGGCAGCAATCTTGCCGAAGGGGTGAAGGGTGAGCCCACGTTTTATTCTGGACGCGTGTTCAGCGTGGATGGCCGGCCGCTCGAGAATGCGCGGCTCGACATCTGGTCGGGCGACGGCGAGGGCAATTACGACATGCAGATGCCGGGGGAAACCGGCATGAAGGCGCGCGGAAGAATCCGGACCGACGCCGAAGGGCGTTACTGGTTCCGTTCAATCAAGCCGACGTTTTATCCGGTTCCCACGGACGGGCCTGTGGGACGCATGCTTCTCAAGATGGGGCGCCATCCGTATCGGCCCGGCCACATACACATGATCGTCTCGGCGCCCGAACACGTCCCGGTGACCACCCACCTCTTCGTTGCCGGGAGCCAATACCTGGAATCGGATACCGTTTTCGGGATGAAGGAATCGCTGGTGGCGCAATTCCACCGATACCCGCCGGGACTCGGCCCCAACGGAGAGCACATGTACACGCCGTTTTACACGGTCAACTACGACTTCCGGTTGAGGCCGGAGGCCCGCTACGCCGCGGCAGCGCCCGCACCGGACCGCGTCCGTACGTAACACGCCAAGATAATATATGCAGGATCCTCATCCCGCATGCCGATCGACGCCGAGCTCATGCAGGATTGCAACGCGTAGTTCCTGCACTTCGGGACTGGTCAGCCTGCGCGGATGCGGCAGATCCACATTGAACATCGCTTGAATTCTCGTGGGTCTCGGCGACAACACCATGATCCGATCAGCCAGGTGAATGGCCTCCTCCACATCATGGGTGATCAACATGACCGTGTGGCGCTCCTCCTCCAGGATACGCAGCAGTTCATTGCGCATGCGCAGGTTCGTCAATGCATCCAGCGCCGAGAACGGCTCGTCCATGTACAGAATCTCGGGCTTCACCGCGAACGCCCGTGCCAGTTCGGCCCGTTTGAGCATCCCACCCGAGAGCTCGTGCGGATAGCTGCCCTCAAAGCCCTTCAATCCCACCATGGCCGCGTAATGATCGGCAACCCCCTTCTTGTCTGCCTGAGGATGATCATTCAGTCCGAACATCAGATTCTGCTGCACGGTAAGCCAGGGGAAGATCGAACCCTGCTGCGAAATGAGAATGCCCTTGGCATTGGGTTCAGCGCGCGGCGCTCCATCGATGAGGATCGAACCCGAATCCGGCTGCACGAACCCTGCGACCATGTTCATCAACGTCGTCTTTCCGCACCCCGACGGACCGACGATTGCAACGAACTCGCCGTCCCCCACGGTCAGGCTGACGTCTGCGACGACCTGCAGTTCTGCACCGTTCGACGCAAATCCCTTGCGGATGCCGTTCACTTCGATCTTAGTGCGCATAACGCCACCTGACCGATTTCAATCCCTCGAGCAATCGCATCACGCCATCCAGCAACAATCCAATCAATCCGATGATGATCATTCCGGCGATCACCAGATCATATCGATTGCCTGCGTTCCTGGAATCGATGATGAGATATCCAAGTCCCGAGCGCAGAGCGATCATTTCCGCGGCGACCACCACCAGCCACGCCACACCTAGTCCGATCCGCATGCCGACGATGATCTGCGGCAACACAGCGAGGATCACCACTTGACGAAACAGCGTGTAGCGCGAGACGCCGAAATTCTCCGCGGCGCGCAAATAGCGGCGCTCGATGGTGTGCACACCGGCGGTCGTTTGCACGATCATCGGAAATACCGACGAAATGAAGATGAGATAGATCGGCGAGGCATTGCCGACGCCGAACCACAGAATGGCAATGGGAATCCACGCGATCGGCGAAATGGGCCGCAGTATCTGAAACAGTGGATTGAGCGTGGAGTAGGCTCCTTTTACCCAGCCCAGCCACAGGCCCAATGGCACGGCGACCAGCACCGCGAGAGAGAACCCAACCCCGACGCGCATCAACGAAGCACCAATGTGCGTGAACAGGGTGCCATCCTTGATGAGCTCGACGATGCCCGTCACCACTTGCCAGGGCGTGGGAAAAATGACGCTGCGGGTTTCAACGACGATCAACCACCACGCAGCCAGCAATACTGCGATGACTGCCATCGCCGGCAGGCTCTCTTTGATTTTGCTCATTTACGTAACGACTCTGGCAATTCTTCGAGTTCTCCACATGAGCCGCCGCCAAGGGGTGTCCGGTTGCGCATCCACGACCACGGTCATTTGACCGCTCGCATGTGCCGTGCAGGCAAATTGATAACTACTGGCCACTTCGAACGGCAAGCGGAAGCTTTGACCCGGCATCATCAACGTCGGGCCGAATATCTGCGGCACATCATCGAGATTCTTCAGCAGCAATACATCCCTGATGCCGAGGGTGAGAAAAACGCGGGACGGTAGAATCTCGACCTTGTTCCCCGCCATGCGCTGCGCCCAGGTCCCCTTCGGGATTTCGAAGGGTTCTTCGCGCGAAGCAAAGGTGATGGGGGCGAACGCCGCCCAAGCAACGGCACTCAACATGGCCACGGCGACTAGACCTAAGCTTGGGCGCTCATGAAACGGGCGCACGATACCGCTCAATTCAACAACATGGAAATATCGTGGACGTAGTCATCTGCCTTGTGCCCGAACGGCATCAACGCTCGCAGCTTGCCGTCACGGGTGATGAGATAGATGAACGACGAATGCGCAATGCCGTAGTCGCTCCCGGTGCCGACCTTCTCGGCGGTGACGCCGTAGCTCGTGCGCACCGCTGCCATTTGTGCGGCGGTGCCGGTGCCACCCACGAAGGTCGGGTCGAAGGCGGCCAGATATTGCTGTAGCTTGTCGGCGCTGTCGCGCTCGGGATCAACCGTGAGATAGATGACCTGAACTTGCGATCCCAACGCTCCCAGATTGCGATGCGCCATTGCGAGCACCGCAAGCGTGGCCGGACAGACATTGGGACAAGACGTGTAGCCAAACCCCAGAACCACTACCTTGCCGCGATAATGACTAAGTGTGAGCGCCGCGCCGTCGGAGCCGCGAACGGAGAAATCCGGTGCCTCGCGTGCCGGGTTGAAAACGCCGGCTTTGAGCGCCTCGGCGTCGCCGGCTTGCGCCGTCATGGACAACAGCATGCAAGCCCACAGCACAGGCCCTGCCACGTATCTCACGACGGCTCACAAGGAGATGGCGGCGGCGCGTGCATTTTTAGCAAAGGTCTCATCCACGTAGGTCTCGTATGCGATGGGGTGCTTGATCGTGCCCGCAGCCATCGACAGCTGCATGAGGTCTTCGAACTCGGCGCGGATCATGCGCAAATCCCCGTAGGTCACCCGATCCGTGGGGTTCTCCATCACGAACTGAATGATCTTCGGATCTTGATTGAAAAACTCCCGGCTCGCGGCGATGGCGACTGCCTTATTGCGGTTCTCCTGCTGTTGATCGAGCCATACGCCGGCACCCAGCACCTGATTGACGAGGTCCTGAACCATGGCCGGATTTTCCTGGATCAACTCCTCACGCACCGTCAGCACGCAGCAGATATAGTTGCGCCATTCGTCCCGGGTCATGCGGAGCGGCCGCGCGTAGCCGGCTTGCTGAGCGGCCGCGCCGAAGGGTTCGCCCGTACAGTATGCGTCGACGGCGTTTGCATAAAGCGCCGCCGGCATATCGGGCGGCGCCATCTCCACGATTTGGATGTCGCTCGGCGTCATGTTCTCGCGGGCCAGCATCTTTCTCAAGAACAGAAAGTCCACGGCGAAGCGGCTGGGAATCGCGATTCGCTTACCCGTCAGTTGCTTGAAAGTGTGGTAGGACGAATCGCTCCTGACCATGATGACGGCACCGGAGCGATGCCCAAGCGATACGATTTTTACAGGTACCTTCCTGTCCGCCAGGTCCATCACCAGCGGCGCAAGCATGTACGCCGCCTGAATGCGGCCCGCCATCAAGGATTCCTTGACCTCGGGCCAGCCGTTGTACTTGCTGTACTGGAATTCGAAGCGCGGCTGGCCGGCAGGGAGGGCGCCGTTGCTCCGCGCCTTCGAGACACACGCGACCGGAAGCGTGAGGTTGCAGGTTACCGGCAGTCCACCCACCACCAACGGCTCGCCCTTGGTATTTCCGCCCGACCTCTTTCCGCAGGATAGCGTGCTCAGGGGCAAGGCGGCCGCCATTAGCCCCTGCAATACTTGTCTGCGATTTAAGGCCTGCTCATCCACGGTGTACATCAGTTGCGAAGTCGCAACATCATAGGCAGCGCATCCCGACGGAAACAATCGGGGCCCGATAGATTTTCGCTATCGCAATGCCGCCGGCTAGCCGATCTGCGCTCGCAGGAATTCCTCGTGAGTCGGCAAGTGGGCCACCATGCCGGCAATGGCCGCCTTGGCGGTGATCAACGAGGCCGCGATTTCCGCGTGGTCCATACTCTCGACGCGCCGGCTGTACACACTCGGACGGATGCCCATGCCTTCGAATACGGATTGCCAACTGGAGCCCCGAAATAGCTCATCGACCCCTTCCCGGAGCGCACCATGGCCTTTGAACAGCTCGATTCGCTCCTGTAATGAATCGGGCAGCTTGATGTTCTTGCACCATTGCCAGAAAGGCGAATCGTCTCGTGCGGTGGCGCTGTAATGCAGAACGATGAAATCACGAATTTCCTCGTAGTCCGCCACCATGCGGCGGTTGTATTCCCGAATCAGCGCAGAGTCGCAGTCACAGTCCGGAAAGTATCGCAGGAAAAAATCCATCCCACGGGCAATCATGTGTATGGATGTCGCCTCCAACGGTTCGACGAAACCGGAGGCCAGGCCGATCGAAAGGCAATTATGCTTCCACAATTCTCTGCGATGCCCGGTGGTGAACGGGATGACGCGGGGATCCTCGAGGGCAGCCCCTCCGAGGCTGCGCATGAGAGTCGATTTCGCAGCGGCGTCGCTGCAGAACCCGCTCGAGTACACATAGCCCTGCCCCATGCGATTTTGCAAGGGTATTTGCCAGCTCCATCCCGCGGGCTGAGCCGTGGCACGCGTAGAGGGAAGCAGCGGTTTTTGGCCGGCCGTCTTGGTCACGATGGCGCGATCGCACGGCAAATAATTCGACCAGTCAACGGAACCGACGCCGAGCGCCTCGCCGATCAAAAGTCCCTTGAAACCCGTGCAGTCGATAAAAAAGTCACCTTGAATTTCTCGGCCATCGGCAAGGGTCACGCTTCGGATGAAACCGTCGTCCCGTTGCATCACCCGTATCACTTTGCCCCCGACGCGCTCGAGTCCGCGCGCTTCGGCGTAACTGCGCAGATAGCGGGCCACCAACAGTGCATCGACATGCAGCGCATAGTTTGCGCCGCCAATGGGGGTGTTACGCGCCTCGGCCGGCGGGAAGAACCGGCCATTTTCAGCCATGACATTGCAGGGCGAAAAATCCAGCAGTGAAGACGTGTCGCCATGGGCTCGCGCCTTGAGCCAACACTGATAGAAATCGTGATCTCCAATCGATCGGCCGATGACGCCAAAGGGATGGAAGTATTTCTCGTTGCGCTGATGCCAGCCGACAAATTGGATGCCCAACTTGTAGGTCGCCTCGGTGGCGCGAATGAACTTCTGTTCATTGATGCCGAGCCGCTGAATCAGACCGACGAAAGGCGGTACCGTGGATTCGCCGACAGCAATCGTCCCAATCTCTTCGGATTCGATCAGCTGAATCTGGCACAGATCGCGTTTGAAATGATGGCAAAGCATGGACGCCGCCAGCCACCCCGAAGTGCCGCCGCCGACGATGACGATTTTGGAAATGGGACGCATTACCAGTTCCGATTTTCCACCAGCACACCCGGTGTGTCCGGACTGCGAGCCGTACTATAGTTCCAGAAGGCCGAACTGCTGGCCTGAATAGTGCGGCGCAGAACGTCGATGGCCTTATGTCTTGGGAAACTGACCCGCCACGCCAAGATCAAAGTGCGTTTTGGCGCTGGGTTCTCGAAGCGGCGCGTTATTAAAAGGTCGGGCGCATACACCGGTGCCTCCGCCGCGGTTTGCGGCAGGATCGTCAGCCCCAACTTCGACGCCACCATGTGACGCAGAGCCTCCAGTGTGCTCCCGCGCGTGAAATTTCGCTTCGCTCCTGCCCCCGACGCTTGCAGGGGACTTAGGCTTGGGAAGGCCGTCAGCACTTGGTCGCGGAAACGATCGCCTTCGCCCAGCAACAAGATCTCGGCGGGATCGAGATCGGCGGCGGCGATGACCGCTTTGCTTGCCAGCCGGTGATTGGCGGGTAACAGCAACACGAAGGGCTCGTCGAACAAAGGCTGGGACACCACGTCAGGTTCGCAGAACGGAGCGGTGACGAGAATGGCATCGAGCTCGCCGTTGCGCAGTTTGAGCGTCAGCGAATCTTGACTTCCCTCCTCGACATAGAGCGAAAGTTGGCCGGCCGTTTTCTGCAATAGCGGAATGAATTGCGGCAGAAGATAAGGACCAATGGTGGGCAAAGTACCCAGCGCCAACGGCCCCCGCAGCTGGTCCCTATCCGCAGCGGCGACATCTTTGATGGCCGCGGTTTGATGGAGTACGCCGCCGGCCATCGACACGATGCGCTCACCCAAGGGGGTGATCTGAACGCCATTCTTGCAGCGTTCAAACAGGGTGACATCCAACTCCTCTTCCAGTTTCTTGACGGCAATACTCAGTGTGGGTTGACTGACGTGACAGCGCTCAGCGGCACGTCCAAAGTGCTGTTCCTGCGCCAGCGCCACGACGTAGCTCAACTCAGTCAGAGTCATGGGGTCACAGAGCCTTCATCGCGCGAAGGAGCCCGCGCTCCGCGAACGATTTCGTCCATCTGGCCCATGCTCTCCACCAGTCGCTTGAAAAGCTTCTCATCCAATGCGGCCTCTCCGCGTTGATTTACCGCAATACCGTCTTCTCTCTAAGTCACCGCATGACCGGCATCGCCTAACATCTTCTATCACAGTCTAACTGGCCCGGTCACCCAAATTCAGGAATGATCCTGACCACGATAGGCTCGATTCGAGGGACGCCTGCCCAGTAGGCGTACGCACATGCAAGAACTCACATCGTGCCGAAACTTTGTAGTCGGTGCTCCAGCCACCATCGCAGTCGCAATGCTCGCGGGGTGCGTTTCTTGTTCGTGTTAACGCTCTGCGCGCAGTTATCCCACTTGACACATTGGAGATTCGATCATGACCCCGAGCAACGCTTTCAGTGCCGCCGAGCGATCCATTACCATAGCTCTTGCCTGTCTTATCGCCTACTGGATCATGACAGGTGTGCTCAATAAGGTTGTTTCGCCGGATGACGATCTGTTGGGAGGCATGTGGGCGGCCGTCGCCGCGGCATTCGTCTTTCGCGACGCGCAGCAAGCCAGTCTCGCAGCGGGGATCGCTCGCCTGATCGCAACCTTCATCAGCTTCGCGCTCTGTCTCGTCTACCTGGTTATCGCCAAGCCTACTGCCATCGGCATGGCGCTGTTGGTGGCTGCGGGAACTTTCATTTTGGTGCTGCTCAATCGCCGCGACGAGATCATCACCACGGCCATCACCACGATTGTAGTGATGGTGGTCGCCGTGGTGGATCCACCCGATGCGGTGAAACAGCCGCTTCTGCGGATGCTCGATACGGTGGTGGGTGTCGCTGTAGGTGTTGCGTGTAATGCCGCGGCAGCGTTGATGTTCAGAAGGCGGGATGTTGAGACTTGATGCTCGCGCTCAGGGGCAAATGCAGACTTGCAATGGCAACAGTCTTTGCCGCAGGTTTAGGACTGGCGCACGGCGCAGACTTTGACGATCGTCTGCTCGGAGACTGGGGGGGCTTGCGTTCCAGCCTTGCCGCTCATGGTCTTGATCTGGAGTTGAGCTATACGGGTGAATTCGCCGCCAACGTGAGCGGCGGAGCCAGCCGCGAGCAGGCCTACGCCGACCAGATCTATTTGGGCGGTTCACTCGACCTGCAACGCCTCGGGGGAGTCCCAGCCCCGAAGATCGTGTTCTCGTTCACTGACCGTAACGGCGAGAGTCTGTCGATCAAGGGTCGACTCAATACACTGCTGGAAGTCCAGGAGATCTTCGGAGAGGGCAACTTCGCAAGGCTTAATCAACTCTATTTAGACCAGTGGCTGTTCGGGAACACGGTTGAACTCAAGTTCGGACGCCTCACCGGTACCTTCGATTTCATGCCGTTCAGCTGTTATTTCCAGAACATCACGTTTTGCGCGACCCTGCCATCCCACAATGTGATCGCGAACTGGGTTGCGTTTCCTGGCAGCACCTGGGCGGGAATAGCGCGAGTTCAGTTCAAGCACGACTGGTACGCGCAGGCAGGCGTCTACGAGGTAAACCCGGCCTTTCAACAATCCAAGTACCGGTTTGCGTTCGGCACTCCATTTGGCGGTTCGGGTAAGCGCGCGGTCGTGGAAGTCGGTTGGAATCCCGGGGCGGCCGGGTCAGAGGGTGGCTACAGCCTGGGCGCCTGGTACGACGACGTCGGAGGCCATGACTTGCATTTGAATTCAGCCGGACAGCCGCTGGCCACGGCCGGCGGGACGCCGTTGCCGCGCTATCACCAGAGGGGATTCTATGCGATGGCACAGCGGCGAGTGTGGGCAATAGGTGGATCGGATACGCGCGGGCTCTCGGTGTTTGCGAACTTCGTGCAAGGCGACCGCCGTATTACGGCACTGGAACAGATTGCGGAAGCGGGGCTGTTTTGGACCGGCGTGACCTCGTGGCGTCCCCAGGACGATCTCGGTGTTGCTATCGGTCGGGTGCACGTCAACAGCCTGGTGGCGCAAGGGGAGGCACTCTACAACTTGCAGGTCGCGCTGCCTGCGGGATTACCGCCACAGCCCCAGCAGCGCAATGAATATCCGATGGAGGTTCACTACAGCGTAAATGTCACGCCGGCGATTGTGGTTCGTCCGAACATCCAGTTCATCCACGCGCCCGGCGGAGTCGGGGAGCGTGCCGACGTGCTGGTGTTCGGGGTGCACTTGGGTATCCAGTTTTGAATTCAACGAAGGAGAGATCACATGACGAACATGAGAACTGAGAACGATAGTCTCGGCGCGGTTGAAGTGCCTGGCGACAAGCTCTGGGGTGCGCAAACCCAGCGCTCACTCGAGCACTTCAGCATCGGCAGAGACCTGATTCCACGGGAAATGATTACTGCCTATGCGACTCTGAAAAAGGGAGCTGCGACGGCGAACCATGCCGGCGGGCGGCTCGATGAGCAACGTTATGAGTTGATAGTTCAGGTATGCGACGAGATTCTGGCTGGCGAGCATCATGACATGTTTCCGCTGCATGTCTGGATGACGGGCAGCGGCACACAGTTCAACATGAACGTTAACGAGGTCATCTCGAATAGGTGCAGCCAGATCGCAGGCACTCCGATCGGGAGTAAGAAACCGGTGCATCCCAACGATCACGTCAACATGGCGCAATCCTCGAACGACTCCTTTCCATCGGCCATGTATATGGCCGCGGCGGTTGGCGTGAAGCAGGACCTGATTCCCGCCGTCACTGCCCTGCGCGACGCGATCGCGGAGAAGGCGAATGACTGGAAGGACATCGTCAAGATCGGGCGGACGCACATGCAGGACGCGACTCCGCTCACCTTGGGCCAGGAATGGTCTGGCTACGAGGGAATGCTGACGGACGACCTCGAGCGGGTCGAACTCGCGTTGCGGGGCGTCTATCGTCTTGCCCTCGGAGGCACTGCGGTCGGAACGGGCATTAATTCCGCGCCTGATTTCGCGGAAGCGGCCGCCGCGGAGATCGCCAAGCTCACTGGTCTACCTTTCGTTACGGCACCCAACAAGTTCACGGTCCAGGGCGCCCACGACGCACTCGTACAACTGTCCGGGACCCTGCGCACCTTGGCCGTATCCCTGTACAAGATTGCCAATGACATCCGCTTGATGTCGTGTGGGCCACGGGCGGGATTTGCGGAATTGGCAATTCCGGAGAATGAGCCGGGCTCTTCGATCATGCCGGGTAAGGTCAATCCGACGCAGTGTGAGGCACTCACGATGATCGCTGTCCAGGTAATGGCGAACGATGTCGCCGTAGGCTTTGGCGGCGCCGGCGGTTACCTCGAGATGAACGTCTACAAGCCGCTGGTCATCTACAACATCACCCATTCCATCAGCATCGTGACCGACGGTTGCGTCAACTTCCGGAAGTATCTCATCGAGGGAACGAAGCCCAACCTCAAGAAAATCAACGAGTACGTCAACCGCTCACTGATGCTGGTAACTGCTCTGGCACCCGTGATCGGCTATGACAAGGCGTCGAAAATCGCCCACTACGCGGAGGACAATGATCTGACACTGAAGGCGGCCGCGCTGAAGCTGGGCTTCGTGACGGAGGTGGAATTCGACCGCGTAGTCGATCCGAAAAAGATGGTAAGGCCGTACGTGGCTAGCGGCCCAGCCGCCAGCGGTAGGGCCTGAAGCGCAGCACGCGCCGCGGTGGATCCGGCTCGAGCCGGGCCGGACCCACGCTGCCGCAAACCAAACGCATCGACTGCTGGAGGCGCATATGACACTGCCGGAACATTGCGAGTTGGTTCTCCGCTTTGCTCGAGTTCTTTTCGTCAACGGGCAATCGACCGAGCAGACTGTCGCTGCCGCGGAGCGGCTAGCGAAGACACTCGGAGTTCGCGCCGAGGTCATGCCGCGCTGGGGTCAGATGCAACTCAAGTTAGAAGCGCAGGACGGCAGGCTGTATTCGGAGGTGGCAGCTCCGACGGGCGTCGACATGCACCGAGTAGCCGCCGTGATGAGCATGATCGCAAATGTGGAAGCAGGCAGGCTCGCACCTGAGTCTGCTGTGTCCGCAATCGAGGCGATAGCGAGGGCGCCGCCCGCCCCCACATGGCTTTTTACGCTCGCGGCGGCCGCAGGCGCGGTCGCGTTGTCCGTTATTTTTGGCGTCGAGCATCTCGCGGCCGCGGGGCTAATACTGTTGAGCGCCGCCGCCGGGGCTGTCGTCCGTCGAGCCCTGGCACAACGGACCACAAATGTGTTCGTTCAGCCATTCTTTGCCGCTCTTCTTGCAGGCCTTGTTGGTGGTCTGGCGGTACGCTGCGACCTCAGCTCGTCATTGCGCCTGGTAGCGGTCTGCCCATGCATGGTGCTAGTGCCCGGACCGCACCTGCTGAACAGCGCGTTGGACCTCGCGAACGGTCGCATTCCCCTCGGTACTGCACGACTGTTGTATGCCCTGCTCGTTGTCGCAGCGATCTCGACGGGATTGCTTCTCGGCCTAACGCTTCTGGGTGTCTCCTTACCGGTCGATCCCATCGGCAGGGCAGTTCCGCTGTGGCAGGACGTAATCGCTGCCGGCATCGCCGTATTCGCCTATAGCATCTTCTTCTCGACGCCTTTGAGAATGTTGCCGTGGCCCGTGGCGATTGGCATGCTGGCCCACGCGCTGCGTTGGGTGGCTCTCTCCGTCCTCGGCATGGGGGTCGCGACCGGCGCCCTCGTAGCCTGCATTGTCGTAGGTGCGATTCTGACTCCGGTGTCGCATCGCCGCCATATGCCTTTTGCAGCCATCGGTTTTGCTTCGGTCGTATCGTTGATGCCTGGCGTGTATGTTTTCCGGATGGCAAGTGGTCTGGTGCAAATCTGTGGAGGCTCGCCGATAAGTCCGGATCTGCTGAGTGAGACCGTTTCGAGCGGCATGACCGCGCTGATCATCATTCTCGCAATGAGCCTCGGTCTCATCGTTCCGAGAATGTTAATCGAACGGGAGAGGCGCGAGAGAAACCGCTCGGTCAAATAAGGTCGAATGAGCGCTCACAACTTCTAACGTGACAAGACACCTCGGTAGGAGTTAATTGAATGATAACAGCAATGCTAAGGGACGATCCGCCTCAATGACGAGGCGATATCGCAGAGCACAGGGAGTACTCGCCCCTTCAGGCTTGCCGAATGCGCCGTTGGCGGCACTTCAACTGGAGACCATTGCATGAGCGCCCCCCCCTCCACTCGATCCCGCATTACCGCCGAGGCCACCGCACAGGACTCGCGCTGTCTGGCGTATTTAGAAGATCGTCAGAGCATTGCCGACCTCATGACCGGCTGGATCCATCGGGATCTGGCCGAATGGGATCAGCTGCGCGAGCTGTTTCATCCAGACGGCACGATCGAAATATCGTGGTTTGAGGGGCTGGCCAGCGATTTTGTCGATGGCTCGATGCGAATGGGCGAATCGGATCTGCGTACCAAGCACTTCATTGGCGCACCCGTAGTGGCCCTTAATGTCCACAAGGCCATCGTCGAGACCAATGCCGTTGTCGTTGGCGAGAACGTGCGCCTCGATCTGGGTTGCAGCACACATGCGCGTTTCTATGACCAAGTCGAGAAGCGCAATGGCGTATGGAAGATCGTGAGGCGCCAGGGCATCTACGACTTCAGCTACTTCAATTTTCCTGGTGGCATGGTCGAGATTGACCGCGCTGTTGTTAAGAAATATCCGCGTGAATACGCTTCACTCGGCTATCTCTTGGAAAAGAGTGGTTTTCCAGTCAAGCGCGTCTTTGCCACCAAAGGAAGTAATTTGGAAAAAACGATGAAGGCCAATGGTCAGGCATGGCTGGCAGCGTGATGCGGTTTGCGCGCTCCCCCACGGGTCGGCAGTCCTCGGAGGAACCAGAACGAGCCCTCCTCACGCTGGTTTCCGCTGGTGATCGCTCCGCGATGGAAAAACTACACGTTTTGTACTTTGCAAGACTCGCTAATTTCTTTCTGCAACTGACTACCAAGAGGGATCTCGTCGACGATCTGATCATTGACACGATGGTGGAGGTATGGAAAAAGGGTGCGTCACTTGCCGCAAATATATCCGTCTCGGTTGCGATGATGCGCTTGGCCTATTCGTGTGGAATGAAACGTATCGTCGAAGCCGGCGAAACTCGGCCACATCTCCGACATGCGATACCGGATGCGGATACCGCCTCCAACAAGAAAGATTGCTCTTTGAATCTCCCTATCGAGGAGAGGGTACTGCTCCACCTTGTCTATGCGCGCCGGCACTCGCGAAGTGACATCGCCTGCATAATGAACGTTTCGTGCCAATGCGTCGACGTGCTCTTGGATGATGCACGGCGTCGGCGTCCCCTCATTCCGTGAATCGACCGGAGACCCACTGACCACGAGCGGCAATCTCACTCCCGGGTAGTACCCCCCGCCCCTGTCAGGACTCCCAGCCGCCTCCCAGGGCAAGAAATATCGCGTTCGTTGACCGCGCTGGCAATCTGCTGCGGGTGGATCAATCGCTTGCCCGGCGTGCCGCGTGCCAGCCCGTCGAGCTCTTTCCGCGCCTTGGCGAAGTGCTTTTGCGCCTGCACCAGGTGGGTGCCGTCCTGCTTTTGCGTCAAGAGCGGCAGCAAGGCCTGCAGCGTTGCCCGCACATCCCCCACGCGCCTCGGCGTGTTAGATGTTGTCAGTAGTGATACCGACGACCTCACCAACAACTGCTAACAGCATCAAACGCCATAGGAGATGCACACTCCCCTTACAACCGGAGAGAAGCCGCAGACATCGCGGGACGAATCGAGTGACGGAATGACGCGGTAAACAGGCTACGAAGGAGATGAAAAGTGACGAAGTCGAAACCTCTTTATGCAGCGGTCATTTCCATTCTTCTGTCGGCATTTCTTCCCGGATGCGCAGTGGAAAGAAAGTGCGGACTCGAAGGCTGTCCCGGCGATGCGAAGATCAGGGCGGACGTGCTCGCGTCGATCAATCAGCATCCGGAAGTCGGGCCTCGAGTCCACGTGCAGACACTGGACCATGTGGTATATCTCAGCGGCTTCGTCGGCGTGGGAGAGATGAAGGACATTGCCGAAGACGCCGCCCGACACACTCCCGGCGTGACGCGTGTCGTGAACTCGATCGCCGTTGCGTACTAATGGCTTGCTTCTTGGTTTTACCGCCCGGTCGGCCATCCCTTAGTCAGGTCACGGCCGCGATCTGCGATCACATTCCAAATGCAGCGCGGATGTTACTCACGTGCTCTCAATGTATGACGGGCCTTTCAGGCTCGAATAACCGCGACGCAGCGGAATCGGTGCATTCGGAGAACTCGCGATAGTAGGTAGCATGTCGTCGTTCGACCGCAGCAGCTTCGCCGCTTCGGATCAGCTTGTCCAGTGCGTAGCTACGCGTGGTGTCCAACAGGCGATACCGTGCCCACGTTGGGCCGATCTCCGTCACAACCAGGGACTTTGCCACGAGGCTGTCGAGGGCTTCGACGACCTGCCCGCCTTCGATGGGAGTCTCCGCCGCAACCGACCGAGCCGCCTCGAGAGAAAAGGTGCCGACAAACACGGCGAGCCGGCGCAGGACCAGACGCTCGACATCCGATAGCAGGTTGTGGCTCCAATCGAGCGTGGCGCCGAGCGTCTGATGGCGAGGCGGTGCCGTGCGCCGCCCCCGCCAAAGGAACCTTAATTGGCTATCCAGGAGCGCAGCGGTCCCTCGGACTCCAAGAGCAGCGACGCGGCTGGCGGCAAGTTCGAGCGCCAGTGCGATCCCATCGACCCTGCGACAAAGGTTGGCGACGATTGGAGCATCGGCATCTTTCAACACAAAGGGAACTCCGCTCGCAATGACGCGTTCCACGAAGAGCCTCACGGCCGGGAAGCTCATCGCTTCACCGGCTGTGAGTCCGACGGCGGCCTCGGGCGGGCAACGCAGGGGCGGCAGGCGATAGACCTGTTCGCCTTCAACCCGCAGCGACTCACGGCTCGTTGCCAGAATGTGGACTCGGGAAGCTTCTGTGAAAATTCTCTCGGCCACTGGCGCCGCCGTCTCGATGAGATGCTCACAGTTGTCGAGCACCAGGAGCATCCGCCGATCGCGAACAAAAGAGAGGAGATTCTGGATCGGGCTGGCGGAATTGACCGGAAGATCCAGCGTCGACGCGATCGCGCGGGGTACGAGAGAAGGGTCATCGATTGCTCCAAGATCGACGAAATGAATCGCGCCGCCAAACTCCGAAAACTTGGCATGAGCGACCGATACCGACACCGTCGTCTTGCCGATGCCGCCCGGCCCTACGATCGTCACGAAGCGTTGGCCCAGGAGTTGTTCGGAAACCGCTTGGACGGCTTCGTCGCGTCCCACCATCCGCAACAGGCGGGCGGGCAGCTTGGCGGTTCGGTCTGCAACGCAGCTCTCGGCAAGCGTAGGGGTGGCTGCGGAGCGCCCAATGGGCGCCACGAAGCAATAGCCGCGACCCGCGACATTGGTTACGTAGCGGACGCCCGATTGACCGTCGCCGAGGACCTTCCGAAGAGAGGCGATATGGAAGCGCAGGCTGCCCTCTTCGACGATGAGATCCGGCCAGGCCCTCGCCATCAGCTCCCTCTTGCTGACGACTTCGGCTGCGCGCTCTACGAGCGTGCTGAGAAGGTCGAGCGCCCGGCTGCCCAGATGGAGCGGGACACCATTCCTCTCGAGGAGTCTTTGCGTCGCGAAGAAACGGAAGGGACCGAACGAGATGAAATCTTTACGTTGAGGACGTTCCTCGTCGAGCATCGGCTCTTCCGGCTCAACGAAGACTGATTCGCTGTGGTGAAGCATGGGCCCTCCCGTTGCTGATGCATCTGAGTCCGTCAACGTAAGCTGCACCTTTTCCCAACTCGATCTTAGCCGGCGATTCCCCAGTGGCTTTGGTTGTCGCCACCGGGACGACAGCGTAGTTCGACCGGAAGGGGTCAGTCGATTCTACTGAAGTTGTCACGCGTGGCTCCTAGTTGTGCGGAACCTATACATAGGTTTAGGAATGCGCGCACCAGATTGTCGGCGGTAAAGTGTGAAGATTAGGAATCTCAGCGGCTGCTTGGGTTGCACTGTGTCCCCAGTGCTGCTTCGATGCATCTGATCAAAGTGGTACCATCGAAGGGTTTAGCCAGGAAGCATATTGCGCCGTCACTCAACGCCCGCAGGCGGACGGCCTCTTCGGGAAACGCCGTGATGAAAATGAGCGGTACGCCGCTTCCCTGCTTGCGCAGAAGGGACAGCAGTTCAATACCGCTCATGGCCGGCATTTGAACATCCGCGATCACACAACAGGTTTCATCAAACTGCGGCGAACGTAAGAACTCTGCAGCCGAGGCGAATGGATGGACGGTGTATCCGCGGGCCCTGAGCAGGCTGTCGACCGCGGTGCGGACCGACGCATCGTCGTCAATGACCGTAATCACGGGAGGTATATGCAAAACGGCT
>WNFL01403032.1_pt1 | contig 16502 bp, 17 predicted proteins | sample 5400361 | NCBI WGS metagenome assembly WNFL01 (sample SAMN13153351, study PRJNA577476) | soil metagenome | isolation source: 40 cm soil on Douglas fir-dominated hillslope | place: USA:California | collected 2013-09-17 | reverse complement strand
CCATCATTGAAAAGGCTCTCACCCTCAATAATTGACGAAAGATTATCGTCGACTTTTAAATGTCGTAGTAACCCTAACACTGCTACGCAATCAGTAGGCGAAAGTATGGCTCCCAGGAGAAACGCTGGTCCCCAGCCCAATCCTCCGAAGAAGTGGAGGGGTAGAGCAATTAATACCACTGCTATAAGCAGCCCCGGCCCTGCCAGTAAGAAGATATGCACCCAATTCTCGCGGAGATATGCTGTCTCTGTCGACCAGGCACCCTCAAAGAGCAGTGCAGGCAGGAAGACAATTAAAATCAGCCCTGGCGTCAGGCGTACCTCGGGAAACAGACCTGGAAGACTGATGACGAGACCCACAACTACGAGACCAAGTGTGTAGGGGATATTCAATCTACTCGTCACTATATTCACGATTAAGGCGATGAATAAGAGTAGTACCAGTAAGCGCACCATTGAAGCGATATCTGCCATGAGCCACCTTCAGCCGCGAGGGATATCCTTACATCTACATCGCATAGTAAAATTATGGGTAAACTATCCGCTTGACGCAAGCTCATGCACCGTGTAATCTCATTATAAGGTAGCATAGAGTCAAGCGAGAACGGGCTTTCTCGGGCTCTTCACAATGAAAGGGAAGCATGGATTCACATATCGAGCGCATTCTGAGCCAGGTACCGGGATGGAATGCCGCCGAAGCCCTGGTGACGCCGCTTCCTGGCGGCATCACGAATCAGAATTACCGCGTGGATATCGGCGGAGAAAGCTTCGTGCTGCGCATCGGAGGCAAGGGAACGCATCTGCTCGGCATCGATAGGCCCATCGCCGCTCAGATGGGAGTTGGAGCGCAGGTGCTTTACTTCATCGCATCCCAGGAAGTGCTAGTTACACGCTTCATCGAAGGTAATGCCGTTACGCCGGAGACGGCGGCCCGGCCCAAAATACTGCATCGCATCGTCGATGCCATGAAACGCTATCATACCGGGCCAGTCTTCCCCGGCACCTTCTCTCCTTTCGAGACGGTGCGGAACTATCATCGGCTGGCACTTGAATATGGCGTCTCTTTTCCAGGTACGCTGCCCCAGGTTTTTGCGTTGATGGTTCGGATCGAGCAGGCGCTTGGTAATGTGGCTTCGCCAATGCCCTGTCATAATGACCTGCTTGCCAGCAATTTCATCGATGATGGAAGCAACATCTGGATTCTCGATTGGGAATACGCCGCGATGGGGGACATTTTCTTTGACCTGGGGAATTTTTCCGTCAACCAGTCGTTGAATGATGAGCAATGCGAACTGCTGCTGCGCTCCTACTTTGGTGAAGTGCGGCCTGCCGACCTGGCGCACCTGCACCTTATGCGTCTCGGTTCGGATTTACGCGAATCGTTCTGGGGCTTCCTGCAACTCGGTATTTCCGAACTCGACTTTGATTATAAAGAATATGCCCATCATCACCTCAACCGTTTTCTGCATAACGTCGAAACGTCGCCGTTTGAAAAATGGCTGCGAGATGTGGAACATTCATAAACAGGAGACTTCTTCATGCATGACCAGGCCAGGGTTGTTATCATAGGCAGCGGCATCGCGGGTTCCAGTATCGCCTATCATCTCACCGAACGCGGGTGGCGCGACATCGTTGTGCTTGAACAGGGACCGCTCATCGGTGGTACAACTTCGCACGCTCCTGGCCTCGTGGGTCAACTGCGATCTTCCGTCAGCCTGACAAAGATGCTGGTGTACAGTGTTGCGCTTTACAAACAGCTTGCGGTCGATGGCAATCCTGGTTATTTCCAGGTGGGCAGCCTGCGCCTGGCCTCCTCTAAAGAACGCATGGAAGAACTTCGACGGCAGGTGGGCTTTGCGAAAAGCGTGGGTTTGGAGGCGGAACTGATCAGCGCGAGCGAAGCCAGGCGCATGTTTCCGATGATGAGCCTGGAGGGCGTCGAAGGTGCCCTCTATCTCCCTACCGATGGCTCCGCGAAAGCGCCTGTGCTGGCACAGGCTATGGCAAACAGCGCACAACTGCGCGGGGCTACCTTCTATCCAGATACCCGCGTTACCGGAATTGAGGTTGTAAATGGACGTGTGCAGGCGGTTCAAACCTCGCGGGGTCGCATTCGCACCGGGATTGTGGTTGTTGCCGCCGGTATCTGGTCGCCGCGCATCGGGCACATGGTCGGCATCTCCATACCACTCGTTCCCATGCAGCACCAGTATGTCATGACCGGCCCCTTGCCCGAACTGGCCGGAGACGGTACCATCCCGAACCTGCGCGATCCCGATAAACTGGTCTATTTTCGTCAGGACGGGCAGTGTATGGTACTCGGTGGATATGAACGCAACCCGGCCGCATTCAATGTTGATGCTATTCCTGGTGGTCCCAATCCGACAGTGCTCAGCTTCGATCCGCCGCGCTTCGCCAGTTTAATGGAGGGTTGCATCGAGCGCATGCCCAGTTTGCGCAATGCCGAACTGGCCAGGCAGGTGAATGGCCTTGAGTCTTTCACTCCCGATGGGGAATTCATCCTGGGCGAATCGGAGGTGCGCGGGTTCTGGGCCGCCTGTGGTTTCTGCGCGCACGGCGTCTCCGGCGCAGGTGGAGTCGGCAAGATGATCGCCGAGTGGATTGTCGATGGCGAACCCGGCCTGGATCTCTGGCATATGGATCTGAGGCGTTTCGGTGCCTATACAGCCAGCCGCCGCTACATCGCAACTCGTGTGAACGAGGTGTACAGCACCTATTACGATATCAGCTATCCTGCCCTGGAACGCAGCAGCGCACGCAAGCTGCGGCTCAGTCCTGTCTACAATCGTCTCGAGGAACTGGGCGCCGTCTTCGGCGAGAAAGCGGGCTGGGAACGGCCCAACTGGTTCACTCCCAACGAACAATTAGCAGAGGGTGAGAACTGGCCTATCCCCTATGGCTGGGCCAGTCGCTACTGGTCACCCGCAATTGGAGCAGAACACCAGGCCACTCGCGAACGTGTAGCCATCTTTGATGAGACCTCTTTCAGCAAATTAGAGGTAGTTGGTCCCGGCTCATTAGCTTTCTTGCAGTACATTACCGATAACCAGGTGGATCAACCCGTGGGTGCCATCACCTACACATCGATGTTGAATAAACATGGCGGCATCGAATGCGATTTGACGGTCACACGCCTGGCCGCCGACCGTTTCCAGATCATCACAGGCACCGCTTTTGGCAACCACGACCTCTCCTGGATTCGTAGCCAGGTGCCTGCCGGTGGCTCTATTTATGTAAATGATATTACGTCCAGTCGCTGCTGCATCGGCGTATGGGGACCGCGGGCGCGTGACCTGGTACAGCAGGTAAGCGATAATGATTTCTCCAACGAGGCTTTCCCTTATCTAACCGCGCAGCAGGTGACTATAGGCGATATCCCCGTACTAGCCTTACGCGTCACCTACGTGGGCGAACTCGGCTGGGAGATCTATGCCCCGGTGGAGTATGGCCTCAAGCTGTGGGATACCCTCTGGGAGGCAGGCCAGCCACTCGGTTTGCTCGCGGCAGGCTACCGGGCCATCGAATCGCTGCGCCTGGAGAAGGGCTATCGCTACTGGAGCAGCGATATTCATTCAGAGTACAACCCGTACGAGGCCGGTCTTGGTTTTGCCGTCAAGCTCCAGAAAGGCGATTTCCTCGGCAAGGCTGCTTTGGAGCGCATCAAGGCGCAGGGGGTGACGCGCAAGCTGTGCTGCCTGGTGCTTGATGATCCCAGAGCCGTAGCCCTTGGAGGTGAGCCATTTCTAGATGGAGAGCGTGTGCTGGGCCATGTGACGAGCGCGGGTTATGGTTATACCGTAAGACAAAGTATCGCATATGGCTATTTGCCTGTGGGGTATGCTGCGCCAGGAACCAGGCTCGAGGTACAATTGTTTGGGGTGCGATATGGAGCGACGGTGATGAAAGAACCGTTGTACGATCCCAAGAATGTCAAGATCAAGGCCTGAGGGATGCTGGTCGCTTTGTATTGTTCGCCAGCATCCCAGGATGTCGCTTATTTCACCTCAATCGTAAAGGGCACCTGCATGATATATTGCGGGCAAGCTTCACCTTTCTTACAGATGGGCCTGCCGGTAAATGTCAATTGTGTAGTGCCGGTATTCTGGGCGGTAAAGCGCCAGACGCAGACCTTGTTGGCCTGCCAGGCATAACCGGCGGGCTGTTGTAGTGTCAATGTGCCTTGCGAAGATGTGGGGCCGGCCCACATTACACCGAATGGCAGATCAACCTCGACAATATCGGCGACATGAGCAGTGACGGTAGAATTCATATCTTTGAGGTTCACTGTGACATTTGGTGCAGGTTTAGAGCTCACGGTAGTATTGCTTGGGCACCCATTGGTTGTGCCATTAGTGCTGCCTGTGGTGGCAGTTGGCGATGGTGAACTTCCGCCGGAACCTGATCCTATTCCCGGGATGGTTCCACAGGCGGCGAGTATGCAGGCAGTATGCAGGCCAGCGCTATGACGAGCGAAACAACCATTAAAAAGGATCTTCGCTGGAGAATGTGTACTGTTCGCATTAGAGTAACTCCTTACATCACTATCTTCTTGACTTCCTGCGCTTTATTAATCAATGCGCATCATGAATGCCTGTATTATCTGAACGTTTTCCCGCGGGAAAAAGTTCCCACAGTTCTATGTACTATGAACGTACCTGTTCACTTATGTTTGGGGTTGCCAGCATAGTAAGGAGTTCTTCTGCATCAGGAAGGAAGCGATGTGAGGAGAGGACTTGATGGGCAAGGCCTATACGGAGCGCTTCTGCAGCATTGATTGTCTCGCCTGTGAGCATCAGGCGCATAGTGGCGTTGTGGCCGATAAGCGAGGGGAAATAGACGGTGGCCACCGGTGGAAAGACACCGAGGTTCACTTCCGGCAAGCCAAAAGTGGCATCTTCGCGGGCAATGACGGTATCGCACAGGGCTGCCAGTTCGCAGCCACCACCGAGTGCATGACCTTTCACCAGGGCTGCCGTAGAGATATGCTGTGCGCGTAACTCTTCAAAAGCCGCGCAATTATCGTAGACGGCCCGCAGCATCTCTTGCTCGCGCCCATTGAGATGGTCACGAATATCGACACCGGCGCAGAAAGCACGCTCCCCCGCTCCCGTGATGACGATCAAATGCGGGGCATTCTTTATGGCCTGCCGCATGGCCGCCGTCAATTGATCGAGCATCTCGATTGAGAGGATGTTCAGCGGGGGGCGGTCAAGGATCAGCCAGAGTATGTTGTTGTGGCGTCGGATATGCAGATCTGGCATATGTAATTCCTAATTATTTTATTATGATCGATGCATTATCGCGGCACCCACAGGTGCCGCGATAATGCATCGATCATAATAATTACCTTCCAGCAAATTTCGCCTTGCGTTTCTCGGCATTGGCTGCAATGCCCTCTTTGGCATCCTCGCTCTGGAAGCAGAGTTGCTGCAACTCACGCTCGATAGCGAGGGCTTCTGACAGTGCCACCTCTGCACCGGATTGCACGGAACGCTTGATGCGACCTACAGTTTTGGAAGCCTTGTTGGGTGGGCAGAAGCTACGAGCATACTCCATGACTTTATCCCAGTAATCTTCGTACTCGTAGATGTAGTTGATGAGTCCCAACTCCTGGGCTTCTTCAAAACTGAGTAGCTTGCCCTCAGTCATCAGTTCGATGGCCTTGTTTTTGGGTAAGGCACGTGCCAGGCGCTGTGTGCCGCCGGTACCAGGAAGAACGCCGAGACCAACCTCTGGCAGGCCAACCTTGCTGCTTGCATTGCGGCGGGCGATGCGAATATCGCAGGCCAGCGCTATCTCCAGGCCACCACCAACCGTATGGCCGTTGAGCGCGGCGATGACCAGCTTGGGAGTCTGCTCCAGGCGAAGCAAGGTTTCGTTCGCATGCAAGCAGAAATAGTATTTGAAGGTTGGTGTAACGGAGTTGAGCATGTTGATATCAGCGCCAGCACAGAACACTTTCTCACCTGCTCCGCGGATCAGCAATACGTGTACATTTTCGTCGAAACGGGCCTGCAAGATCGCATTGTCCAACTGGCTCATCATCTCGTAGCTGTACGCATTAGCTGGCGGATTCGTCAGCTCGATAACGGCAATGCCATCGGTCACAGTATAATTTACCAGCGTTCGTTCTGTTGTTGTGGTCACGATTGACCTTCCTTTCCTGTTTCGTAAGCGTCCAGGATGTCATCATCCTTGATACAGTCAGAAGTTGCTGACCGAACAAAGAAAATAGCTCCGTATCGGTCGAGCCGCAATAAGGGCAGGCTACCTCTGCCTTTCTCTTTGGCCTATCCAGGTTGTTCGTATTATATCCCATCTCAACTCACCTCGTGGGGACGACCCTCGTGGTCGCCCGAACCTTACCCCGTAGGGGAGACCCTCGTGGTCGCCCAATCTTTCGCAGGCAACCGTCTACTTGCAGCATCCCATCCAGACCAGGGAAGCGGTTGATTCGGTTGCCAGCGTTTGGTTGTGGCATCGAAGGAAATCGGTACGTCCATTTCCAGGCTGCTTAATGTGGGCATGATCTTTTGCAGGTAGCGACTGCGCAGTTCACCGGGTGCCGCGTCGATAATCCCCTCACGATAGAGTTGCTGCATGTTTGGATCATCATTGGGGCCAAACCAGCACAGCGTCTCATCCCATGAGCGCTGAATAGAGGCGGCAAGGGCGGCACGCACAGCGCCTCCCGCTTTGGCCAGTCGACGCACCCAGCCCTCCGCGTGCATCTGATGGATACGCTCTTCCTGCACGATTTTACGCGAACGCTGGCGCAGCGGTTCGTAGTTCGAATTCTCGGCTGCTTCAAAGAAAGTAGTGAGGGCGGTATCCAGCAGGAAATTCGTGGCTACGAAGTCGGACCAGCCCTGGAAGTCATGGTCGAGATAGGCAAGATGGTAATGGAGCGTGCGGGTCATGGGCTCGACCTGGGAGGGGTCAACCTCGGCCTGGCTGAAGTCTTCAAGCAGTGGATAGAGTGTGCGGGCATGTCCTAATTCATCCTGCGTCATCGCTGCTGCTGCGACGGCAGCCTCCAATGCCGGAGCGCCGTTACACCAGTAGGCGTAACGGCGCCCGATGGCCTGTTTGTTGTCGGCCAGTGATGACAGGACGGCGAAAAGCGCGGCGTGGTCTTTGTGTGTATTGGACATAGTGGCTATTCCTCTGGGCACAATGGAGCGGAACGTGTGGAGCGCATTTCCATTCATCCGCTCAAAAATTTGATCACAATCGATCACGTTTCGATTACGGTGACAATGCAATTCCGCGGCACGAGCACCATCTCAATCCAGCTGAACTCGTCGTAAATGCTGCGTGCGTACACTTTTGCCAGTTCTACATCATCGGCCATCACATTTCCGATCTCGTGCAGCGGCTCCTCGTACTTGCGCCGCGCATAGACATGCCAGACGCAAGTTTCATTGAGCGCCTGGCGCCTTGACGGAACGTGAGTCGTTGTACCAGTCGCAGTTGTATTCATGACGCTATCCCCCACGTACGCATAATGTCAATTCCATCCTCGCTGAGCCGTGCCTTCGACCAGGCCGGGTCCCAGACGATCTCGATATGAACCTCGCGCACGCCCGGTTCTTGCAGCAGGCGTTCGCGAATATCATCCATAATAAAATCCATCGCCGGGCACCCCATCGCCGTAAATGTGAGCTTGACCTCTACAATTCCGTCATGCTGTGCTACATCGACAATCAGGCCCATATCTACCACGCTGATGGGAATTTCAGGGTCCTCCACGTCTCGCAGCGCATCCCACAAAGCGGGACGCGATATATCGTTGTGTGAATGTGTTTGTAAAGATGGATAAGTGGTTGTCATGACTCATCCTGCTCCAGAAGCCGCAGCATCTCGCGTTTGCCGCGCTGCACCATGCCGACAAATTCCTCGTTCTTGGGACCACGCGCCTTCCAGCGTTTCATCACATCATCCCACGTGCAAGATACATCCTCCAGCAGCCAGTGCTTGGCTTTGACATCGAAATGCGCCGGGAAAGCACAATCGATGACATATTTTTTCTGCCCCTCGTCGTAGTGCGCGGGCACGTTGAGTTGTAGTTCGTTGCATAGTGGTACAGCGGTAGACATCCAGATCTGGCGCAGTTCGTCGTTGCTATGGCCCTTAAAGCCATAATCGAGCTGTTCGCTATGCTTCTTCAAGTCGTCGGGCAGTCCAAACCATTCGACGGTGAGCAGGAACATCCAGTCTACTGCCTTCTGGAGTGCCTCGTGCCCGCCGGCGTCCTGGTTGATCCTGCGCATACCTTGCTCACCATGGCGCAGGTGGAAGGTCTCTTCCTTGTCTACTTTCACGAGGGCACGCTTCCATGGACCAAAAGTCGTACTCTGGTAGACATCTCCCAGCAGAGTGTAGCCGGCGCGGTCGTAGAAGGCATTGGCAACAACCAGTTCCACCCAGCTATCCAGGGGAACATCGAAGGCATACGGGTACTTGAAATTACGAGGGTCGCGCTCAAAGATCAATGCTTCCGTGTCCACACCTAGATCACGCATCAGGCGATAGGCAATGTGCGCATGCCCCAATTCATCCTGAATAATCGAAATGGCTGTGCCAAACGTGTTGAGAGACGGTGCATGAACGGCAGCGTTATAATAAGCAGGGGCGCTGATCAGTTCTGTATCAGCGGAGACGGTAAGAATGCGCTTCATTCCTTCGAGGTAGACGGGACTCATCTGGTCGATGGACTCGATAAGTTGCTGCTTATGGATGCGACCGAGTACAGCCTCTTCGCTCTGTAATGCGGATATGGTCATAGATGATGCTCCTTGCTTTGGAGGATACTCATATCTCCATATGGATATATCAAATTGTATGTTATAGAAAGGATGATTGTCAAGTTGAGGGATACAACTGATTCTGCCTTCGAGAGAGGCACACGAGAGCGTACCCGGCCAGAGCGACCACATAGGTTGCCTCTACCAGGGACATTCGGGTGTGTTGGCTCCCGATTTTTGATGGATTCCCGTGCATGGAAGCACATTCTGTTACTCTGCTTTTTACTCTTGCTTTCGGTCGCTCTTTACTTGGTGCTGATCGGTACTGCTCCCCAACCCGGCGGTAACCTTATGCCATTTTTGCTCGACTGGTCAATCTGCTTTCTTCCTTACTTCATGGCCTGCATCTTTGTCCTTGCAACGAAACCACTAACAGAACATTGGTTCTGGGTGGAGATGAGCATCCTCCTGTTCGGAGCATTGCTGTTCCGTCTGTTGCTGCTGCCACTGCCGACCGGCTTATCACTCGATGCCTGGCGTTATCTTTGGGACGCGCACATGATTGTGCACGGTTACAGCCCTTATGCCTATGCGCCCGGAGATAAAGCCTTGCTGCCACTTCGCGACATACTTCTTACTAACAGCCGCTTTCGCAATATGCCGACCAAATATCCACCAGGGGCAGAGCTATTTTTTGTAGTGGGATACTGGCTTTCCTCAACCAACCTGTTGGGACTGAAAGGGTTGTTCATGGCATGTGACATGGTAACATGCGGCGCATTAGCATGGCTTCTTTCTAAGAAGGGGCTTGATGCACGCCGCGTTATTATCTACGCCTGGTGTCCACTCCCAATCGTTGAGTTTGCCATTGAAGGCCATCTCGACGTACTCGTTGTAATGTTCACTGTCCTTGCGGTCCTGAGTGCAACAATCGTTGGAACGAATGGACGTGGGGGCGGATTGATCGCGCCCACCGCCTCAGGGAAGGGAGGCGAAGCGCGTTTCAATCCTTCGGCCCCTCTCGCCAGATATATTCATCAATGCTCATTATCGGCCTTGACCGGGTTTTTCATCGGTATGGCGACACTCATGAAGCTGTACCCCATCCTGCTGCTCGTTGTGTTCTTTCGAGGACGGAATTGGATTTTGCTACTCACATGCTTTGTAACCATTTTCCTGGGCTACTTCCCTTTCTTTATCCTCGGTCATGGGCAGGTGCTGAGTGTCCTCCTCTCATTTACAGGCCAGCAACAATCGTTTGAAAGTGTCGTACAGCGTGTAATAGAGTGGAACAGCTCAAATCTAGGTCTGACAACGACATCCGCCGTGCGCGTGGCTGATGTCATTGAAATACTCATAACAGGCACAGTTGTACTTGTAGTGTTTATCTTGCATCTGCGGAGGCACATCAGTATAGAAGCGGCAACATTATTATTAATTGGCACAATTCTTACATGCTACTCGCACCTCTTCCCATGGTATGCAGTAGCATTATTACCATGGATAGCGGTTCTGGCACGTCCATTGCGCATACACGGCAGATTCAGCGGTAGAGGGCTGGCTATTGCTATAGCCTGGTACTTCACATGTATCGTAATACTCAGCTATATGCTTTCACAGAAAGCGTTTGATACGTTATCAGGCTGGTCGTTGTACTACAAGGTTTCGTTTGGTGTGGTGGTAATCGGCATGGGAGTGGCTGCATTGCTGGCATATCGTAACCATCATATCAAGGCGAAAGGATGAAGCCAGGGTGTCCCTGGCTTCATCTGTTTTATATGCCCATTATCACACGGATATAATTGCGCGACTGGGCGGGCAGGCAATTCATCCAGTTCGAACCACACGCGTCGATAGCATATTGAACCGTGCCCGATCCTCCATTATAGGCAGCGAGGGCCATAGCGTAATTACCGCCATACTTGTTGTTATAGCTGGCCATCAGGTTGGCCGCCGCATGCAGCGCTTGAATGGGGTCCCAGGGATCAATGCCCAATCCTCTGGCTGTAGCGGGCATGAATTGGGCAATACCCTCTGCCCCTGACGGCGAATAGGCGTTGGGATTAAAGCCGCTCTCAAGATTGATCTGGCGCGCAAAATAATCGGGCGAGATGCCCGCGTTCATAGCATCCTGTTGAGCAATGGCAACATACTGGCTCTTAGGCAAATACATAGGCGGGGGAGCCTGCAAATCAGGACCATTGTTCTGTGCCACCGGCGGTGTATTGTCATGTGACATAATCTGCCAGTTCGCTACCTGTGAATGTACCCAGTTACCGAAACGGATCAGCACGGGGGGAGAACCCTGACCGCTGGCCAAAGGAGTCAGTGAAAGCAGTGTGATCAGCAGGATTACACCGATAATCGCAAGCACGATGCTATGACGTAGACGCAAACTGATACGCCTTGCAGGAGCGGCGCTATCCGCAGTGGGCTGCTTGCGTTTCTTATCGCCGGGAATAATCACTATGCGCTTATCGGCAATGCCACGAGCAGACATCGTAGCCTTCAATGCGCTGGCGAGCGACAGTGGGCCAGTTGAAACCGGTGATGTCTTTGCAATCGGCTCCAATTGTTCAGTGATCCGGGTATCGGTGCCCACAAACTGACCTGGAAACAAATTCAGCGGAGAGGTTGTATTGGGTGAGAAACTTGAAATATCTTCTGTAGGGGTCCAATTGAGCGAAGCTTGCGGAGCGGATTTCAATTCTTCGCCCTCTTCAATCAATCCAACTCCATTTGTTTCTTCAAATGACGCAAATGGACGGAATTGCTGCATATCCTACCTCGTTACTAGTCTTGCCTACGATTGCCATAATCACAACTTGTTGGTGAGTCTACCTGAATAGACCGGAGTTCGTCAATTTTTGGAACAGGATGGGGTTAAAAATAGTACGAAACTCCCAAAAACTCAACCGGTTCTTAACCAGGGTCATTATTTCCGCATTTCCTGCAAGGTCCTCTCCTGCTGTTCGGATTGCCATTCATTCTGGCAGGTACGCTCAAGTCCGCATACGACTTATCGCTCTGGACACTATTCCGCAAAGTGCATCTGCAAGAGGAAGCAGGGTGAACAGGAAGAAAGATGTTATAATAAGTTTGTTACCTCCTGGCGGGATACCTTGATACACAGCATGGTACACTTATCCACAACAAATTTCTGACTTACAGGAGCTTTTATGCCTGCAATTATCGCTATTGCTCTCTTCCTTGTTGGAGTAATCCTCGCTATTGGAGCTACAGAACTTCTACTGGAAGGGCTTGTAGGTCTGGCTACCGGCTTGCGCATCTCTGCATTCGCTATCAGCGCTGTCCTCTCCGGCTTCGAAGCGGAGAACATCGCCGTCGGCCTCGCCGCGGGCAGCAATGGCAGTGGCTCAACCCCGTTCGCTGCCATCTTTGATCATCCCATCTTTCAGGTCAGTGGCCAGACAATGCACTATGGCTCGGATGTCGCCCTGGGCACCGTCTTTGGTGGGGCCATCTTTCTCGTGTGTGTGGCTCTGGGACTCGGCGCGCTCATGTTCCCACTTGAGGTGCGGCTCCCGCGTGGCTTCCTCATTCTGTTCGCCGCCAGCCCTCTACTGGTGGGATTGGGTCTGATTGCTCCTGTTACACCGCGCTGGGCCGGCGGCGTCCTGCTCGCGGCCTTCATCGTAGCCATCTCATACCTGGTATACGCGTCACGTCACAAACAATTTCTGGGCTCCGAAGAGGTCAAAGAGGGTCAGGAAAAACACCGGCCCCTCTGGTTGGCACTGGCTATGACTATCGGCGGTATCGTGGTCATCGGCATCGCCGGAGAGATGGTCGCCCAGGGAGCGGAAGGCATCATCGCATCTTTCGGTGTCCCGGTCTTACTGATGAGCATGGTTGTGGCACCTGCCGCCATCGAAATCGAGGAGGTCTTCAGACAAGCCATCCCATCCAGGCATGGCCACCACGATGTCAGCGCCGGTAACCTCGTCGGCACGCTGCTTTACTTCCTGCTCTTCAATCTTGGTCTCATTGCCCTGCTTACGCCTGTGCATGTCGATCCGCTCGTACGTGAGCTGGATTGGCCTTTCTTAATCGGCATCACCTGGCTCGCAACCGCCTTTCTCTGGCGGGGGCGAGTCGGACGTGCCGCAGGCCTACTGCTCATTATTGCCTATGCAGCATACATCGTTTTACATATCATCCTCCGATAACTTTAACGCCAGTGAGAGAAGCTTACTTTTTCGGGAGTATATATTTTATGTCAGGAAAGCAGTGCCGCATTTATCATTTGCTCGAAAGCAACGGCTTTCTGTGGGGTTTAGAAATAATTGCTTAGCACTCAAAGATTGACAAATATTGCCGGGCCTCTGTAATATAATGACAATTCGCCCACGAGACACCGTACCAGATTTGTGTTTAAGGCTGGTTAGGAGTATATCTAGTGCCAAGATTCTTTCGTCTTCTCGCCGTACTACTTGTTATGGGAGTATTTGTTTCCTGCGGTAGCCAGGCAGCACCAACCACTACCACTAGCAGTAACGGTACGAAAGCCAACAATCTTACCTTCACCGACGCGACCAACACCACCATCACCCTATCAAAACCACCCACACGCATTGCCTGCCTGGTTTCGCTGTGTGAAGATATTCTAGCAGTGCTAGGACTCCAGCCCGTTGCGGTCAACGACACATTTGGGCAGGACCCGCACTTTTTTGGCACTAAGGCTAAAAGTTTTATGACCATTGGGGGTCCCTTTTTCAATCCCAACGTGGAGGACATCGCCAAAGCGACGCCAGACCAAATGTGCATGAAAATTTGCGCGATGCCTTGCAGCCGATTGCGCCCCTGTACATCATGAATCCCACGAGCTACACCGACTCGATCAAATATCTTAAAGATATTGGCAGGTTGACAGGCAGGAGCAATCAGGCAAACTCGGCCGCACAGGCCTTCATGCATAAGCTCGCTGCTTATCAGGCGAAGTCACCAAAGAGCAAATCGGCGCTCCTGATGTATGGTTCCGATGTCAACTTCAATATTTTCACCGCGGGATCACTCCCTGGTGGCCTGCTCGCGCAAGTCACGCCTTATCCATGGCCTGCTCCCGGTCCCGGCGCTCCTGCAGCCAGCGATCACGAGCCGGGCGCGATACCGTACACACTGGAAAAAATACTGGCGACTGATCCCGATGTGCTGCTCATCGCAACCGTCGGTGCCTCTCCCGGCGCACTTTCACTTGAAAATCAACTGATGAGTAATCCTGTATGGAGCAATCTCAAAGCGGTCAAAAACAAACAGGTGTATGAAGTCAATCCCAGTTTCTACATCTTTGGCCGGGGCACTCGTTCACTGGGCCTGGCACTTGATGACGCGATGAACAAGCTCTATCCTGACGTGTTCCCAACACCACTATCCTGATGATACCATCCATACCGACGTGGCGCAGTAGGGGCGTCCAGATATTCATCCTGGTGGGAGTGTGTGGAGCATTACTGATAGGCGTCGGGCTGCTTACCTTGCTGGTAGGCACCCCGAGCCTTTCCTTGTCTGATCTTTGGGTGATCTTCAATGGTGGAGGTACCTCGTTGGCCCGCGTCGTTGTAATACAACTGCGCCTTCCACGCCTCGTACTCGCCATCCTTGCCGGTGCTATGCTGGCCCTGAGCGGGGGAATGCTCCAGGATGCCTTGCAGAATGCTCTGGCCGGGCCTGAACTGCTGGGGGTCAGCGCTGGTGCTACGGTCGTAGTGGCCGCGATTACCATCTTACATCTCGCTGTAATATTTAGTGTAGTACCCTGGCTCGCGCTGCTGGGAGGATTGATCGGCGGCAGCATTGTCATACTGACGATGCGCCAGGCTCGAGACTCGGTGCGGCTCGTTTTGACAGGTGCAGCTTTGACCGCCCTTCTGAACGCCAGTGTGATTATCTTCATGAGCCTCGGCTCGCAGAACGATATCAGCTTATTGTTTCTCTTCCTCGTCGGCAGCCTGGCCAATCGAACATGGGTGCATGTAAGCCTTGTACTACCCTGGGCCGCTATTGGCATTCCGCTGGCCTTATTGTGCGCTCGCCCGCTGAACGTACTTCAACTAGGGGATGACGTTGCGCGCGGTTTGGGATTGCCGGTATTTTACTTCCGTGTGCTAATTCTTGTGCTCAGCACGGCGCTCGTAGCCGCCGTTGTGGCCGTCTGTGGGCCAATCTCCTTCATTGCGCTCCTTGCCCCCCATCTTGCCCGGCGTATTCTGAAGACATCCGATTCCCGTGCCGTACTTCCCTGTGCGGCTTTAATTGGCTCGGTACTCCTATGTGGCGCGGATCTCTTCGCTCGCCAGGCATTTGACCCACAAGAACTCCCGGTTGGCGTATGGACGACCCTGATAGGAGGACCGTTCCTCCTTTTACTACTGCGACGGCAGCTTGGAACGCGGCGAGAACTACACCCCAGACCGGAGGAGCCATGAAAGAGCGCTTTGCCGTCCGGTACTATTGGCACCTCGTGACCCTGAGCCTGATTGGTCTATTTATACTGCTTGTCCTGCATGTCGCCGTCGGCACAGTTGCTATCTCCCCTGGGGATGTGATCGCCGCGCTGTTCAATCAACCCGTTGCGCCTTTTCAACACATCATTGTGTGGGATTTACGACTCCCACGCGCCCTCATCGCCATCCTCGCGGGTGCCATGTTTGGCCTGGCCGGTGCCATCTTGCAGACCATTATGCGCAATCCTCTCGCCGAGCCCGAAATGACCGGCGCCACGTCCGGAGCAGTACTGTTCGCGGTACTCTGGCTCTCGCAAGGCCCAGGCCAGCTGGCTCAACCTGGCATGGTGCTACCTTTCGTCGCTTTGCTGGGAGGCTTTGCCGGTGGTGGCCTGGTCTATCTACTCAGTTGGCAGGGCAGGAATGCCCCGCAGCGATTGGTTCTCACAGGCATACTCATCAGCTCCGTATTGCGATCCGGCACGTCCATCATTCTCCTATTGCGTCAAGAGGCCATAGGTAGTATCCTGATCTGGTTAATCGGCTCGCTCGACGGTCGCGTCTGGGTGCATTGGAATGTCATCTGGCCCTGGGCGCTTGTCGCGCTGCCCCTTGGACTGGCATGCGCCAGCCTGGCGAATGTGCTGCAACTCGGCGAAGCAAGTGCGACAAGCCTGGGATTGCGCGTTACCTGGGCACGCTTAAGCCTGTTCTTCGTCGCGGTCCTGCTTACTGCCAGCGCGGTCGCGGTCGTTGGCGGTATCACATTTCTTGGCTTAATTGCGCCGCATATCGCCCGCCGCATTGTAGGCACCGATGCCCGGCGTCTTTTCCTTTTCAGCATGATACTGGGTGCAGGCATTTTGCTGGCTGCCGACACCGTGACGCAGGTTATCTCACAACCGGTGACAATGCCCGTTGGAGCTGCGCTGGCCTTGCTTGGTGTCCCGTTCTTTCTCTATCTCGTTTGGCGGAGGTCTTCATGAACCGGCACTCGGACAATTCATCCAACCATAAGACCGTTCTGGCAGCGCAAACACTGTCAGTTGGATACGGTGAGCGCCTGGTCATTCCAGAGTTATCCCTCCAGATTACCATGGGAACCATCACAGCCCTGGTTGGACCAAATGGATCGGGAAAATCGACAATCCTCAAGGCTCTCGCACGCCTGGTTACTCCTAAGACTGGTGCAGTCTATCTCGATGGGCGCGTCATTGCAAGCATGTCTACCAGGGAAGTCGCTCGCCAACTCGCGATTTTGCCCCAGGGAC